>Ga0116182_1006107_pt1 | contig 10164 bp, 6 predicted proteins | sample AD_UKC077_MetaG_FD_89805 | JGI IMG/M metagenome (GOLD analysis project Ga0116182, IMG submission 89805) | Active sludge microbial communities of municipal wastewater-treating anaerobic digesters from USA - AD_UKC077_MetaG | ecosystem: Engineered > Bioreactor > Anaerobic > Digestate | place: USA...
AGTTAAACTTTAAAAACTTTTGCTTTCAGCGAGCTCGTAAACTCGGTTCGACTTTTAACTGTGTATGCGTCATCAACTTTTAACTTTCGACTTTTAACTTTTAACTCACCTGTTTAATATTTCTTCTAAAGTTTTTTTAAATTCGTTTTCATTATTGTAATTGTAAAATGGAACAGCTGTAATTAAATAGGTATCAGTATGGATTTTGATTGTCTTTTGCTCATCTCTGATTTCTTTCAAAAAGTCTTCTTTCCATTTGTCGTATCCTTTTAAATGCTCTCCCTTTGGTTCTATGAAAACTTGAAAAGTCATTTGTTCGCCATTACGTTGTTTGCAGAACAATAAAAAGTCTGGTTCAAAAGCTCGTCCTAACTTATCGAAGATTTTAACTTCTCTCTCGTTACGTATTAAATAAATATTTTCAAACTTTTCATTTAGTCCTTCAAAGCGTCTAGCAAATAATTCTACAAATTTTTTCTCTTCACTTGTTCCGTAATTTGCATTATAAACATACCAAGGTTCGTTGGCTACTAAATCTTCTTGTCCTTCTGCTCTTTCGCTGTATTTGTTAACCCTAATTTCTTTATCCTTAAACACTTTGTAAATAGGTGCATTAGTATAGTTCGAGCCTTCATATTCTGTTGAGTTGTTCTTTATATCTGTTTCAATATTTTGCAAAAGTCCGTTTAAGGCTTGCAGATAGTCGAAATGACTAATTTCCTTTAGTCGTTTTTCTGTTCCTTTAAAGTTTATTTCTAAACCAGCTAAATAGTCTTTGCTATCAATAAAATTAGAAAGAGAAGTTAAGCTTGGAAAGTAATGCGATAAATTATCAAAATTGAAAAACGGATTTTGACTTAATGCAAAACGAATAGTATTTATAGGAATTTCAGTTAGTTTAATGTCTTTTGATTTTATTATTTTATCTTCATCAATTGTAGAATTTTCCAAATCAAGACTTAAAGCACTTGAAATTTTGCCAAGTCCTGATGATAAAGTGTGTTGGTAATTAGTTTTTTTAACTCCTAAATCAGCAAATGATTTTATGTTATCAAAACTTTTTGGTACTTTTTTATTAAAGAAAACCTGTCCTTCTTTATAAAAATCAGTTTTTTTAAAATCTAATTTTAATTTCAATTGTTTAGTTACAAGCGCTCTGTCATCTTCATAAATGCCAGTATCTACAAGTGCTCTCTTGAGTTCCGAAATATAACGGCTATCTTCTTTAGTGTGGTAGTACAGTTCTTCCAATATTTTTAAGTCGTTAGTAATATCGTCATCAAATTTTCGAGTAAATTTATCTTGTCCTTTCGACAAGCTCAGGGCATCGTCTTCTTCTAATATAAAAGGAAAATATCTTGCACCGCGACCTATTAACTGGGCTTCTGAAATTGTGGTTTGTCCTGGTTTGCCATCTTTTCCGTCTCGGTCTTCGTAAAGGCGAACAATATCAAACAGATTTAAAACATCCCAGCCTTCATTTAGTTTTTGAACGGCAAAAATAGCACGTATTGGATTGTTTTCATCTTCTAAGGTGTTGAGTAATATTTGATTTTGCTCGGCTTCTGCATCATTATTGGCACTAAGACAATTTTCAAATTTAAAATTGGCTTGAGTGCGTTTTACAATCTCGTTGTTTGAAATGCCTTTTGTTGCAAAAAATCTAAAAGCTTTTTGAACAATTGGTACTGTAGAAGTTTTTTGAATTTTTTCCACCATTGCTAGCGAAAAATCATCAATCAGTTTATGGAACTTTTCTTTGTTTTGCTCAGATTCCTTTATTGTTCTTTTAGCTTTAAATAAAATTACTGGTTTTAAATTTATATTATTTGAAGTTGCTAATTCTTGGCGATATAAATTTAAAATTAAAGCTTGAATTACACGGTCTTGCTCATTATATAAAGAGCGAATAAGGTTTATTTCTTTTGAATATTTGTCGATACGGAATTGAGCTAAATCGTATTTGAAAACAACTTTATCTTGGTAATGTTTTAGCAATTCTGCTGTTTTAGTATCTATTGTTGCAGTAAATTCTAATAGTATATTTTCAAAATTTGAGTCGTGGATTTTCTTTACCGTATCTTCCCAACTACCAAACAGATTTCCTGATTTTGTTCCAGCTACAAGGTGATGAGCTTCGTCTGCAATCAAAACTAATTTTTTATCTTTAAAGTCTTCGTAAGTAACGCTATTCTCTTTGGTGGTATTTAAGTCGATGTGAAGTTGTTGAATAGTTGTAAACTTTAAGTTAATATTTTGATTGTCGGCTTCGTCAAAGTTCTCAATTTTTTTTATAAAAACTTGTTTTCCGTCAATCACAATTTTGTCCTTAAACAAATATTTTGATGCCTGAGAATTAAGAAAATTATCTTTAGTTTTTTGAATAATATTGTTGCTATTTACAAAAAACAGAAAATTTCGGTAACCTTTTTCGTATAAATAAAGTATTAAACCAGCCATTATCAATGTTTTACCACTTCCAGTAGCCATATTAAAAAGCAAATGGAATGGTTTTTTAGGTTTGCCTTCAAAGTTTTCTGAATCGCACAAAATAAATCTTTGAAACGCTTCTATTTGGTAGGGTCGAACTTTAAATTTTAGATTGTTAAGAATAGTTTCCGATACAATCACTTCATTTAGTGTTCGTTTTCCAAACTCTCGAATTAATATATCATATAAGAAACTCATTCTTTCAGTTTTTTTATTTCACTAATATGTTTGTCAAAATCTGAAATATAATCTTTATCTTGAATTACCCTATATGTATCAAATTCACTTTCAGCTTTTAACTTTGCTTCGAGCATTGATATTTTTCCTTTATGTGTTAAAATTGGGTAATCAGCCAGTTCTAAAAACATAGTTAAAAAAGTGTCCCAGTCTTTCATGTTCATGATTTGCATATTTCTTGCACGATTTTCTGCTAAATCTAAATAGGAAGTTACAATTCTTTCTAAAGCTTTAATATGTTCTTCATTTAGATAGTTTTTTGCTATTGAGACATCGCTTTTTAGTATTTTTCCATCTGGAGCATATTTCCAAGTTTTCAGCCCCATATTTATTTTTTTTGCATCAGCTTCACTGTAAATTATTTCAGCTACGGTTTTACCTGTAATAGCCCAATGCAACTTGTTTTGAACAGTTGAAAAAAATTGTTGTGTAATTTTGGCTTGACTGTCATAATCAGCTGATAGAGTGTAAATATCTGTTATTTTTTGGTAAAGTCTTCTTTCACTGAGGCGTATTTCACGGATTCGCTCTAACATCTCGTCGAAGTAATCTTTGCCAAAATGTTGCATTTGTTTCAATCTTTCATCGTCCATTGCAAAGCCTTTGACGATATATTCGTGTAAAATTTCGCTTGCCCATCGTCTAAAAACAACTGCACGTTGTGAGTTTGCCCTATAACCCACAGCTGTAACAGCACGCAAATTATAAAATTTTGTAGTATATTCTTTTCCGTCAGGGGCAGTGTGTCGGAAATCCCGACATACTGAATTTTCGTCTAACTCATTGTCGGCAAATATGTTACGCAAATGTTCTGTAATGGTTGTTCTGCCTTTTTCAAATAATTCAGCCATTGCTTTTTGGGTAAGCCACAAACTGTTTTCATGAAAATATACTTCTACATTCACTTTTCCTTTTCCAGTTTGGAAAATAACAAAGTTATCAACACGTTGCAACTCATTTTTATTCATTTTATTTTCCTCTTTCTTCATAAAAATCTTTGGTTACTTTCTTTTCTTCTTCAGTGCAGGCAAAATCATTATCGTTTAGCGAAGAAAGATTTACATATAATTGATTTTTGTCTAATAATTTTACCAGTATTTCCTTTTGCATTTTTAGTGTAAATTGTTTAAACTCCGAAATGGACTTATCAAACTCTTTTAAATCAATACTATACTTAAAGAAAGATTTTTCTTTCATCAACTCCCAAATATGTAAAAGCGTTTCTGTATCTTTAGCGTCTTCAATCCACTCAATAAATGTTTGATTGTGCTTTTTAAGTTCTAGATAGACAAATGAACCACCGCCTTGCCAATTAACGGATTTTGAAACACCACCTTTATCGTATTCTAATTTGTAATACTCAGCATCAGATTCGCTTGCTATGGACAATTTTGATTGTGTTTTTTCTTCTGTTTTTAAAACTACTTTTTCGCCTATCACTTTTTTAAGTCGCTCCACTGCAACCGTTTCAATGTAATCCATTTGTTCTACACCAATGTATTGACGGTTCATTTTATGAGCTGTTGATGCTGTTGTTCCACTGCCTAAATGATAATCTAAAACAATGTCTTTTTCGTTAGTTGATATCTCTATTATTCTTGCTAATAATGTTTCTGGTTTTGGAAAACTAAAGACTTTATTATTAAATAGTTCACGTAAATGGACTGTTCCACGTTCAGAGTTAACTTCTTTATCCCACCAAACAGAACGTGCTAATCTTGAATTATCACGATATTTTTCAATTATCATAAATCTGCCTTCTTCCTGCATTGCTTTACCAGCAATATTTAGATTTAGATTTTCGGCTGCTTTTTCTTTACCCCATCGCCAGACAGTTTGAATTCCTTGTGATTTTGCTGGCAATACTTCTATGAAGCCTTTTTGTGGTTCAAGTGATAATTCAAGAAAGCCATTGTCTAACTCTTTCTGTGGATTTACATAAAATGGATAGCAAAGGTTTGGACGATTTTTAATATGAAATGCTGTATTCCTGTTTCTTAGTTCTCTTATTTCAAACCCACCAATTTTATCCATAAATGGGAATTCTTTTTCTTCATCTTTAATTCGAAACATTTTATACTTAAATTGGTTTTTTGAGAAAATGTGAATAAATTCATGCATGTTTGCAATTCCGCCATAATCTCGACCTCGCGGATTGTTTACAACAGTTATTGTTTCAACAAATTGTTCTTTACCAAAAATTTCCTCTAATAGAATCTTTAAAACAGCTTGTTCATTATTATCACAATGTACAAAAATTATACCTGATTCAGACAAAAGTGATTTTGCTATTGATAATCTATTTTGCATAAAAGTCAACCAAGTAGAATGATTAAAACTATCATTATATTGAAAACTATCATTCCCAGTATTATACGGCGGGTCTATATAGATTAGTTTTACTTTTCCTGCAAATTCTTTTTTTAGTGTATGCAAAGCAAGCAAGTTATTTCCTTTAATTATTAGGTTGTCGGTAATAGTTCCGTTTTCGTTTCTATTAAATTGGTCAAGCGGTTTTTCTCCGTCTTTGTCAATACGTTTGGCATTAGTTAAGACTTTTGGTTCAAAAAGTTGAGTAATTTCGTCTTGTGCCAAAATTTCGTTAAAGAAAATTTCTTCTCTTTTGTCTTCTTCACGGCTTTGTCCGCCTTCTAAGACACAGTCTTTAAAGGGCCAAACTAAGGCAACTTCGTTGCGTTGCTTTAAATATTTTCCGTCAATAGTTAGTCCAACTTTGTTTTTGTATTTGGTATAGCTGTCGTTTAAATAGTTTTTTTGTTCCAAGAACTGCATAAATAAGTTTTGGTTAAAAACTAAAACGTCTTTTACATTTACAAAGAATTTTTCTTTTAAGTCAGCATTGGCAAGTAACAATCCAATTAATTCTTCGTCAAAATTCTGTGCTTTTCCCAAAACTACCCATTTTTTGAGTTCGCCGTTGTCTGTTACGAAGTTGGGTTCTTTCTTAAGTTGTTTTTCTAACGTTTCGTATAATTTCATCTCTTTTTTCAAATTATTATAATCCACTCCGCAAATATACAATATTTGTAAATGTGAAAATTGCAGTATGAGGATTTTTTTCTAATGATGCTTATAATCTGGTTTGTTTTAACCAATAGCAAGTAACTGATTGATAATTAGATATATCTGTGTTTAATTGCATAGCATTAGTTTGTAAAGAGATGAGCTTCTATATTTATGGCTAACTCGTTTTAAACACACTTCCCCCCGCGTGAGGCCGTAGCCGGAAAGCCCGCAAAGCCGGAAGACGCTGGGGACGCGGCGGCAAAAAAGCGAGCTTGTAAGCTCTTTTTGCCGCCTTGCGTCCCCACGACTAACGGCTGCGGACTTGCAGGCGAAGGCCGACCCCGAGCGTAGCGAGGAAACACGCCCTGATTATAATTAATAAGTAAAAGGTGAATATTACGAATTTCTTGAAAAAGAAATTAATCAGGTATGTTCTTGAAGAAAAAATCGTGAGAATCGTCCTGAATCTGCAAATTGGGCTGCTGAAACTCAGCCGTCTCAATCTGCACCGTGGTTTGTTTCGTAGCCTCTCTGAATAAAGAGGGCGTGGTGTATAGCTCTTCAAAAATATCTGCATCTTTATAATTCGTGCCGGAATTGTTGTTAATCATTTGAGGTCCATTTTGCGTTGGCATAGCCTGTGAGTAAGTGCTGCGGTTTGCTTGATTGTTATCGCTATTTGCTTGGTTCGTGGGCGTTTTCCAACTCTCTTCGTTACTGTTTTTCGGAAAATCACTATTGTGCTGAGAAGGTTGAGAGGGCTGAGTGGGCGACATGAAGTTTGCAAAAGGGTCGGATACCTGATTTTCATTCGGCTTTGGCTCGGAGAACGGTGAATTGAAGAGGTCGTTCTCGTGTAACGTGCCGGTTTTCTCCGGCTCGGGAGTCCGTTTTAGCTCTTCATCGGTTTTAAAATTGGTGATTATGAGAGATAATTTGACCGCCTTTCCTAACGATTCGTCCATCGCACGTCCCCAAATGACACTGGAGTCTTTGTTGATGTGGTCTTTGAATTTTTGCGTAAGTAAATCTAATTCGGATATGCGAAGTTCGTCTTCTTTGCCGTAAGTAACGAAGAATAGAAAGTTTTTCGCATTGGTAACAATATTGCCGTCATTTAACAGTGGAGACGTGAATACCTTTTCAACGACCTCATCAATTCTATTTTCGCCTTCGGCTTCGGCAAGTCCTAACATGGCTTCGCCACTATTTTTCATTACGGTTTCAATGTCATTGAAGTCTACGTTTTGGTCGGCATGAACCGTGATAAGTTCGGCGATACATTTTACGGCATTTTTGAGGACATCGTCGGCATGAGCAAAACCTGTCGAGAGCGTGGCATCGCTGTAATACTTCATTATATTTTGGTTTTTAATAATGAGTAGCGAGTCGACGTGCTTTTTCAACTCTTCAATTCCCTGTGTGGCTTGTAGTTGGCGGTTTGCTCCTTCAAAGTCGAAAGGGTAGGTTACTACGCCAATCGTTAAGATGCCCATCTCTTTGGCAATTTCTGCTACTACAGGAGCGGCGCCCGTGCCCGTTCCTTTGCCCATACCCGCCGTAATAAACAACATTCTCGTTTCTTCCCCTAAGAAAGTCCTAATCTTCTCTTTGCTATTTACCGCTAATTCGCGTGCAACAGCAGGATTCGCCCCCGCACCTAACCCGCTTTCGCCTAACACAAGTTTGGAAGGTACGTGGTTGTTTTCTAAGGCTTGTCTATCCGTATTGCAGATAAGAAAGTCAACGCCGACAATCCCGTCCGTGTACATGTGCTTCACGGCATTTCCTCCTCCGCCCCCAACACCAATGACTTTTATTAATGAACTGTTCGCTTTTGTTCCATAGTTGGCATTAAAGGTAATTTTTTCTCTCATCTTTCTATATATTTTAATTTGATTAAACGATATGATTTCTTTCTTTATATTTTATGGAGTCGATTCCAATAGGTTGGTGAAAAAAGTTTCTATTTTTTTGAAAATCCCGTTTTCGGAATTGGTAGTAGATTTCTTTCCCTTATTGTTTTTCTTTTTTGGTTTTGAAACAGGGGCTTGCTCTCTCTCTTTTTCTGTTTTTAAAATGGCGTATTTAAGCAATCCAAGGACTGTAACATACATGGGGTGCCGCAAGTTATTACTCAAAGAGTGACTGAAACCGATGTCCGGTTTTCCTATTCGCGTGGGCTTAGATAGTTCATATTGAATGAGTTCCTTGATGTGGCGTAAAGTCGACCCGCCCCCGGTTAGTACAATGCCTCCCTGCAATTTATCTTTATAGCCGGAGTGCTCAATGATTGTTTTTATGGGTCTGATAATCGATTCCTCAACGCGAGTGTAAATAATTTTTGCTAAATATTGTTCGCTTATTTGTTTTGACTCATTCCCGTAAAATTGCGGTATCGTGATGATATTATTGCGGTTACTCTTCTCTTCAATGCAAGTGCCATATTTAATTTTAATAGTTTCCGCTAAGTCGTCAGTAATTTGACAAATAGAGGCGATGTCCTTAGTGATAACATTTCCTCCAAAGGGAATAACTTCCGAAAAAACAGGGTTGCCCTGATAATAAATAGCAATATCCGTAGTTCCGCCGCCGATATCTATCAGCAAAACCCCTCTTTTTTTCTCTTCATCGCTTAAACAAGCTAAACCGGAGGCGATAGGTTCTAATATTATATCTTCAACGTTAATTTCGGCTTCGTTAACGCACCGAACAATTTTTTTAATCTCATTTTCATCACCTGTGATGATTTGAAAATAGCCGATGACAAGTTCGCCCATTTCACCGACAGGCTCATTTGTTTCGCGTTCATTATCAATAACAAAACGTTGAGGGATAATGGTAATGATTTTCTCTCCCGCAGGTAATAAAATCCCCTCCATGTCTTGCAACATTTTATCAATTTCCTCTTGCTGAATAATGGTCTCTTTGCCGTTAAAACGCTTTATTTCATGTTTATATTCGGAGCTTTTAATGTGCCGCCCCGCAATGCCTGCATAAATCGATTCAATTTGTTCGTTAGAATGCTCCTGAGCTATCTCTAACGATTTTTTTATGCCGTCAACCGTCTTAATTATATTACGAATCAAACCATGCTGAACACCCGTAGATTCTGTTTTTCCATAACCGAGAACTTCAACTTTGCCATCTTCATTAGCATGCCCTACAACAGTAACAATTTTAGTTGTTCCAATATCTAAACCTACAAAAATTTCGCTATCTTCCATATATTTTCTCTTTTAATAATTTCCTCAATTTACTATTGCCCCGCTGCTTTCTTTGCAATAATCCTGTTCTTATATCGCAAATCCAAAACCCTATATTGGTCGGGATTCATGTAAGCCAAGCCTTGTTGGCAGGTCTTTTCCAATTGAAATAGTTTCTCCTCAACGTCCGCTCCCGATGACATAAGAATAATATGTTTTCCTACAGACGGCACAATCTCAATCTCATTTTGTTGATTTACAAATAGTTGTTTGAAATAGGCATGGTAAAATTGATTTTTTTCTACGGTTTTTGCTATTTCAAAAACAGTTTTTAGAGGCTGTGAAGCTTCTTTAATAGTCATTTTTGCGTGATAAGTTTCGCTAATATTGCCGTTAGCAATAGGCAGCCGCTCTTTTACATTTTTATTAAAAGGCACAAAAACGCCATCTTCATCAATAAAATATTGCGAGCCGGTTAATGGGAAAACATGAACTATCAATTTGCGTAAAACAATATCAATATGGAGTGTGTTTCCCGAAAGTCGAATCGGTTTAATCTCTTTAATAAAAGGATTTTTCTTTAGAGTATTAAAAATCGCTTTCTCATCAATGGATTTCAACTCTTCTCCAATAATTTTAATACCTTCATTTTCTAAAAGTTCCTGCAATTCGCTTTCAGAAACGGGCAAAGAAGTCCCGCTATAATCAGTCGAAATATCAATTTCCTCACAAATCCGATGTTGCGTTTTAACGACAGCAATCACAACAATAACGATAATCGCAATCGATAGAAGGAGTAAGAAGAGTGGTTTAATGATTTTCATTAAGAGAAAAATTGGAACAACAGTTTACAAGACGTATAATAGAGCTTTTGATTACTAATGAATTAACTTTTTATGCATAATCTACAAAGGTATTTTAATTTTATCAATAAAACCATTCCATAAACCGATTAATAATGAACAATCTAATGTTAATTACAGGCAAGGAGAATTTTTTTAAAAATAAGCTTTTGGTAGATAATTTTAAGTTTTATTATTATTATCAGGGCGTGTCCCGTTCGCTGACGCTCACGGGTCGGCGCCCGGTTCCAAGTCCGCGGGCGGCAGCCGTGGGGACGCAAGGCGGCAAAAAGAGCTTACAAGCTCGCTTTTTTGCCGCCGCGTCCCCATCGTCTTCCGCCCTTGCGGGCTTTCCACCTAAG
>Ga0116182_1006122_pt1 | contig 10148 bp, 6 predicted proteins | sample AD_UKC077_MetaG_FD_89805 | JGI IMG/M metagenome (GOLD analysis project Ga0116182, IMG submission 89805) | Active sludge microbial communities of municipal wastewater-treating anaerobic digesters from USA - AD_UKC077_MetaG | ecosystem: Engineered > Bioreactor > Anaerobic > Digestate | place: USA...
ACCGCTACAAAAGAAGGATACGCTGGTAAAGGCTTTTTTGTTGTTGATAATGCAGACTTAACAGTAGAAGTGACAATGTCTACCGCATATGAAGTAACTTTCCATGTTATACATGAGGGTTCACCTTTGGAAGGAGTAACGATTAATGTAGCTGAGTATGTAGCAACAACCAATGAGGATGGTAACGCTATATTACAATTACCTAATGGAAGTTATGCTTATACCGCTACAAAAGAAGGATATGATGATTATATAGGTAATATTGTTGTCGAAAATGCTGCTCAAACAGTTGAATTAGAAATGGTACATAGTTTGTATAAAATAACTTTCCGTGCTGTAGATAATGGTACACCTATAGAAGGAGTAACAATTAATATTGCTGATACTATTCTAACAACCAATGCACAGGGTAGGGCTTTTATAAATTTAATTAATGGAAGTTATACTTATACCGCTATAAAAGAAGGATATAGTGATTATGAAGGCAGTGTAGTTGTTAATAATTCCGCTAGAGTAGTTAATATAAATATGATTACAGGAATAGAGGGATTTTCAATAGAAAATATTGTTCTATTGTATCCTAATCCAATTGAGAGTACATTAACAATAGAGCGCAATAGTGGCGATGTAGTTGTTATGGAAATATACAACATTTACGGAGCATTAGTTGGTAGAACAAAAACCGATAATGTGACAACTACTATTGATGTTGGAATGTTAAGCTCGGGATCTTATTTTGTAAGAATAACTGGAGCTAACGAAACCACAGTACATAGATTTATTAAGAGATAACCAATGTGTTAAGGATAAATAAAAAGAGTTGGCTCGGAAAAGAAGTCAACTCTTTTTTGTAATTAGCAATTGAGCTAAAGGATAAAAGTTGAAAAGGGAATCGGGTGTTGAGTGGAATCGAAACTCTGTTCTCTCTCGGGAGCGGGAGACAAGTCTGTTCTTTGTTGAAGACACTGTCCTGAAAATTATTAACTGTCAATTGTACATCGTTAATTGCCAGATAAGTACATCCCGACAGCAGCAATAAGTGTTAGAATAATTATTATCCCTCCTGAAATTTTGTTCATCCACCAAAGTTGTTTCAAGCGAAACTTATGTCTGAAAAGGTTGACGAAGCCTGTTAACAAAAACCACCAAAATGAAGCACCAAGAAATACTCCTAAAACAATAATAACTTGAGTTAAAAAAGTATGCTTGTACTCAAATATACCTAATGCAGCGATACTGGCTCCAAAGAAAATGATTGTCAAGGGATTGGAAAGTGTTAGAAAAAAAACGGAAATAAAATCTTCAAGCACTCCTGAGTGTTTTTTTCTTGCTCGTTTGCGAATTTGCTTAGTTTGGTTGGTAGTAAATATTTTAATTCCAAGAAAAAGCAATACACATATTCCAACTATTTGAAGAATAAACTGATTATCAGTAAAAAACTTTTGCAAGAAACCTAAACTGAAAACAGCTATAATAGCATAAACAGAGTCGGCTGAAGCAGCTCCCAAGCCCGACACAAATCCTACAAACCTCCCCTTATTGATGGTTTTTTGCACACACAACACACCAATTGGTCCCATGGGTGCTGACACAGCAAAACCTATAAGTATCCCTTTTACAAGAATAATAACTGCATTTACTGTCTCTGTAATCATTATTTTTTGTTTCAAGCCTACAAAGAAATAAAATGTTTGTTAATTTGGCAACATCAAAATTTGAATGTTTATGTTTCAATCCGACAAAGAAATAAAGGAATTTTTAGATTTTAAATATAAACTATTTAATAATCAGTCATATATCGAAACAGACCCGATACAGATACCTCACAAGTACAATAGTATTAATGATATTGAAATAAGTGCTTTTATAGCATCTCAACTTGCGTGGGGAAATAGAAAGGCGATTATAAAATCTGCAACAAAACTATTAAACAAAATGGGGGATAGCCCATGTGAATGGCTATTAGATGCTAAAGATGAAGATTATGATGTTTTTGATGATTTTGTTTACAGGACATTTAATTCGTCTGACATTAAGTATTTTATATTTCAATTATCGGATATTGTGCAAAATCACTCTTCACTTGGCAATTACTTTAAACTGCTTTATGAAAAGTCGAATAGTGACGTAAAGTCAATGTTGCAACTATTTCGTGACTCCTTTATGAATAATGCCTCCGAAAAAACTGCACGACATATGGGAAGTATTTCCAAAGGTTCGGCTGCTAAACGTCTTAATATGTTTTTACGCTGGATGGTTAGGAATGATAATTTGGGTGTCGACTTTGGAATTTGGGATTTTATTTCACCCAAAGAACTGTTCATTCCGTTAGATGTTCATAGTGGCAGAGTTGCATGCAAACTTGGACTCTTAAAAAGAAATGCAAATGATTGGAAATCTGTCGATCTGCTGACAAGCAAGTTAAAAACTTTCGATCCTGACGACCCCGTTAAATACGATTTTGCACTTTTTGGATTAGGTGTTTTTGAACGATTTTAGATATATGATACAGATTTCAATATTATATTTGTAAGCTAAAACCTGCAGTTTGTAGCTTATACATAATATATACACCTAAATTATATATGAGTTTTCTATCAGTATTATTTGTAGCAATAGCTTTATCCATGGATAGTTTTGCAGTTTCAATTGCTTTAGGATTAGGTTGTTGTAGTACAGAATTAAAACATATTTTAAGGGTAGTACTTTTTTTATCTGTTGCTCAAGCTACTTTTGCTTTGCTTGGCTGGCTTGTAGGAGACTCGTGTTTAGAGTATATAAAAAATTACGATCACTGGTTAGCATTCATTCTCTTGTCAGTAATAGGTGGGCAAATGGTGTATGAAGGGATAAAAGGTAAAAACAAAGATAGTAATGACAATAATAATGCTGTACCGACAGTAAAATCATTGTTACTATTGTCGATAGCAACATCAATTGATGCATTAATTACAGGTGTTAGTTTTGCCTTTTTAGATGTAGATATTTTCATGGTTATAGTCGTGATATTGAGCGTAACAGCCTTTTTTACATTTATTGGATTTACTTTTAGTGGTAAAATAGGGAAAAAATGTGGCAACTATTCTGAGATTTTTGGAGGTATCGTGTTAATTCTAATTGGTTTAAAAGTGTTAATTGAACATACTTTACATGCATAAATATATGTATTACTGTAACATATCAATAATGAATATTGAAATTATCATAAAGTCAAACCATTTAAAATGTAATCCAACAAAATTTTTATTCTAATTATTGCTTATTAAACTTATTTATTGTATCATTGCAAAGTAATTCCCGTAAGAGGGGGCTTTAAATTCCAAACTTACCCCCGAATCAATCCAAATTAAAAAAATATAATTTACATTTTCAAACATTTCCCACATGTATGATATTTTAGAACTGAACAAGAAACTTGTATCAGAATTGAAGGAGATCGCTACAGATCTTGGACTTAAAAAATTTGATGGACTAAAAAAACAAGATCTCATATACAAAATTCTTGATCAACAGGCGATTTTAGCATCAGAAAAAGCAACAAAGAAGGCTGCGACGAGCGGAGAAAAAAGACAAGAAAAACGTCCTCGTATATCCACAAATATTGCAAACAAGGCAAAAGAGACTAAACTACTGTCAGAGGTCAAAGCAACTTCTAGTACTACAGGTCAAAAAAGTACTGGCACTCAGCTGGTAGAAGACAAAAAAAACAGCAATACAGCAAAAAAGATTGACGATAAAAGTCGTAATAAAACTCAAGGCTCAGCTGAGAAGGACAGAAGTAGTTTGCAAGATAAAGGCAAAAGAGTGCCACTTCCAGATATAGTTGTAGATCAGGACGATACAGAGATTATTTATTCCGATGATGCTGAGACAAAAGCTCCTCAAAGCAAAGAGGTTTTAGAGAGCAATGCACGCGAAACCGATGTCTTAGATGCTAAACAAGAAAGTGGTTCTAAGAGAGGAACTGAGTTGAGAGAATCGGTAAAAGAGCAAAGTCTGGAGAAATCTAAGAACAATCAAAAAAACGATAAACGATACGAATTTGATGCAATAATTACCGCCGTTGGAGTACTGGAAATAATGCAGGAAGGATATGGCTTCCTTAGATCATCGGACTACAATTACTTTAACAGTCCTGACGATATTTACGTAAGCCAATCTCAAATAAAGCTTTTCGGATTAAAAACAGGCGATACGATCGAAGGTCCTATACGACCACCTAAAGATGGCGAAAAGTTTTTCCCTTTAATTAAAGTTGAAAAAATAAACGGCCGTTCAACAGAGTATATTCGTGATCGTATACCATTCGATTTTTTAACCCCTCTGTTCCCTTTTGAGAAATTTGATATAACATCACATGCGGAGTCCTCGTTATCAACTCGTATAGTTGATATGTTCTCGCCAATAGGTAAAGGTCAAAGAGGTTTGATAGTTGCACAACCAAAAACAGGGAAAACAGTTCTGTTAAAAGAGATTGCGAATGCAATAGCAGCAAATCACCCCGAAGTATATTTAATAATTCTGTTAATTGACGAAAGACCTGAAGAGGTTACTGATATGGCGCGCAACGTAAGAGGTGAAGTAATCAGCTCCACATTCGACGAGCCTGCAGAAAGACACGTAAGAGTTGCAAACATAGTACTCGAGAAAGCTAAACGAATGGTAGAATGTGGGCACGATGTGGTTATTTTGTTAGACTCGATAACACGTCTTGCACGCGCTTATAATACAGTATCTCCAGCGTCGGGCAGAGTACTTTCGGGAGGTGTTGATGCCAACGCACTACACAAACCAAAACGTTTCTTTGGCGCGGCTCGTAAAATCGAGAACGGTGGTTCGTTAACTATCTTAGCTACAGCACTTACAGAAACAGGTTCAAAAATGGACGAAGTTATTTTCGAAGAGTTTAAAGGAACCGGAAACATGGAGTTACAGTTAGATCGCAAACTGTCGAACAGAAGAATATATCCGTCAGTCGATATTTTGGCATCAAGCACGCGTCGTGAAGATCTATTGTTGCCTAAAGATACTCTTAACAAAACCTATATTTTGAGAAACTTCCTTGCCGATATGAATAGCATTGAAGCTATGGAGTTTATGCGTCAGCGACTTCCTCAAACACGTTCAAATGAAGAGTTCCTTTTAACAATGGACAAGGGATAATAGTTAAAAGGTACAAGGTAAAAGTGGATACAGTCATGCGCTGTATACATTAAATATTTTTCTTTTACCATGTACCTTTTTCTTGCACCTTGCATCGTTCTTATTTAAAATGATTCTGAATTATTAACAGCTATCGGAGTCATACAAAATCAACATTATTTTTTGTTAATTTTGTGCAAAAATCAATAAAAAGTATATAAATTTCAATAAAAGCATAATTATGAGTCAGAAAAAGAAATTCATTACATGTGACGGTAACTATGCAGCATCGTACATATCTTATATGTTTAGCGAAGTTGCAGCTATTTACCCAATTACCCCATCGTCAACCATGGCAGAATATATTGATGAGTGGGCAGCAGGTGGTCAAAAAAATATTTTTGGTCGTCCAGTAAAAGTTGTTGAAATGCAATCGGAAGCCGGCGCAGCTGGAGCTGTACATGGTTCGTTACAAGCAGGTGCATTAACATCAACATATACAGCATCGCAAGGATTGTTGCTTATGATTCCGAATATGTACAAAATTGCCGGAGAACTTCTTCCTGCAACTTTCCACGTGTCGGCACGCAGCTTGGCTGCACAGGCACTCTCTATTTTTGGAGATCATAGCGACGTTATGAGCACTCGCCAAACAGGATTTGCAATGTTAGCCACAGGTAGCGTTCAAGAGATTATGGATATCGCTGCCGTAGCACACCTTGCAGCAATAAAATCAAGAGTTCCTTTCATGCACTTCTTTGATGGATTCCGAACATCACACGAAATTCAAAAAGTTGAAGCACCTGTAATGGAACAATTGGCAGGTTTAATTGACCAAAAAGCACTTAAGGCTTTCCGCGACAATGCTTTAAATCCAGAACATCCCGTAACAAGAGGAACAGCACAAAATCCTGATATATATTTCCAAACTCGCGAAGCCGCTAACAAATTCTATGATGCAGTTCCCGATATCGTAGAGCATTATATGCAGGAGCTTAAAAAGATAACAGGTCGTGAATATCACCCATTTACATATTATGGCGCAGCAGATGCTACTGACATTATTATTGCAATGGGCTCAATTACCGATACTATCAAGGAAGTAATTGATTATAAGATTGCTAAAGGTAAAAAAGTTGGTTTAATCAGCGTACATTTATATCGCCCATTCTCAGCTAAATACTTCTTTAAAGTATTTCCAAAATCAGTTAAACGTATAACTGTACTCGACCGTACAAAAGAACCGGGAGCAAACGGTGATCCATTATACTTAGATATAGTAGAACTATTTAAAGATAAAGCCAACGCTCCAGTTATTGTTGGTGGACGCTACGGATTATCATCAAAAGATACCACACCAGCTCAAATGATTGCTGTTTTTGATAACATGGCAGCGAAAGAGCCAAGAAATCAATTTACAGTGGGTATTAATGATGATGTGACTCACCGCTCACTTCCATTAACGACAGAGGTAAACGTTTCTCCATCAGGTACATATCAAGCTAAATTCTACGGGATTGGCTCAGACGGTACTGTTGGTGCAAACAAAAACTCAATTAAGATTATTGGCGACACAACCGACAAATATTGTCAGGCATATTTTGCTTACGACTCTAAAAAATCGGGTGGTATTACTGTATCGCATTTGCGTTTTGGCGACACTCCAATCCGTTCTCCATATTTGGTAACAACTCCTAACTTCGTTGCATGTCACGTGCCCTCATACTTAGATAAATACGATATGCTTAAAGGTTTGACAAAGGGAGGTACTTTCTTACTAAACAGCGTTTGGGATGTTGAGGAGACAAAAGAGAAATTGCCAAATGAAGTGAAAAAGTATATGGCTGATAATCAGATAAACTTCTACATTATCAACGCAACTGCTATTGCAGAGGAGATTGGATTAGGCCACCGTACAAATACTATTATGCAATCAGCATTCTTTAAAATCTCTAACGTAATACCTTACGATAAAGCTGTTGACGAAATGAAAGATTTTGTTCGTAAGAGTTTTTCACGTAGAGGCGAAGAGGTTGTTGCAATGAACAATAAAGCTATTGACCGAGGTGGCAACGTCACCAAAGTTGAGGTTCCAGCCGAGTGGTCAAAACTACCTCCTACAAAGGTTGAAGCTAAAGCCGATGTTCCAAAATTTGTGAAAGATGTTGTATTGCCGATTATTGCACAAAAAGGTGATGATCTTCCAGTTAGCGCATTCACAGGTCGTGAAGATGGAACTTTCGATTCAGGTACCACGCAATACGAAAAACGAGGTATTGCAGTAGATGTACCCGAGTGGCTACCGGAAAACTGTATCCAATGTAACCAATGTTCATTCGTATGTCCGCATGCAGCTATTCGTCCATTTTTGTTAGACGAAAAAGAGTTGGCTAAAGCACCAAAAGATACCAAAACAATTAAAGCTAACGGTAAAGGATATGAAGGTTTGCAGTTTAGAATGCAAGTTAGCCCATTAGATTGTACAGGTTGTGGTAACTGCGTTGATGTTTGTCCGTCTAAGACAAAAGCATTGATTATGAAGCCACTAGAAACTCAAGATGCAGAAATCGAACGTTGGGACTATGCAGCTAAAAATGTAACTTATAAAGATAATATCACTCCAAAAGATACAAACGTAAAATCTACACAGTTTGCACGTCCATTGTTTGAATTCTCAGGCGCATGTGCAGGTTGTGGCGAAACACCATACATTAAGTTAATCACTCAACTATTCGGAGATCGTATGATGGTTGCTAACGCTACAGGTTGCTCGTCAATCTACGGTGGTTCAGCTCCAGCAATGCCATATTGTGTCAACTCTGAAGGACGTGGTCCAGCTTGGGCAAACTCGCTGTTTGAAGATAATGCCGAATTTGGCTTAGGTATGGCAACAGGAGTGCGCAATTTGCGTGAGCGTATTGCAAGCCTAATGCAAGATAATATGAATAAAGTTGTACCGGCAACTAAAACAGCTTTTGAAAACTGGATTGCAAATTACAGCAATGCAGAAAAAACTATAGAAACTTCAAAGGCAGTTGTAAGTGCATTACAAAACGAGAAACACGCTGTTGCAAAAGAGATTTTGGATTTAAAACAGTATTTAGAGAAAAAATCACAGTGGATTTTTGGTGGTGACGGTTGGGCTTATGATATAGGTTATGGCGGTTTAGACCACGTATTAGCTTCAGGCGAAGATGTAAACGTTCTTGTACTTGATACGGAGGTTTACTCTAATACTGGAGGTCAAGCTTCAAAATCAACTCCTATTGGTGCAGTTGCTAAATTTGCTGCTGCTGGTATGCGTATGCGCAAAAAAGACCTTGGTATGATGGCAATGAGCTACGGTTATGTTTATGTTGCACAAGTTGCAATGGGAGCAAGTCAAGCTCAGTATCTAAGAGTTTTAAGAGAGGCTGAAGCATATCCAGGTCCATCACTTATAATTGCTTACGCACCATGTATCGCTCATGGAATTAGAAGCGGAATGGGAACAACCCAACGTCAACAAATTCACGCTGTTGAAAGTGGATATTGGCACCTATATCGTTACAATCCACTATTGGAAAAAGAAGGGAAAAATCCTTTCCAATTAGACTCAAAAGAACCTAACTGGTCAAAATTCCAGGATTTCTTACATAGCGAAGTTCGTTATACATCATTAAAACAATCATTCCCAGAAGATGCAGCTGAATTATTTAAAGCTGCAGAGGAATCTGCAAAATGGCGCTATAACAGCTACAAACGCTTAGCAGAGCAGAAATATGAATAATTAACAATAAATATTTAAAAGGGGTCATCATGAAAATGACGACTCCTTTTAATTTATACAAACAACTTGTTTTCAAAATAATATATTTCAAACGCTCAAAAAATTATTTTTAATTATGACTTTAAAAGAAATTTTAGCAATCTCATGACAACAAGGTCTATTCAAATTAGTAGCATCATCGAAAAGTGGTATAATCGTTGAAAGCTTGGATAGTGGTAAACGCATGTCGGTACCGACTACTACTAAAGCAAGCTCTTTGGAGGATATAGCTATATTTACTCTATCGGAAGATAAGCCTTTATACGAGATACTAATTGCCATTAAGGAAAAGCAACAATCTCAACAAGCCATAAGCCACAAATCGGAACCCGAAGCTATTAAACAATTCTTTGCAGAGGTAGTTCCCGAATTTGATCCTGCAAGAGTTTATTTTTCCGATATGAAGAAAATTATTAACTGGTACAATATTTTGCAAGCTAAGGATATGCTTGATATAGTTAAACCAAGTGAGGAGATAAAAGCGGAAACAGAAGAATCAAGCGAGGGGGCAGAAGAGAAGGCTGAGTAACAAAGTTTCGTGAATTTTATAACATTGGAAGGGAGAGGTATTAATAACTCTCCCTTTCGTTTTATATCGGGTTGTGTTCTGGAAATTAGAAATTGAAAATTGATACTACCTAAAAACCAGCAGTTCATTCTTTGTAATCTGCATTAGAAGCTAATTTTTTTACCTTTTGTAAAAATAGATGAGTGAAATATTAAGAAGAAGTGATAGATTTGAACTAACACCAAAAAATGGTTTAACAAAATATTTTATTTAGAGTAATCGTTGATTATATATAATACTTGCTAACTGTTTAACACTATAATTCTGTACTAAATGCGCTTGCTTTTATCATTAATCATAACTTTAAACTTATCAACACTGTTTTCTCAAAGTATTGATGTTCATGTTACTAACATTAGAAATAACAAAGGCAGTCTAGTTTTTGGAATTTTTAAAAATGAAGAGAATTATAAGAAAGAGGCACACGACATTGAGAAATCTGTAAAAAAAGAAGATATTAAGGATGGTGCAATAACCGTCACAATCCCGCTTAAACCCGGTACATACGGAGTAACCCTTCTTGATGATGAAAATGATGATGGAAAAATGAGCTACAATTTGGTAGGATTGCCCACTGAAGGATTTGGATTCTCTAACTACTACACAAGAGGATTCTCAAGACCAAAATAT
>Ga0116182_1006134_pt1 | contig 10132 bp, 7 predicted proteins | sample AD_UKC077_MetaG_FD_89805 | JGI IMG/M metagenome (GOLD analysis project Ga0116182, IMG submission 89805) | Active sludge microbial communities of municipal wastewater-treating anaerobic digesters from USA - AD_UKC077_MetaG | ecosystem: Engineered > Bioreactor > Anaerobic > Digestate | place: USA...
GGGGAGGTTCCTGGGAGGTACAGGAATGTCATACCAAACTTCTTCTACTGGGCCATGAACGGCAAGCCGCTTCCGATTACCGGCGACGGGACCGAGACGCGGGACTGGACTTATGTCGATGACATAATCCGCGGACTGCTGGCGATGGGGGTTGTGGAGGAGGCAATCGGCGAGGCCTTCAATCTCGGCTCGGCCAGGGAGCACAGGGTAATTGATATGGCCAATATGGTGAACAAGCTTACAGGGAATGAGGCGGGGATTGTATTTGCTGAGAGAAGGAATTGGGATGTGAAGTGCAGGCTGCTATCGTCGGTGGAGAAGGCAAAGAGGATACTGGGATACCAGCCAGAGATGAAATTTGAGGATGGGCTGAAAAACGTTCATCAGTGGTTCACGAATAATTTGGATGATATACGGAAAGCAGCTGAATTCTAATGCGACGCCGCTAACATCATCTGTGCCTTAGATCATCCGGACCTGGAGAGCCTAGCCCAGGATGCGGCTCTTGGTGGAGCATCGATTCGAAAGAACTGTGGAGAAATGAAGAAAGGTGCTGGAGGTGGTCTGCAATGACGCATGGTGGCGGAGGAACTAAGAGACCGTCAGCGCTTCATCATATATTCTGCATTAATTACATTAAAAAATTGCTCCCGATGATACTCGTCACCCGTTGTAGATGAGGGCTGCAAGTATTGGGTTCAACGCACTCATGGAAGTTATAGTATGCTTGAGGATGGTAAACAGAAGTTGGAAAACCTAGCTGATCAGAAACCTAAATCTGAATTCAAACCGCTAAAAATTCTCGTTGTTGTGCCCAATTTCATTCCGGAAATTGGCAGTGCGGCGCACATATACTATGACCTTTCAAAATGTTTTGTTAACAGAGGTCATGAGGTTGATGTTATAACGACCTATCCCAGAGGGCATTACCTTTCCGAAAATAGTATCGATCCAAATATACCTCTAGACGAAGTAATTGATGGAATCAATATCCATCGATGTAAGTATCCGGTTATCAGGGATAATATTGTCATTCGAGGACTCGAACATTTCATAATTCCTAGGTTGTATTTTAAAAAATATCTTGAAATAGGGAGAAAATTTGATTTGAGCCTGATATATATACCTCCATTACCTCTTTATTATTTTGCAAAAAAAATAAAGAAATATGATGGGACACCATCCATCTTGAATTATCAAGATTTTCATCCCCAAGAACTTATAGATGTTGGGATTATCAGAAACCCTCTGGTGCGAAGAATTATGGAACATATAGAAAGACAATCATACAAGAATTCGGATTACATTACCGTGCTTACTGAAGGAGGTATAGAATTTGTTACACAGAGGGGGGCAGATCCAAAAAAAGTCTGCCATATATATAACGCTGTAAATCTAAATGACATCAATTCTCATCAAACAACAAATGATTTCAAAAAGGAAGAAGGGATCGAAGATAAATTTCTCATTTCTTACGCTGGGATTCTTTCATATTTCCAAAATGTAGACCAAATTCTCGAAGTCGCCAAAGAACTAAAGGAATACAACGATATCGTTTTCTGTATAGTAGGCGACGGAAACAGCAAAGAGATATTAGAGCATAAGATCTCTAAAGAACAAATTAATAATGTTAGATTGCTCCCACTTCAATCGCGAGATAAATATTACGATATCATAAAATCGTCAGATATTTCGCTATTATCCCTTGATAGTAGAATGCAAGCTCCTTGTTTGCCAGGGAAGACCATTAACCTCATGGCATTTGGGAAGCCGATAATTGCACTAGTTCCGGAAAATAGCGAGACTGCAATTATCCTGAAGCGCGTACAATGTGCAGTGGTAGTAAATCCAGGAGATATTGAAGGAATGCGATCGGCTATTCTTCGCCTTAAGGATAACGCTTCTGCTCGTGAAGCAATGGGAAACAACGGCAGGAGGTACCTGGAGCAGAACATGAACGTGGAAAAGAGCGTATCCATATACGAAGAGATTTTTCGCGCCCTTACAGAAAATAAGGATTTGGCGGAGAGGTCGATTTCTTCGAGCAGCAAGAATACGTTTGGAGGTATGAATTCTCATGGCACATAAAGTGGCAATCTTGGATACAAATGCCCTGGAAAACAAGGGAAGCTATGGAAGACTGATAGGTCTATTAAGAGCCCTTTTGGCTTAGATGGTATTTTGTTGTGAATTATGCAGGGATTATGCCTTACTTATAAGATGTTGACACTTTGATTATTATAATTAAATTAATATTAATTATATAATTGAATGGATGTAAAATTCCTCCCATTTAATGATAGTTCGAAAACGCAAAATGTTATATAAAACATAAATAATTTAAATAACGTCAGCTCATTATCTAATCAGATGCAAGGAAAATACGAACAACTATTTTCGAGATACTCAAAATCAAATGAGGGATAAAATGGAACGAGGGTCTTCTATATGGATAGGAAGCTTTCAATTTAGCCCTATCTACAAATCTCATTGTTGCGCATTGGGCAATCAACTCGAAAAATTAGGATTTTCTGTTAGATATTTATTTAGCAAGGAGTATGATTGGATGCTAACAGATCACCAAAAAAAAAATACTATTTTTATTGGTAATTCTACCGATATCCTTTCTGCTATTCGGGATGGTTTTGATTTAAGGAATGTTGCAATTTTAAGGGAAAAAATTATAAGTGAGAGACCTGATTATATTTATATGTATAATTTCCATCCTTTTTTAAATTATTATTTAGCTAAACTAGCGCAAAGAAATAAGATCAAATACATATACCATATGCAGGAACCGTATGCTGAAAATAAAAAAATCTATGGAGGAGCATCCCAATATTGGCTACATACGTTTGAATTTTTTCAAGAAAAATTAGTAAATAATGTGAATACCGTTGTCCTTTCGTCTAATGTGGCGAGAAATCTTTTTAAAAAAAGATATAAAAAATTTAAAGGGAATGTAATATTCATACCTTTAATGTATGAAGACCTTGGACATAATGATAGAAATGAAAAAAGAAGATATATAACTTTTATAGGGCCACCTGTTCCTTCAAAATCTCCAGAAACTTTTCTTAAAATAATAGATAATACACAAGATCTGGATCTAGATTATCTCTTAATTACTCGAAAGCCGGTTCGAGATAAAAAATATATTAAAAAGAATTTAGAAATATATTTTAAAGAGAGAATCAGCGACTATGAAATTGGAGATAATCTAAGCCGTAGCATTATGACAATTGCTCCATATAAAGTCTCAACACAAAGCTCTGTTATATTAACTTCATTTATGTATGGAACACCAGTTTTGTCTACAAATGTAGGTGGAATCTCTGAAGTAGCTTCTCATGGGAAAACAGGATATTTAGTAAATTTGGGTTCGTCAGTCAGTGAATGGATAGCAGGTCTTAAATTTATATTGTCAAATCAAACTATAATGTCTCAGAATTGCAGACAAGAATTTATAAATAATTTTTCTGAAGCAAATTGGAAAAATTATTTAGATTATTTATAGTATAGATCAAGTTGCAAGAGAATTGCTGTTCACAAGCTAATCATGACGGCACTAACAACATGAGGGTAAAGAGAATTGGATTGTGCCCAAATGCTAACCATGAAACTGGCGAGTTATTATCAGGGGTGGAGTCCTTTCTGAAGTCCGATTTGGGAAACGTAGGCATAATGATTTCTGACTTCCGAGAAACTGGGTACTCTGCCCGAAGCATACCCCATTCATTTTGAGTGGGGTAACAATGCTCAGTTTGATTTAGCGAGGCGAGAAAGCCATGAATGTTCCTGAATGCGAATCAAAACTTTTTTTCAAAGGCGATTTTCAATTTTCTGAATTGATTAAGATGATCCTTCCGGGGGAGGCGTCTCTGTACACGGTTGCAATATTGATCTCTTTCTTCCTGAAATCTGAAGGGGCCAGTAGAGTAGCCGAACTGCAGGCTAAGGAATTAACAGCAATGGGCTACTCTGTGGTTGTCTTTACATTTGAATCTGATATTCATCCCACTGACTTCAGCGTTAAGATCATAGAATCTTGCACAGGAACGTCTACATCTAAATTAAGTATATTATATAGGGCATTATTCCCATTTAACCTTTGGAAATCAATAAGGCTTAGCTCCAAACTCAAAACAACAAATTTAATCATCGTTCATCAGGAGACATTAGTAAATGTAGCCTATTATGCGAAATTATTTCATGGATCTAAAATAATTTATTGGCATCATCATATTACCGAATCTCGTTTAATGACATTGAGAGAGCGGCTCTATAATCTGATTATTTCTCCATTTAATTGGAGAAAGATAAAAACATTCAATTTCATTATCTCAATAAGCGAACATTCGAAAGACATGCTCAGGGAAGAAAAAGGCGTTGAGAGTATAGTAGTCTATGATGAAATTGAATATAGTAGATTTAATAATAATAATCTAGATGGAACATACATCCGGAAAAAGTACAATATTGAATTCGATGATCCTGTAATTCTTTTTGTTGGACGAATAACCCCAACGAAGAACATCCATTTTTTAATATCTGCTTTCAGAATCGTAAAGATGAAAATCCCCAATGCAAAGCTAATTATTGTAGGCAGGGCTTACAATAAACCCTATGCAGAAAGTTTAATGAGAAATTGCGATCCAGGAGTTTCTTTTGCTGGATTTGTGGCTGATGAAGAGCTGCCGAGTTATTACGCTGCATGCGATGTCTATGCTACGTGTTCTTTAGTAGAAGGATTTAATATGCCTTTAGTCGAAGCTCAAGCTTGTGGAAGATCTGTCGTTGCGTTCGACATTGGCCCTCATAGAGAAGTTGTAAAAAATGGCCTTATAGTTGCTGAAGGAGATCTTAACGGATTTGGTGCAGCTTTAATATATATATTGACTTCAAATAAAGGGGATGTGAGTCTCTAATAGGTTATAGTTTTATGAAACTGAACCTGGTCGAGCAACTGGATGCGATACCGCAGGCTGATGCAGAACTGTATCAGAGAACTAAACACCGAAAAGCACACATGAACGGCTATAAGGAATTATCTCTGAAAAAAACGAGCATGAGAACTAAGGCATAAGAAGCCTCAATTCCGGGAAATTTCCTTTAAGGGAAAAGCAATGCCGTGTTCAAGGAATCTCAACCCTTGGAGTTGAGAATCTATCAGCGTCTAGAGTCTCAAGGATATCTTAAAAACTCGACGCGGAAATAGAAGAATTCTTCAATAAGCCAATTAAACGCCTAATCTCTTATCATTATATAGATGTAAGCTAATAAGGGTTAATCCAAGATAGACTCCTCGCTGTTTCATGTGGGTAAATTGAATTTGAGTTTCCCGGTCCTAAGATAAATAGTAGTAATGAAATTTTTTGTTAATCTGAAACCTCTGGCACTGTCCTTTGCAACCTGGATCAGACTATTTGCTCCTTTCAGGATACCATTATCGATTTTAGTTTTAATATAGTTAGTTACACCATTCCAGTGACTCTTTATCATTTTAGCGCAATCGATCACAGGATCGAGTCTGCTATGCGTAGCCCAAAAATACCAACGTTTGAGGTAGTCCTCGGCTGATTCCCGAGATTCATAGCTCCAAAAGTCGCGAAGGGCTAATTTGATATTATAAGCTCTCACCGTTTTTAATCGGATACGTTTTAGTGGCGTTAACATCCTATTTTGATTGGTTGTGTGGTTCTCGGGATTTTTAAGCCAGATATATCTTGTTCTTTTCAGCAAAGTATTATGTGATTGTTCTTCACGCCCGACTTTATCAACGGCTTCATTCATCAATTTCATAACATGAAATTTATCAAATGTTATCGATGCATTAGGAAAACTATTTTCTATGCCAGATATAAAAGCAGGTGATATATCGCAACAGAAATTCTCAATATTTTCGCTAGATCCGTTATACAGCTCTAGATCATCTTTAAATGTTTCGATCATTGAGGCATCTTTTCCTTCGCATACATGGAACAGTTCCGAGGAACGTTGCCAAGAAACCAAGCGTCATGAGGAGAATGGAAAAACATCATTTGGTTATACTGAATGTATTACAGCTTCTCCATTGAAGTATACTCTACTTGTTTTCTCTATTTGTCGCTCTTTGTCTCCTTTTCTATTCCCCTTTATATTAAAAGTAATTAAGGTATTATTATCTTGATCATACGGATATCTCTCAAATACGATAATTCTGTCTAGTGGTGTCTCTCCCCAGAAAAAAATGGCAGAATGAATAAAATATCTTGTTGTATCTATTAAAATTATAGGTTTTGCGGGGCTAAACCCAGCTATCCACTTGCCAACAGCCTCATATTTCTGCATATCCGGCAAATTATTTTCACACCAATAATAATCATTTTGGCCGAGACTTTTAAAATAATAAGCAGGAATATAATTTCCTCCAAAGAATGTTAATGTTATTATTCCTGCTGTAAATATGCATAATAATACAGTTATTGTCGTTCTTTTATTCAGTGATTTTAGCCATATATCCCTCAGCCTGAATAGCGTTAATGCTGCAAATACCCCAATCAACGTTTCATAAAACGCCACAATCCTACCAACCTCCAAGAAAATCAACGTATTTCCAATAATACCAAGTGCAATTAGAAGTGTGCATATTATCGAAAATAATATCTCTTCATGCGTTTTGGTTTTCATTGTATAACAAATTGATCCAAATCCCAATATAAGTACAATAAAACGAATATTTTGTATTATATATGTTGGAAAAGGAACACTACCCTCAACAGAGACAAGGGGGGCATTATACGGATTTGCAGAAAAAATTATATGAATGTAATCATTAATATGTCCAGAAAATACATAAAAGTGATAGCTAAGAACTATTATTAGCAGAAGAATGCTAGAAAAAAATATTTCGCTTGTCCATTCCACTCCAAATATATTTAATTGAGGGCTTGAGAGATTTCTATTAGCTATTAGTATAAATAAAAGTGTGCAGGAAAGAGATATCAAGATAAATGATATAAATAAGGAAGAAAAATAATGAGATGTGGTAAATGCTATTATAAATATAATAGCAAGTATTCTATATTCCATTTTGTTCTTTAATTCCCACGACCTTGATAACACAACGAGCAAGAACACAAGGATTATAAAAGCATATCCTTGAGGGTGATATTCTGACTGATAAAAGATTACATGTGAACTTAGAGACGAAATTAGTCCAGATATAAGAGATACTCCATAATTTTGAGAGACTGAATATGCTAACAAATAAACTCCTAAGAAAAAAATCATCCCGAAAATGGGCTGTTGGTAATTAAATAACCACATGTGATCAATGCCTCCAATTTGGGATAATAATTCGGTCATTATCATCATTAAAGGCCAATTAATTAGATTTTCTAATGGAGGGAACCAATAACTATATATTTGTTCTAATGTCCGGAATTCATGTATATTTAGAAATGTGACCAAAAAGGCATACGGATCCCAAAGCACTGGGTACGATAATCGAAGATATGGGATGCACCTCGCAATAAAGCAGATCAACAAACATTGGGGCATAAAAAGTATCAATTCTTCTAAATATTGTATCATAAAAGAACCAATGATAATTGATAACAATAGAGCAAATATTAATATTACTACAGATATATCGCTAACTATCGTATTAATAAGGGTCGGAAACAGCTTAAAATATAAAGCACTAATTGCGACAAGTACCCATGAGATAATAGAAAGACAATAAAGAAGCTTTTTTCGTAATATTTTCATCATTTTTAAAACTAATTGAGAATTTTCTGTATATGCACATATTTTATTTTTCATTGCGTTGCCACCTATTTACTGCCCTACTGTCCTTGGTATGCTACTATTATATGTTATTCAGTATATGTTTACTCCTCTGAATAGTTCGATTAATGCTGATTTCACCTATGACAAGCATGTGGCAAACAATCTACCCCATCGGGAAACGATAATAATAATTAGCCTCGTTCGAAATCTGCTATTGAGAATTGGTTGCACAAGAAGCTGCTTAATTGGTTCATTGGTATCGATTATGATAAACACATCCGTTATCTCTAATATGGTGATTTGAAATTTTGAAAAATTGATAAAATCAGACTGCGTGCGGCCGCCCTACCCTAAGGATGGAGTATGCTTCGGCCCGCACGCCCTCACGCCCGGTTTTGTGGAATCTTGAAATCGTCAAGTCTTCGTTGCCATAATCTCCTGGACCCGCACGATTGAATCTCCGCTTTCGGTTTCCTCTGAGATCCCTCAATATAGTGCTTGATTGTATCCGCAGTCACATTTCCTACAGATCGAAAGAACTTGCCACTTGACCATAGGCTTTTATTGAACGATTTTTATTAAGGAAGTACTTAGGTGGGATTCCAAGAGCAAGTGAGCGTGATCCGCCACAATTTCTATTATATGAATTTTATATATTTGCTCTATGTAACATGTCAATATTTTTGAGGATCAACTCACAATCCTGTTTAACTCGCCTGTCATAGAATATTTTGTATCAATACTTGAGCATCAACACGATGTGGAGGTGATTTGACCTTAGTCACGGCTGAAACTGCGCAATTTCAAGCTTATCACATCCTATCCACAGGTGGGTGGCACCGCCTGGGCTAGGGTGTCAAGTATAAACTCATCCTAAAAGAAGTGATGTTTAATCAATTTTGGTGAGCACAAAGAATGAGAGAGGGTTCACTTCATCCTCACTCTAAAGGATGGAGAATTCGCGACCCATCGCGCTCCCCATGTATTAACTGATGACCGATGAACTTCATTATGGAGATTGCTATGAAAGCTCTAATTTTAAATCTTGATCCTAAAAATAAGGGTAATGAGGCACTTGTCTCTTCGACCAAGTTTGTAATCAATCAATTTGAAGATGACATCAAATTCATTAATATGGGTGGGATGATAGATGCTATAAATTCGCAAAATACTATCATTCCATTACCTGCTGAGACTATTCTGAATCCCAACGCGTGGTTATATTTGCTAGAATGCTTTATCGTTAAGATCTTGCGACGATACGGATTTAAAGCCAGTTTGCCCACCATATCAAGAATCCATATTTACGATGATGTTGACGTTGTAATAAATAGCGGAGGAGACTATTTGAGTGGAGAAAAATTCACTTTGAGTGGTTTCTTAAATATTATATATGCTCTGTGGCTTGACAAACCAGTAGTTTTATTTGCTGAGAGTCTTGGATACTATAGATATTTATTGAACCGTATAACTGCCCGCTATGTTTTCGAAAATGTAAATCTGATATTGGTCCGCGAAGACCTTTCCAAAGAGTATCTATTGAAAATAGGGATAGATCCAGAAAAGATACATGTTACTGCTGACCCAGCATTTCTTTTATCTCCTGCACCACGCTCAAGGATTGATGAAATATTGAGATCTGAAAGCATTATAATCACATCGAGGCCGGTTATTGGCATAAATCCTAGTGGATTGATCGGTAGATATCGCGATCCTGCGGAGTCTGAAGAGGCATATACTCAGTCAATGGTATCTGTTATCGATCATCTTATTAAAAGTTGGGATGTTAATGTTTTATTAATACCACATGTGTATACTCCTGGCAGTGATGATAGAAGAATTATTGGTGAAATTATAAAAAACGCAAACAATCCACAGAGGATTTTTCAGATTAAGAATGAATACTCTGCAGCCGAGCTGAAAGGAATCATTCAACTATGTGATATTTTTATTGGCTCAAGAATGCACGCAACAATTGCCGCAACATCTCTTTGCATTCCTACTGTAGGAATTGCTTACAGCCATAAAATGAATGGAATTTTAGGCGGTTTGCTTGATATGGATCAGTATATCATCAAGATAAGTCAATTGAATGACACCCGGTTAATAGAAATTGCTGATTTGGTTTGGTCTAATAGAACTGCAATAAAGGAACACTTAGAAGAAACCATGCCGAGGGTAAAAGAAAAGGCTCTATTGAATGGATATTATTTTTCAAAATTCCTGAAAAATCTTGAGTCAAATCGGGCGAGTCATAGCTATCAACAAAACGAAAGGTAACCAATTCCTTGAGAATTTTTCCGGCCATATCTTCCAACGGTCTAGGGAATTCTACCTCTGAAGTCAAACAGCACACCCC
>Ga0116182_1006151_pt1 | contig 10101 bp, 8 predicted proteins | sample AD_UKC077_MetaG_FD_89805 | JGI IMG/M metagenome (GOLD analysis project Ga0116182, IMG submission 89805) | Active sludge microbial communities of municipal wastewater-treating anaerobic digesters from USA - AD_UKC077_MetaG | ecosystem: Engineered > Bioreactor > Anaerobic > Digestate | place: USA...
AATACTGGCCCATAATCCTATACACAATATAAAAGTTATCCACCTTTTTCATTCTTCCCATCAATTAATGCGCAAAAACTATCATTAACGGCTATGAAGTAAATGAATTTTGAGTTGTAGAGATAAATGACAATGGTTCCCAACGACCGTGAAAGGTTTCAATTCGACTTCTATTAGAACCTTGAAACCTTGTCATCAACAGGAATCAATACAATTTATTAATACTATTTAATCGAAAATAATTAGATTACTAATAAAGGAGGGACCAGTTTTAACTTTAAATGTAGAAATAATATATGCCAGAAAAACCTCCCAGTTCATTAAACTGAACAAGAATCGTCGTATTAAACAAAGAATCCCATTCTTGCGAATGGGATTCAGATATTAATATTCTTGCGTGATTATTTATTCAACTCCGCATTCAATTTTACGGCATCTTGATATGTTGGATCTAATTGTACAGATTTGGCAACATATTCCTTCGCTTTCACAACCTCTTTTCCTTTAACCAAATATGCAATTGCAAAGTAGGCATAAGATAAAGTCTTTTTGTTAGCCTCCAGTTCTTCAGGTTTTACCTTGGAAATATATTTTTCGTAGCTCATCATTGCAAGTTCGTTATTTCCAGCTTGTTGATAAGCATAGCCTAAACTATAATAAGCAGGCGCCCAATCCGGAAGCAAACCGCTCATTTTTTGCCAAGTTAAAATTGCGCCATTCCAATTTTTAGCTTCCTGATAAGCGTTTCCTAACTTATATAATGCGTCTGTATCTTGAGGATTAGCAGCTACAGCTTTCTTAAGCGCCTGAATTTCAGGGCTAGTTGCTCCCTGATCTACAACAGACTGATTGATACCTCCACCACTCTTAATTTTAATCAATTCCTCATCCCAATTTAGAGTATCATCTTTAGCTGCTTTTGCAATAGCAATCTTTTGTTGTGCATCTTGCATCAATGCTGCTTTTTTTGTTGCATCAGTTTCCTTTTCTGCAACACCAGCTGAAATAAGACCTAACAAACCTTGATCTCCTGCCTGAACTCTAGTTGGTCCTGCTTGAGACATGAATTGATCCAAACTATTCTTTGCTCCTGCATAATCTGCGTCAGCATATAAAAGATATGCTCTCAATTTAAACTTTATAGGATCTTTAACCTTGTCGAATACTTTATCCAAATAAAGTTTTGAATTTGCATAATCTTCATTGGTAAAGAATAACTTCGAAATTTCTAGCTGAGTATCGGGATCTTCGTCGGCATACTGCGCATAATTCATTAAATCTTGTGTTGCTAAAGCATTTTGCTGATATTTAATATCGTAAGCTGCTTTCGCTTTATACGCTGGAGCATACGATGGGTCAGCTACAATCGCACGGTCGATACTTTCTTTCGCTTTTTGCCATTGTTGTGCTTGCATCCACAGTGTTCCAATTCTGGTATAAACCGATGCTTTATTTTTCGCCACAGGTAATGCTTTATCATAAGCAGTCATTGCTGATCCTGCAACTTGTGGGCTGTTTGTTAATTTTAAACGATAAGCATCACCTAAAGTGTAGTAATAATACGCAGGAGTTCCACCTTTTTGAGATTTGTCAACCGCTCTGTTCAAATAATCTATTGCAACGTCTGCATTCTGTGGGCCTCCAAAAATTGTTAAAGCTTGCGCAGCTCTATAAAGAACTTCAGCATCTTTATCGCGTGAATCTTTTACGATCTGACCAATTTCGCTGATCGCAGATTTATCACCTTTTCCCAGCTTCACCGAAGCAAGTCCTAATTTATTCAAATCGCTTTTCTTATCTGCAGCTAAACCTTTATTAAAATTCTCCTGAGCCATTTCAAAATTTGGCTCAAATTGAGTTAAATATGCGTTTCCTAGATAAAAATAATTTTCAGCTGTGGGTGCTTTCGCAATCATTTCTGTAAAAACCTCTTTTGCTTTTGCGTACTTGTGGCTATCTGCGTTAGCAACACCATCTTGGAGTGTCTGCGCGAGAGCAAAATTAGAAAAGAACACTGCTGCAACCCCAAGTGCAGCTTTCTTTGATAAATTCATTATATTTTTCATTTTTATTTGTTTAATGTTAAGTAATATTCTTCCACCCAATTTCTATACCAAAATACTACTACTGGTAATAATTGGAACTTTCTTAATAAAATTTTAACGCATTTGAACCTCTCTGTTAAATATGGTATAAGGTTGCAATCCTTCTTTTTCAACTACAATCTGGCCAATCTGTTGACAAGAAAAACGAATAAAACCATTTCCAAGTCCATAGTACGCCTCATTAGTAATAAAATATAAGACTCTGGTAAAAGGATAGGTCATTGCTTTGATATTTTTCATATTAGGTTCAAAGGTTTTACCTTTTGAAATGACGGGAAGAATTTTAATTGTATTTCTTAATTGCTCGGACTCTTTATCGTATGGTCGGCTAAGCGTATTTAAGCTTATTGCTCCAATTTTATTAGGATATTGTCCAATTTCTTTAACTACATTTTTATTTCCGTTGATGATTGAAAATTTCAGTTTGTTTGGAATGGTACCTAATTTTTGAGCAACAAAATTTAAATTACTAGAATTGGTGGCATCAAATATTATATTCTTTTGGTCTGAATTCAATTCATTACTAAGTTCTTCCACAGTAATGCTTTCTCTGGTTGAATTTTTGGGTACCACAAAAACTACCGCATCGGCAGCAAATTTTGCTGGCTCCATTTTCATGTCGATCTTTAATTTGTATGCTTCTTTCTCTTCGGTGGTTAGTTCACGGGACATTACAATCACACGCACCTTATTCTCTAACAAATCCAAAAAACCAAGATCTTCTTTCTTAATGACCAAATTAATTTTAGTTTTCGGATTTAATGCCATATATCTTTCCGTTAGTGCTTCAGAAACACTTCTGAAAGACTCATCGGCTGAAATCGTGATGGTTCCCTGTTGAGGATCATCAGGAATTCGGTCTGATTTTTTACATGAAATCATTAATGCAAAAAAACATATTACAAAAAACAGTTGTTTATAATTCATTTTTACTCTGTCTAATTTTGTAAATAGCTCTGCCAATTCTAAAAATCCCATAAAGGATAAGCAAACTGCCTAAAGTATAAGCAATATTCTCTTCTAAAAAAATCACAAAAAATTTATAGATTATCACTACGATTCCTAAAACGATATAAAAAAATCCAGTAATTAAAGACAACCAATTAAACATCATAAAAGCAAAAATACAAAAAATTAAAAAAAGAGAAGCTTTCGCTTCTCTTTTGTTTAAAATAAATAGTTTTTGTTACTCAAACTGCATTGCAATAGGGAATCTGTATCTATATCTTACAGCTTGTCCATTGATTTTTGCAGGTGCCCATTTGTTCTTAACAGATTTCACAGTTCTTATAGCTTCTGCATTAAAATCTTTATTAGGACCATTTGCTTTGACGTCGGTAATACTTCCATCCCTTTCAACAACAAATATAATTTCTGTTCTCACTGTGCCTTCATCCCCATTCATCACAGAAGTATCAAAACTACTTTGAACTTTACTTCTGAATGAGTTAATACCACCAGGAAATTCAGCTAATTGCTCAACTTCGGTATAAACCTGAGTTTCAGAAACTTGCGGCTTCACCTCTACTGTTGTAGATTTACCTGGACCTGGAGGTGGCGGTGGTGGAGTATAAGCAGGGGTTTTAACACCTTCTTGATTATTTAAACCTGTAGTCGTTTCAAGCTGCTTTGAAATTGGCGGCGGTGGAGTTTCTACTTTCGGCGCCTTCACTGGTTCGGGAACCACATTTTGAATCACTTCTTGCTTTGGCTCCTCTTTTGGTGGTGGCGGTGGTGGAGGTGGTTCGTCTTTAGGTTGCTCGATAATTTTATCTTCTGGGAGGATATCAATTAACTTAGCATTTACCTCCGTTTTATCTGCGGCGTTCATCTCCTTGATTTTCATAATTACAAATGGTGTTAATACAACAACCACAAATAAAATTGTACCAAGAATGAATGCTTTAGTAAGGATAGACCGATAATGCGTTCTTAGATCAAATGCACCATAAGCTTTATTTCTATTTTCAAATACGATTTCATCCAATGTGGGAGTTCCTTCGTAAGCGTTTTCATCTGCCATTATTCTTTCTTTTAAATATTAAAAGTTATTTGGTAGGTGCTGCTGGAGTTGCTGCTGATCCACCTAATTTTCTTTCGTAAACTAACTTCTCCCAAGATTTAATATCGGTAATACCGTATACTTCATTCTTGGTGATAGCCATTTGATCTAACATATCTACGAAATTTTTATATACTGCATCGTCTGTTGGCTTTATGATTACCGTAAATTTGGTTTGATCCTTAGCTTTAGATTTTGCTTGCTCAATTACTTTTGTAATTCCTTGTCTATCAAAAGTTGTTTCCTGAAGCGTTTGGTCATTAAGACCTGCAGCATCTAACTGGTGATAAAAAATTCTGTTGTCTTTTCCAATGATTAATGAAATTGAATTTGATAAATCAATTTCTGTTGGTGGAGGTTTCTGTTGATCCTTCGGTTTTGCCGGAAGACCTAAATCCATCACATTCGGTTTGTTGAAAGTCGTAACCAACATAAAGAATGTGATCAAAAGGAACGCCAAATCCACCATGGGAGTTAAATCTACGTGAGGTACCGCTTTTTTCGAGCGTACCTTTCCGCCTTTCCCGCCGTTGTCTTTTACTTGTACTTCTGCCATTTCTTAATTATTGCGCCACTTCTTGACTTGTTATTAACCAGAATTTCAAGAAATCAATGTCTCTTAATCCTTCAAATAAAGATTTCACTTTTGGATACTTCGTTTCAACATCCCCTTTGATTGCTAATTTGTAATCAGGGTTTACAGTTAAACTTTGTTGTACCCAATCTATCAATTGTTTATTTGTACTGTCCATTGGAATTCCGGTTTTACTTTTAAATGCTTTCCGATCTTCCTCTGAAAGATTTAAATAGCCTTTTAATTGATTCATTGGAACTCCTACTGATTTTGAATTAGCAAAAGCTACTTTTTCTTTGTCAGTAAATGTCATACCATACTTCTCTCCCATTTTATCTAACAGAGCGATTCTTTCGGTTCCGTTTTCAACAGGCGTAAAGTAGAATCTTCCGTCTGTTGTACTCAAAATTGTCATCAAACTTGCATCCGGAAGAAGCTTTTGAGATATAGAAGATGGCGTGGTTATCGTCTCGATGTCAGGTTTTGCAAACTGAGCCGTGAGGATAAAGAATGTAAGAAGTAGAAACGATACATCGGTCATGGCCGTCATATCTACCCTTATATTATGTCTTTTTGGTTTGACTCTCGCCATTGTAAATTATTTTTTATTAAACTTCTGTTTTTTGAGATCGTTGTCATATTAAAGATCTCCAATCGGTCGAGAATTCTTAGTGGAATTCTGCGAAAGACTGCTGAATTGACATTGCGATTTCGTCGATTTTGAACGTTAATCCGTCAATTTTAGAAGTAAAATAGTTGTAAAGAATAATTGCAACAGCAGACGTACCAATACCTAAAGCAGTATTAATCAATGCCTCAGAAATACCAATAGAAAGTGCCGCAGAATCTGGAGTTCCTCCTCCTGAACCTAATGCGCTAAACGCCTTGATCATCCCGATTACAGTTCCAAGTAGTGCAACCAAAGTAGCAACAGTACCTAGAGTAGAAAGAATCATCATGTTTTTCTCTAGCATTGGCATCTCTAAAGTTGTAGCTTCTTCGATTGATTTGTTAAGAGCAACCATTTTCTGTTCTTTATTCATCGCAGAATCATGTGCCAAAGCTTTGTAGGTTGTTAAACCTTCTCTTACTACGTTTCCTACAGAACCTTCTTGTTTATCACATTCTTCGATAGCTTCGTCAACTTTATTCTGATTTAATAATCTTCTTACATTTAAAACAAAACTATCAACATTTCCTTTTCCAGCTGCTTTTTTAAGTGCTAAAGCTCTTTCAATAGAAAATACGATTACAATAATCATAAATGAAATAAGAATTGGTACGATTGGTCCACCCATATAAATAATCCCCATAAATCCATCTCCTGGATGAAGTTCTTTAGCTTCTAAATCTGAAAATGCTACAGATGAAAGACCGTTTAACCTTGGGTCGGCTTTAAAATTACCGGGATTCCCTAATACAAATAAATAAATTGCAACACCTATTAAAATTAGAATAGGAATTATTAACGCAGGATTTAATCCTCCTACTTTTTTAGCAATCACTTGCTCCTCGTTGTTTGAAACATTCATTTCCATACTTAACTAAATTATAATTGTTATTTTTTTAATTTTCGAGTTGTAAAATAAAGTCAAAATATTTAATCATGCAAGTCTTTCAAAACTATTACAGATATTTTTTTTCATGTTAAGATTCATTAACATTGCATAATTTGCAAAATATGTATTGAATTTTGGTTATAATTTTGAATTTCAAAAATACCTTTAAAAATTCGCAAGTTTAATAGACCAAATTTTACGATTAATTGCAAGAAAATATTTCGTCGTATTTATTTTAAAAAACAATATTAATGATTTTTTTCGGCACTATGATGATTTTTTTAGGATTATTTCCTGCAAGCTGATCGATTACACGCTCTTCTTTTAAAGCGATTTCCTCAATCTGCGAAGCTGTTAAATTTGCAGGAAGTACTAATTTAAACTTCATTTTCCCATTAAAACTAACCGGATAATGAAACTCATCTTCTATTAAATATTTTTCTTCAAATTCCGGGAATTTTTCAAACTCAATGGAAGTAGTGTGTCCCAAATTGCGCCATAATTCTTCGCAAATGTGCGGTGCATAAGGGGAAACAACAATCGCCAAAGCTTCTAAAATATCCCTTTTGTTGGTTTTCAGTTTCTGAAATTCGTTGACCGCAATCATGAAGGATGAAACAGAAGTATTGAAAGAGAAATTCGCAATATCTGCAACTACTTTTTTAATTAAAGTGTGCAGGATTTTGTACTCGGCCTTTGTAGGTTCCTCTTCAGAAATTTCAAAACGATCTTCATTGTGATAAAGATTAAAAAACTTTTTCAAAAATCCGTAAACTCCACTTAAACCTTGCGTATTCCAAGGTTTTGATTGTTCCAAAGGTCCCAAAAACATTTCATACAAACGCAAACAATCTGCTCCATATTCCTCGCAAATATCATCGGGATTAACAACGTTGTATTTGGATTTCGACATTTTTTCAACTTCGCGTTCGGTGATGAACTTTCCTTCTTCTAGGATCAATTCTGCATTTTCATATTCTGCACGCCAGTTTTTAAATTTTTCTATATCGAGTTCATCAGTTCCGCCTTTTAATAAAGAAACGTCAACGTGGATTTTTTGAACCTTATGATCTTTCGCTAAACCTTTAGAAACATATTGATTCGTTCCATCAATTCTTAAAACAAATGCACTCATCCCCAAAATCATTCCCTGATTGATGAGTTTCTTAAATGGTTCATCGTGGTTGATATATCCACGGTCTTTCAAAAACATATTCCAAAAACGAGAATACAATAAATGTCCTGTTGCGTGTTCGCTTCCACCAATGTATAAATCGACTTGACCCCAATAATCGGAGATTTCTTTTGCACAGAAACTTCCATCATTTTTAGGATCCATATATCTGAGGAAATACCAAGAACTTCCTGCCCAACCAGGCATTGTAGAAAGTTCAATCGGGAAAATATTTATGTCATCAATTAAATCGGTTGAAACAACTTTTTCATTCATTTCGTCCCAAGCGAAATTTTTAGCATTTCCTAAAGGTGGATCGCCATCTTCGGTTGGTAAATATTTTTCAACTTCAGGAAGTTCCAGCGGCAATGCTGAAACCGGCAAAGTGTACGGCATTCCCTCTTTGTAATAAACAGGAACTGGTTCTCCCCAATATCTTTGGCGGGAAAAAATGGCATCCCGTTGTCTATAATTGGTTGTTCCGTGTCCAATATTCTTTTTCTCAATTTCAGCGATTATTAATGATTTGGCCTCTTCGTATTTCAAACCATTCAAAAATTCTGAATTTACACAAACAGAATCTTTCGAATCAAAAGACTCTTCCTGAATATCATTTTCGTTTTCAATAACATTAATAATCGACAATCCGAATTTCTTTGCGAAACGATGATCGCGATCATCATGTGCAGGAACCGCCATGACAGCGCCAGTTCCGTACCCCATCAACACATAATCCGAAATATAAACCGGCATCTTCTGATTGGTAAATGGATTCAAAGCAAAAGCTCCCGTGAAAGCGCCACTCACATTTTTCACATCTGACATGCGGTCTCTCTCTGTTTTCTTGGAAGTTTGTTCAATATAATTTTCAACTTCTTCTTTTTGACCTTCTATCGTGAAATTTTTAACCAAAGGATTTTCTGGAGCCAAAACCATAAAAGTGGCTCCAAAAATAGTGTCGGGACGTGTGGTAAAAACGGAGATTTTTTCCGCAGAATCTTCAACTTCGAAAGTTACCTGCGCTCCCTGAGATTTCCCAATCCAGTATTCCTGAGAATCTTTCAACGGTTGTGGCCAATCCAAATCATTTAAACCCTGCAACAATCTTTCAGAATACGCAGTAATTCGCATGCTCCACTGCATCATTTTCTTCTGAAAAACTGGGAAACCGCCCCTTTCAGATTTACCATCTTTTACCTCATCATTGGCCAAAACAGTTCCTAATCCAGGACACCAATTCACAGTCGTTTCTGCACGAAATGCCAATCGGTAATTCAATAAAATATCTTGTTGATCTAAGTTAGAAGCAGTTCTCCACTCTTCTGCGGTAAAATTTAACTGATCGCTTTGTACTGCTGATAAATTTTGAGTCCCATGCTCCTCAAAATGACGAATCAATTCGGAAATCGGTTCTGCTTTATCGGTTGATTTATTGTACCAGGAATCGAAAAGCTGAAGAAAAATCCACTGCGTCCATTTGTAAAAAGAAGCATCTGAAGTTCTAACTTCTCTGCTCCAGTCGAATGAAAAACCGATTTTTCGCATTTGCTGTTCATAACGCGTAATATTTTCTTCGGTTGTTATTGCCGGATGTTGACCGGTCTGAATGGCGTATTGTTCCGCTGGAAGACCAAATGAGTCGTAACCAATCGGATGCAAAACATTAAAACCTTGGTGTCTTTTGTACCGTGCATAAATATCTGAGGCAATATAACCTAGAGGATGACCAACATGCAAACCCGCTCCAGAAGGATACGGAAACATATCCAAAACATAAAATTTCGGTTTATCGGTGGTGTTGTCGGTTTTATAGGTTTGATTTTCTTGCCAGAAATTCTGCCACTTTTTTTCAATCGATTGATGGTCGTAAAACATTTCTAAAATTTAATTAAGTCACAAATTTAAGGTTTTGAAATGAATTTTTGAATGAAACTAATTATTGTAAATTTGTAAGACTAAAGACTAAAAAACACAATGCCTGAAGTTTCAATTATTACGCCTTGCTACAATTCTGCAATTTTTTTAGAAGAAACCATTCAATCTGTTTTAAATCAAAAATTTAAAAATTGGGAATGGCTGATTACTGATGATCATTCCTCTGATCATTCTGTGGAAATCATTAGGAAAATTAATGACCCCCGAATTATTCTTACAGTTTCCGAGAATAATGGCGGTGCAGGTCATGCCCGAAATTTATCATTAGAAAAAGCTACCGGAAGATTTATCACTTTTTTGGATGCCGATGATTTTTGGGAACCGAACTTTTTAGAGGAAATGGTTTCATTTATGAAAAAGGAAAACGCTGAACTCGCCTACTCTAATTACGCAAGATGTGATGAAAAATTGGTTCCGAAAATTGCCGATTTCACTGCGGATAAAGAGGTGACTTTTCAAAATTTATTGAAGACTTGTCGCCTTTCATTGCTAAGCTCTATGTACGATTCTAAGAGGGTTGGGAAAGAATATTTTCCAGCCGGAAGCAAACGAGAAGACCACGTGATGTGGCTCAATTTATTAAAGAAAATCCCGGTCGGGAAACCTTTAAAAAAAACGATGGCTAAATACAGAATGCACGAAAGCAGTGTTTCGCGAAAAAAAACCAACATCATGAAAGACCAGTATTTGGT
>Ga0116182_1006161_pt1 | contig 10094 bp, 8 predicted proteins | sample AD_UKC077_MetaG_FD_89805 | JGI IMG/M metagenome (GOLD analysis project Ga0116182, IMG submission 89805) | Active sludge microbial communities of municipal wastewater-treating anaerobic digesters from USA - AD_UKC077_MetaG | ecosystem: Engineered > Bioreactor > Anaerobic > Digestate | place: USA...
CGCGTGACAGATCGGACAACGGTTTAAGCTAAGAAGTTCTGCTGACATTTCTCCCCTTTACATCATTGCATAAAGCCGGTAAAAAACCCGCTCTTCGCGAATGTTTTCGGACTGCCCTTGATAGACCTCCCGAACCAGAGCTGCTCCAAGCAATCGCTGACTAACCGAATCCGTCTTGGCCTCCGGCCATTCCCGCGAAGCACGATTCGACGCGAGAATATGTGTCACGCCATGATCCCGGAGTAATTTTTGCACCTCTAAGGGCGTCAAGCTTCGCCCTTCCCGATCAACCAAGACATCGGGCCGTCCCAAATGCCAGGCAAGAAAGCATTGCCGGAGTACCGGACGGTTAAAATAAAAAAGACGATTCTCTTCCTCAAAAAGAATTTTCACATCTTGAGGAAGATTTTTATCCACCCAATCCGCAACAGCTCCGGTCCGTTCAAGCGATCTTTGATACGTCTGGAGCGACCACTTGTTCATGTCCAGAAAATAGGCGTAACGATAATGAAAAACGCCGGCAGCAGCATAGTAAAAAAGCAACGCGAAGCCAAGTCCCATGACGATTCGGGGAACAACAAGGTTCTTGGAAAAATATTTCTGAAACACCCAATACATTCCGACCCCACCGCCAACCGCCATCACCGGAAGCACCGGCATCACATACCGATCAACTTGGGCAAGAAAAAAAAGTTGTATCGTAAACGCGAAAACGAACAAGGCGTACACCCGCGCACGAGGAACCACGATCAGAGACACCCATAAAAACACCGTAAGAATCGGGTAGAAGATTCCGATCCGCGTCGTAAAAGCACCGAAAGTATCCGGTCTTAAGAACATATTCCAATACAAGAGCAGAAAATCAAAAAAAGAGCGGCCAACCCCGAATTGAGGCGGCACCATCTGAAGCGGTGAGACCCCTTTGAAAAAATTCCCCAAATACGGGAAGACGGGATTACCCGTCACGATACCGTTGCGGATCAACCAATAACCCGCGAGCGCAAAAAAACCGGCGAAAAAGCATAAAAGGCCGAACAAGCGAGTCCGGATTTTTTTCTCCGTCAGTACCGCGTAGATCCATACCGGAAACAGTCCGACGACCGCGGCACACGCCAGATATTTAATGGAGACTGCACACCCTGCCAGGAACCCACTCAACATGCATATTTTGGGATCATTCTCCATGAGCCCTTCCCTGAAAAACACAAACATCAGTAATACATAAAAGGACAAACCGACATCAACGTACGTCGTGGAGATCATGTTGTAAAAGGCTGGCGTTACCAAAACGACCATACACAAGAACAGGGAAAAGGGCTTGTTACCCGTCTCCCGCAATAGTTCGCGGTACACGCAACAGACGAGGAGAACCCCAAAAACAAAATTGAATAATTTTGCTGAAAAAACGCCGCCCGTAGCGAGTCCGACCAGATAAAGGTTGTTCATGAACAACGGAAAATACGAATTGTAATCCAAAGGATCCGGAGCAATAGAACCGGCTTTGAGAAAAACTTTAGGAAGGTTAAGCTGATAACACAGCGCATCTCCCCCCAACTCGGGAGTCAAAGTTCCCAGCAGGAGAATAAAAATCAAAAACATAAAAGCGCCCAGAAGGATCCGAAAGAGAACATTTGACTCACCACTGAAGCCTTCAGCAACATCCCGGAGCCAGCGGAACCAATCCTTGACCCTTCTGATTCGTGCCAAAAAACACAAAATAAGCAAGCCCCAGAGAACCGGTATTGTCAGCAAATGAAATGCGCTTAGAAGAATGATGCTGTAGGAAAGCGTGGCAAAACCTAACGCGTAATAAAGGACACCTCGGGAAAAGAGACCTTTTGAAGGGATCCAACGGTCATAACAGCTCCCCATCAAGAACGCCGTCGGCAGGATCAGGGACCAGCTTAAGAATGTCCGGAATAGTTCGTGTAGCATAGACTGTATCAATCCATGAATCGGAACCGGAACAAGGTCACCATCGCGGCGACACCATCCTTCCAGTTGATCTTCTTACCGTGCTCGGTCTTTCGGGGTTTGTAGGAAATGGGAACTTCGACGATCCTGTGGCCCATCTTGCACGCCTTTGCGGTCACTTCGGGACAGAATTCGAAGCGCATACACTTGAGTGCCATTTTTTTCAGCGTATCCGTCCGGAACGCTTTATAGCAGGTCGCCTCATCCGTGATCTTCTGCCCATACAGCAACAGGACCAGGAGATTAAGGATTTTGATACAGAGGAAATTTGCGAAGTAGACGTGACCAACGCGGCACTCTTTCCCGAGAAGCTTGCTCCCGAGCCACTGGCGCACATAAAAAAGCGTCTTCAGGTGCATGAAACGGGAACCGTAAACGACCGTCGCCTCACCTTTTTCCATCGGCTCAAGCACTTTCTTGTAGTCGTTCGGGTCGTATTCAAGGTCCGCGTCCTGGACGATCACGACATCTCCCGTAACGCGCCGAAGCGCGGACCGGATCGCGAATCCCTTGCCATGGTTTTTTTTGAGCAGGATAACACGGACATCCGGCAGTCTCGCCAGTTTGCTTCTTATAATCTCTCTCGTACCATCATTCGACTTGTCGTCGACGATAATGATCTCCTTCTCGATATCGACGGCCATGACGCGCCGGACGAGCTCCTCGACAGTGTCTTTTTCGTTATGTACGGGAATTATTATGGAAAGCTTCATCACGCATACCGTTCATGAATTATCTTCTGAAAGATGCCTCCGAAAAACCCTGAGGAATAAAATTCAATGTGTTCATTTCTAAAAAGGACGGCGAGGGGTCGCAGTTCAGCATGCTGCGGACCGCGTCGCTTCGCAACCGACCGCGAATCCCGAATATTTCTCCCGTTTTGAAGAACACGTACACGATGCCAGAGGGTATCGGAATCAGCGTAAGCCGCTTGCCCATCGATAGCCCAATTACGCGGATGATCTCATCAAGCGTAAATCCTCGCTCGTGCGCCAAGGTCACGGGAGATAGCGGCAAACAGATCTGTCCGGTGATCGCATTTAAAATAAACTGGCAAAAATCCTTCGAGTGCAAGAGATAAAGCCGTTGACCTCGCGTACGAAGAACCGGGACCCAAGAGCTTTTTTCGATGACTCTTCGTAGAGTTCCAACCATCCCTCCAGCCTGGGCGTCATAGATCAGACCAGGTCGAACCACAAATGCGCCGGTCTCAAACGCTACCTGCTCCCCGAGTAGCTTGGCGCGACCGTAAAATGAGCGGCAACCGGCGAACGCACTCATACTGGAAACAAAAAAGACTGTCTTGATGCCGGTAGCTTTGGCCGCCACGAACAATCTCCGCGTTCCGTCAACGTTCTTGCGGACAATATCATCCCAGTCCGTAACTGAAAAATCGTAGGCGCAGTGAACCAGAGCGTCCAAACCACGAAGAGATTCTATCATAACTTCTTCGCCCAATGAGAATTGTATCGAGCGTCCTGCCACCTTGGAAGGCGAATGGGTCATCTGGATCACTTCGATCCCCCAACTTGCAAGGTGACTCACCAATCGGGAACCAAGGTATCCAGAAGCGCCTGTAACGGCACACCGTATTTTTGTCATGGGTTTTGACCGTGCTGATCGGCGATGCGGGCAGCGTTCGCCATAGCGCTAAAGGTGATGGGCCCCGCCGGGATCGTCGGAAAAACACTCGCATCAATAAGATGGACCCGCCTAAACCCGTGCGGACGCCCTACTAGGTCTGTTTCTCTGTGCGTGGGCGAGGTCTTCATGGGAAACGTTCCGCCGCTATGATATCCCCGACCGGGTAGCCCCGGATCCATTAGCGGATCCAGAGTAAAAACTTTAAGTCGCCTGAAATAGGAATGCGTCTTCGCCATCACATCTCGAAGCGCCTTTTTTGCAGCGTCAGTCCGGAGCCCCTCAAAATAAAGCTCATCCATTCCATCGGCGTTTTTCTTGAGCTCGATCTTGATCTTATGGGAAATGTCAGAATGAAAGAACGCCTGGACTAGAAACAGTCGGTCGAGAAAGAAATGAGCCACTCCCTTCAGCACGGGATAAGCGTATCCAGTTAACGACTTGATCGCCTGTAAATAAAGGTCGTTATATCCATAGATCTGAAGGAATGCGGCACGCTTACGTCCGGGTTGTTTCACCTGCAGGCACAACTGGGCCAGCGTGTGAAGATCCTCATCCGCAACACCCCTGCATCCCCACAAGCCCAAAAGCGGCAAAAGAAAATACTGGCTATCCTGACACACAAGAGGTTGATCGTATTCCTCGCAGGAGCTGAGCATAATACGAGCCGTCGAAAAGACACCAGCACCGATAAACACCCTATCACCCCGTAGCAAAAGATTCCGCCCTGATGTAAGATCGCGGATCTTGATTTGAACTTCGCCTCCTGATTCCCGGAGACTTTCGACAAAAATTCCGCCACGATATTCGAAATTCTGATGAGCCTTAAGAGCATTCAAAGTCACAGCGCTGTTGTAAATCAATGAGAAAGGACAGCCATACATGCAGAGGCCGCAATAAATACATTCCTTCGGATCTCTTCGCTCATGGGTATGACCCACAGCAAGGCACGAACCGCCAAGCGATACGGCGGGATGATCCGGATGGGTCTTAAGATTCACCATGCGAGTATTCAGCGCCTGGATCTGGCGGCTCATCTTAAGCTCACGGAATTGCGCAGCGCCAAGCCGACCGGAAATCATGGAAACACTGCTAGCTTTAGAGATGGGCATGAATGAAAGGACTTTATCATAGTATGTTTTCAGCTCGGTCAGTGAAATCGGCCACCCCTGAAGATCTTCCCCGTCATAAGTGGCGATGCTAGCACCCCAGACATTACTAAGACCTCCTCGAGCGTAACTTGAATGTAAGCTGACATCGCGATAATGAGATTTGTACAGAGCGGCATCCTTATACGGAAAAAGCGAGCCGTACGACGTTTTATATTTCACTCCCTTGGCGTGGACCTCAAAACCCGACTTGTAATCCTTCAGAATTTCGTCATCCCATTCTTGGGGATCGCGGCTCCGAATGGCACGAACAACATCTTTGCGGTTGTTTTCAAGCTGGAACCCAACATCAAGCATGGTAACAGGAAGGCCTTTTTTGAGCAACATCCACGCGCAGGCAACCCCGGTAGGTCCCGAACCGATGACATAATTCATAATTCGGACACCTCCCAGAAGACGAAAGGACGGAAATGAAACTCCACTTCATATTCGCCAGGCTCAGAAATATAGACAGCCTGGAACAATCCAAACGCTTTCAGGACCGGAACTGATTTACCGTTAATCGTAGCTTCCCAACCGGGATACATCATATTTGATAGAACAAAAAACCCGGGACCGGTCGTTTTCAACCGCCACTGTTCCAAATCGGCTGTGTGTTTAAGTCTTTCTAGGCGACTGATCGGCACCGCGGTGGTCGGCCGCAAACCCGTTTGTATCTTTGTTTTTTCGTTTTCCTCAAAAAAAATCTTTTTAGCGGGATCAAAACCGGGGGCCATAAGTTTATTTTTGATTGCCGCCCAATTACCCGTAAATTCACAGTCTGTGACAAAATAAGCCCGGGCGTGGGACTGGGTATTTTTGTATAAGAACCATCGCTTTCGATCGTCCGTGGCAACAAGCTGAAGGCTTTCATGCTGGAGCCAACGTGACGACAGGACCATATCCACATCAAGAAAACTCAGCAAATTGAACCTTTCCAAGACAAATCCGGAGTCTGGAGTCAAACACTGATTCGAGTCATTAACATTCCCCAATCGACCGATAGTTTCATAATACCGGGATAATACGAGAGGCGAATAAGCGCCAACATCCTCGATCTCATGGAGCATGTTGACGTTCGGAGTCAGCGGAATCGTTTCAGCTTGGTTTCGAAATCCAAACAAGCGTCCCCGGATATTCTTCAACGACGAGTAAAGCTCCTTATCCGCATCAAAGATCTTGTCGAGATCACGGTAAGAGCCGAAATCCGCCTTGATGTCCCGAAACGAAACCGCATAAAGATCGAATGCAAGGAAGAGAACTCCCACGACAAGCCATTTCCGGTGACATTTTTTCGCGTGCGTTAGAAAAAAGGTGAGGATCAGACCTAAAATGACAGGGATAAGGCTCATTTTCGCCCAATCATCCTGCAAGGCAAGAGTCCCCGCAAAACGGTCTAGATAATCACCAAGGCGTACGCGATAATTTTCAAGCGAATGCGGATGACCGGCCTTTTGGTAAATAAAATTGAGAATAAACCAGTCGCCGGCGTGGATCAGTAGCGTCCGCCCCCATGAAAAGATTGCGTATGCGCCCGCCCAACCAGCGCACGCTACACCGATTGTCATATAGAATCCCCTTGCCGCTTTTTTAATAATACCAACCGGGAAAACCGAGGCGCGCCAGAGTGTCTGAAATCCGATCGCGGAAATGACGGAAAGGCCAAAACATGCGAATACGAGAAATTTGGCCGGAGTGCGGAACGCGTAGAATCGGAATATTTTTACGAAGGCAACATAGAGAGGGCTCAGTTGACCGAGTGCAAGCAAAAGTGAAATAACCGTCATCCATAACCACAACCTAAAAATTCGATGTTCCACGCTATCCTGACGAGTGTAACCAGCGGCAATAAGCAGGAAAATCGAGAATATTCCCATGTAAAAGCTATTACCTCTACAATACCCTTGGACTACTGAGAAAACAAGCGTGGCAAACGCTAGTGGAGAAAGAGATCCGACATAGGTGTAGTTCTCAGAGGTCACGGCACGGTTCGATTGAATAGCAAGCTGAAAAGTGAGCCATAGCTGAGGAGCTGAAATCAGGACACCAATCGCAATCGAAAGGCCCAGAATAACAAGGAGCTTACATTTCCCGACCGCTGACATGACGCCATCTGCAAAGAACCAGATACGGATGAGCGCGTATACGAGCAAGATCGCAAACCCCAAAGCAGCCACCTGCAGGTACCCTGCCAAGATCATCAAAGAGGCTAAAACCGCTAGGACCAAGACATGCCACAAGCGAACCACTGGGAGCATTCTCTCAAAGATCATGAGCATCCACGGGAACCAGGCCAGGGTTTTGAGTGAGGTAATATTGTAATAAGCGCCTCCATATGCTGTCCCAAAAAGATAAATGAACGCGCCGATAAAAGCCGACGATGGCATCAGCTTCATTTTACGTAGATAGGCGTACGTACCCCATCCAGCGATCAGGAAATGAACAAGATTCGCATAGGAATATGCCCAGTGAAACGGCAACAACAGTGACAAAAGGATATTCGGAAGATAAAAAACACCAATCTGTCCCTCAGCAGCGATCGGGAAGCCGCATTGGATCAAAGGTGTCCAGAACGGAAGTGATCCCTGGCGAAGTGATTTCCACAGGAGCATAGCCCAGGGATAGTGCTGTTCCAGATGATCGCCCGTGAGAGGGGCGGCTTTGACGAGAAAAAGATCGGGATAGAACACAAACAAAAGACCGAGCAACCCGGCCGCCGCGCGCAAATTAATGGGAATACGTTCGAACCAGTTTTTGATTGAGTGTTTCATTGGATTATTTTTTGATCTTCGTGATCATGTTTTTTCATATTTAATTTACGAGGAACCAAAATCCATGAGACAGCAAGACTGGCCGCTTAAATTCAAACAAGACAAGCCTCTTTGGCCACAGAATTATAAGCGCCGCGACAAAAGGAGCGATTCGGTAGCGCGGGCAAATAAACAAAGTTTTCGCACCATGATAAATTTTCATGTGGGTAAATGTTTCTCCAGTTCGGAAAGTAATGTCTTTTCGAAGTTCCTGAGCAGGATATGTTGACTGACCGGGAGAAAACGCTTGAGCTCGCTTTTAATGTCCAGCCGCTGTTTCGATACGGCGCTCACGAGCTTAGCTTTGACCGTTTTGTCTTTGCCAAATACGCGATCAAACGCCATCCGGCTCCGGAGGATAAAATAGAGATCATAAAAATCCCGAGCTTTACCGCGGCTTAAACAGGCTCCAACCTTTTCTTTCACCAAATCCATCTCGTTCAAATGGTAAAGCGTATATGGCGGCACAAGGTCCGACCGGACGAGCGCCACACTCCCCTCTTTGCTTTGAGCCGCGGTTCGCAAAGAAACTTCCATCTGAATGCCACTCGTGTATCCATCCCCCTCAAATCGAAAAATGGCAAGGTAGCCTCCAGATGTTTTCTTGGATTCTTCGATCGCAGTTTTGAGCCCCTGTTCCTCCATTTTCGCAAGAACAGATTCTACAATGCTTTCTATCTGAACGACCGAGGTTCCGACCCCGTTAAAATCCAGGTCTTCCGAAAACCGCGGACTTCCGAAAACGATCCGAAGGGCTGTACCGCCTTTGAAAAGTAACTTCTCGGAGTTCTTTTCGCGGTAAAGTTCCGCAAGGTAGATATGCTGGAAGTACTCCTTCGCGACATTGTCCAGGGTCGTCTGATATTTGTCGGCGATCTTTTGTAGCTCCCGGACAGCGATCATAAAATTTTACCCGTCAGACGGACCAGGCTCTCCCTTTGAAACAGATTTGCGTAATGCATCACCGCCCGCGCATTCACCTTTCTCCTCAAAAGAAGACGCTCATTGAGTGGCTTCAGCCTTAGGTCGACAAAATAAAGGTAATCCACAAGCGCTTTCTCCGGTTCCGCGATCAGGACTACGCCAGCCTCGGTCTTCAGATTCCGGTAACCCGTAAAGGCCTTGCGTTTGATCCGGGAGTATTCGTAAGACCGGCCTTCGGCCACAAAGGTCCTTGTGATCCGCGTCGTCACGGAAGTAACCGAATAAACCATTTCCGGGATTATCCTGTAATGGGCCAACGCGTACTCCAAAGAAAGATACGAAGGGGTATAAAGCCGGTTCGCGATCTCTGTTTCTGCGGGGACACATGATTTCAACGCATAAAGACCATTCTTCAACTTTACAAAAAGATCCGTCCGGTGGTCCTTGATAAACTCTTGGGCCGCTCTCAGCGATATGGAAAAGATGCGGCGGAACTCTTCGGGAGAAAAGAGACGGACATTCTTTCGGGTTAACCCATCCAAAACATCAAGGGGTCTTAGTGATTTCATTTTTCGCTCCATTTAGCGCTAAAACTGAAACGGCATAATTCTACACAAATATAAGCAATTTACCCACTGATATTGCCGCGTGTTCTTCTTGGACACTCATCTCTTCTTCTATCTTTTCGAAACCCGTCCGTCACAGTGAAGGTTCCAGGATAACAGGAAAGACGGCCATAAGCTCCCTTTTAAAAGCCCATATCATTTTTCATTTTTTCCTTCAGCAGGATCTCATAACGATTCAGGAACAGTTTGTCCTTGGGGCGACCCGCCTCCTTTTTCGAAGCGAGAAGCTTGCGAAGCTTGCCGACACGGATCAGAACGTCCCCCGCCTTAAAAACCGAGGCGTCTGCCGCCAATTGGCGAAATGAGAAACCGGACACTGAGAACCAGCATTTAAACGTGATGCCGTCGGGATTCACGGCAAGAATCGTTCGTTTCCGGCGGAGGATTTCCCTAACATCTTTTTCCTCGACCGCCCTGCCCTCTATCGACATTTCATAGCCAAGGCTCTGAAAGACCCGGAATGTCTTGACGACATTCGCAAGCGTCGGTCGCAAGAACAGATCCAGATCCTGTGTTCCAAAAATGTCCCGGGCTGAGGACGCGTAGTAGTTGATACCCGACATGCCGACCACGACATAGTCCACGTGTGCCTTGTTGAGCCCGGCTATCAAATCCGCGTAGGGATCATAGACCGGACGAACACTTTTTGCCATACAGACTTTCCTTTTTCGGGATCACGCGCCCATAGTGTTCCTGCCGCGCAAGCATGATGCGATGGACCCACGCTTTGTCCGCTCCGAAGCAACTCCCCTCCTCCATCCTCGTGACCGCTCGATCAACCCCAGGGCTTCTAAAGACTGTTACTGCTTCCGATTCGTCAAAAAGATCCGCAACCTCGCAACCCAGGAGATTTGCAATCCTGCCAAGCAATCGAAGGGAAACACTCCGACTTCCAGAATTGATCGCTGAAAGATTCGAAAGAGGAATACGAAGTTTCCCCGCGACATCGCCCAGTTTCAAACCTTGCTCAA
>Ga0116182_1006169_pt1 | contig 10086 bp, 8 predicted proteins | sample AD_UKC077_MetaG_FD_89805 | JGI IMG/M metagenome (GOLD analysis project Ga0116182, IMG submission 89805) | Active sludge microbial communities of municipal wastewater-treating anaerobic digesters from USA - AD_UKC077_MetaG | ecosystem: Engineered > Bioreactor > Anaerobic > Digestate | place: USA...
GGCTCTCTCAAGGGGAAGAAACCTTTTCGGATACAACCCTTATCCTGAAGATGTTATTGAAGGTTTCAATCGTAATGCCATTAAGTCCGGCATTGACATAATGAGGATCTTTGATGCTCTCAACGACCTTGACAACATGAGGTCGACCATAAAGTATGTTAAGGAGAACGGAGGTCTTGCGGACTGCTGTGTCTGTTATACTGTAGATCCGAAATTCTCATTCAGGGACAGAATTAAAGCGTTTTTCAGTGGTAAAAAACTTCCGTCAAACCTTTTTTCCGTTGATTACTTTGTGAAAAAGTCCATCGAGCTTGAAAAAATGGGCGCCGACATGATAAGCATAAAGGATATGGCAGGACTTATAGATCCGGAAACATCATCCATGCTCATTTCCGCTCTTAAAAAGAATGTTTCGATCCCTATTGACCTTCATACACACTGCACTCCCGGATACGGTCTCGGAAGTGTACTGATGGCTATAATAAAGGGCGCTGATATTGTTGACACAGTAATTATGCCCTTTGCTGGCGGGCCGGCTGCTCCGGCTTTTGAACTTGTCCAGATATTTGCAACAAAGCTCGGAATTGATACAGGGGTCAACCTTGAGGCAGTCAGAGAAATAAGAAAAGAGCTTTTCGAAATGAGAAAGGAGCTTTGCGGTTTTGATCAGTACAAGATGTTCCCTCTTGATTTCGATCCTGCACATGACAAGCTTCCGCCCGAGATCGAAAAACTTTTTGACGATGCGATAGAAGCGGCAAAAAAAGATGACACAGAGAAAGTAACTGTTCTGACGCAGGCGATAGAAAAATATTTCAACTTCCCCGCTCCCGACGATATCGTAAGGATCGCTCAGATCCCAGGAGGAATGTACACCAACATGCTTTCACAGCTTCAGGCGGCAAATCTGGGGCATCTGCTTGAAAAAGTTCTCAAGACCGTTCCTGTTGTCCGTCTTGATGCCGGAGTTCCTCCTCTTGTAACTCCGACAAGTCAGATCGTGGGTATACAGGCAGTAAGCTGTGTCATAAACGAAGAACAGCGGAAAGGATTTTATGACAACACTTCGATTCAGTTCGTAAATCTTGTGAAAGGCATCTACGGTCATACTCCGTGGCCTGTTGATCCCGATTTCAGGAAGAAGATCGCCGGACATAAAGAGGAAACCCCTTATGACACATCAAAACATGTAAAGCAGACCAATGAAATACTCAGGGAATTCGGCGGCAGGAAACTGGCATCCGACGAAAAGGAAGAGCTTCTTCTTGAACTTTTCCCGGCTGTTGCAAAACCGTTTCTGAAAGGGAAAAGAGAATTGGAATTTCTCACTGAGATCAGGGAAATACAGGAAAGGACAGACAAAGAAAGAGGCGTTCTGATGACAGCCCTTGAAGAAAACTTTCTTATGTAGAGATAAATGAACGAAAATTTAAACCAGTATATAAACTCAGAAAAAAAACTGAAGATCAGGATCGAAAAACTCCTTTCAACGCTCCATCTTTCAAAATTCTCGGGCACTGTAAATGTTATCAACGGAGATGACAGGTTCAACATTATTGTTACAGAAGGAAAATCCTACTGTGAAAGATCCCTTCTTCAGATTTCAACGCTCCCTTCCGGAACACTTTTTATGCTCAAAACAGAACTTCCTGAAGGATTCAAGGTGAATCTGAAGGAATATGATTCACTCGATTTCATATTCAGGATAGTTGAAAATATAGAACGATCCATCATTGTAGCCATGATAAAACCTGTTGCGACTGAACATTTCTCAATCAGGCCGGAAGCAAGTTCGATGACATTTCTTCATGATGAACTTGAATCTTTCATCGGCCAGAAAAGGATTGAAATATTCTCCAGTTTCAAAAAACATTACAGAACAATTTTCTTCCTTCTGCTGACAAGATTTGCAAGTGTCGTGCGATCCACCGATGAAGAAAGGGCAAATATACAGGAAATGCTTTCACGCTCGAACATGTTTGATGAAAAGGCAACTGAAGAAGAGACCGTAGAGGAGGTCATTGAGCAGAGCGAAGATCAAAAGCTCGTAAGTTTTCTTGATGTTAATGAAAAATTCAAAGATGTATACCACCTGTTCGGGCTCTCTTTTGATTTTGATGAAAAAGCTCTTCACAATACATATCTCAAGATCGTTCAGAAGATTCACCCCGATGCACTGCGCGGTGTCAATGTTGTCAACAGAGACCGTGCGGAAAAATTCTTCCGGGTTGTCAGTGAAAATTATGAAATGCTTAGAAATCCTGAAGAAAGGGCTGATGTTGAAAAGCTTATGAAAAGATACGGACCCATAAAAAGCAGGACCGATCTTACGCGGATGAAAGAATATGATGAAGCTATTTTCAAAGGGACCGCGTTGCTCCGTCTCGGCAACTTTGAAGGTGCGGCAGAGATATTCGGAATGATCTATGACCAGACCAAAAATCCGGATGCACTTGAAAAAAAGATCCTCGCAATATGGAAAAAGTCCCCTAGATGGAACGACTTTGAAAAGACTATCAAGTATCCTCCGATAAAAGAGGATATTCTTAAACTCACAATGATAAAAGATCCAGATATTGAAATCCTTTTCATCCTCGCAGAGATATATGAATTTCTCAAAATGATCCCCGACTGCATGAAGGTACTTACCATAATAACTAAGATCCAGCCGGACAACTTCAGGGCAAAAGGGATGAAAAAACGGCTTATGTACTACCAATCTCTTGAAAAACAGGGAAAAAAATGAGCATCTTCATTAAAGCTTCTGTTTTTTTTCTTATGATGACTTCTCTACTATATTCAAGTGTCAGTATCTATTATTTCTACGACCCGATCAAGGATAGATACACATTCACAAATCAATGTTCAGATCTCCGCTCATGCAAGCCCCTTTATCAGTCAAAAGGTGAAGTAAAACATAAACGGGGTTACGCACTGAAGCCGGGAAAAGAGTCAGCTTTTGATGATATAATACAGAAAGCTTCAGTTAAACACGGTGTTGACTTCCATCTCATAAAAAGTGTCATTAAAGCGGAATCTCTTTTTGACACAAAAGCTGTTTCCTCGGCAGGAGCCAAAGGACTTATGCAGTTAATGCCCGCAACGGCACTTGAGGTCGGTGTTAAAGATGTCTTTGATGCTCAGCAGAACATCATGGGAGGCACTCTTTATCTCAAGAAAATGATCAAGCGGTTTAAAAACACAAGAAGCGCCCTTGCCGGCTATAATGCTGGACCGGCGGCAGTTGTTTATTATAACGGGATACCACCTTTCAACGAAACAGTTGCATATGTTGAAAAGGTGTCTGACTTTTACAAAAACTACACAGGCAGGGAACTATGGTAAAAAGGTTTAGAAAAAATAAGAAAAGCACAGGTGATTTCGGCAGAAGAAAAGTGATCATGGACAAGCTCATCAATTTCAAGAAAGATGTCCTTACAATCCCTAATCTTCTTACCGGCATCAGAATATTCTTTGTTCCGTTCGTTCTGTTTCTGATATGGTATGACACACCTGTTTCACGGCTGTGGTCATGGATATTTTATACAATAGCGACAGTTACAGATTTTTTTGACGGATATATCGCAAGAAAGCACGGGACGGTCACAGTGACAGGCAAACTTCTTGATCCGCTTGCAGACAAGTTCATTGTCAACCTTACACTTGTCCTTCTTGTGTCGATGGGTGAAATGCATGTCCTTCCAGTCCTCATAATCCTTGCACGCGAATTTTACATTTTCGGGATTCGTTCTGTGGCCGTTGAAAGAGGCGTTGTTGTTGCGGCTGGTCAGGGTGGCAAAATGAAAACAATGTTCCAGATGTTTGCTCTTCCCTTTTTCATGATTAATCAGAATACATTGATAGGGCTTTTCAATATCGACTGGGACCCGAGATTATGGGGATATATTCTTATCTGGGGATCAATATTCTTCAGTGTGACAAGTGCCTACACATATTCGAAAGAAGTTAAGAGAAAACTTTTCAGAAGCTAGCTGTTTTCCGATCTTGCCAGACACTTATTAAATTCCTGAACTGAAACCGAACCGTCAAAATATTTTCCAAGAGGTTTGAAGAATCTGTTTCCATCATTTTTTAAAACCATTAATGCAACATTGGCAGCGGTGGAAACGGCAATCGGAACACCGCCGCCGAGAGCAGACCAGTGACCGCATAGAAACACATTTTCAAGCGGCGTTACAAAATGGGCGATCCTGGCTTTAAAATTTACTTTTCCGGGACGCGCTCCCATCATCACACCTTCTCTGTTCCCTGTGTAGCGGTGATATGTAACAGGCGTTGCAACATCCATGAACTCAATATGGGATCTGATGTTTTCCGATAGTGCTTTTTCAACTCGATTTATGAGAATATGAGCGAAATCATTTTTGAATTTCACATATTCATCTTTGGATAAGGTGCTGAAATCACTATAATATGCGGGGCAGTATATTGTAAGTGTCCCTTTTCCGTCAGGAGCCATTGATTTATCTCTTGCTGAAGGAGACATGACTGAGATGTCGCTTTTTTGAGGATCTCCGCAAATGTGATCGGTCCTTAAAACATCCTCTTTTGATATCATTATAAGTTCATCATTGAAACCAAGCGATTCCGCAGAACAGTCAAGACCGATCGAGACTGTTACCGCTGAACTGTAAAGCTCTGCATTTCTCAACTTTTTTAAGAACTCAGCGTCTGAAAGCCTGACATCCATTATCTTTTCATACAGTGTTTCAACATCACTTGCGGCAACTATGAAACGGGAATCAAATTTAAGCTCTTCACCTTTATTATGAGCTATTACACTCACCGCTTTTTTTCCCTCATGAATGATTTTTTCGACTTTCGTATTGCAAAATATCTCTCCACCTGACTTTACTATTGAATCCGAAAGCCAGTCTGCTATTACCTGTCCACCACCAGTCGGAGGAAGCTGGAAATCTTTGTTATAAGCCCATGCGATCGGGATTAGACACGAAAGAAGATCGCTCTCAGCAGACCAGAATTTATGAAGTTCCGGATCAGTAAAATACTTTCTCAACCCTTTTTTAAGTCCCTCTTCACCATTGTAAAAAGCGTGCGGAACAAATGTCAGCCCGAACTTTGCCATTTTCATTCCGTAGTAAGGTTTTTCAAAAAAACCTCTTGTCTGCATACTGCGAAAACTGCTGCCGTAATCACTGAACCCTTCCGCAATTTTACGAACATCCTTGAAAAATCGGAGTATTCCTTCTTTTTCGTGAGGGAATCTCTCAATCAGAGAATCTCTCAATTCGTCAGGATTGTCAGCAAGAAGATAACTCGTTGAATCAGTTACAGTTTTTCTAATATTTCGCTGAGGAAAAGCTTTCGGATGATCAGCATCTATCGCATTGAAAACTCTCGTAACCAGACCATTTTCACCGCATTGATTAAGCCAGTGGATCGAAGAATCAAAACGGAAACCCTTCCTCTCAAAACCTGCAAGATAACCACCCGGATGAGTATCCATTTCAAGAACAGCAACTTTCATCCCTGCACGGCTTAAAAGTGCTCCGCAAGTCAGACCGCTGAGCCCGGCACCTATGATTATGGTGTCGTATTGGGGGTTAGGATTCATCCGTTTTTATCCTCCGCAATAAAGAAAGTTTTGGATTTAAATTTATTCCTCATCCAATTTTTCCTTTAATTTATATAACTTCCTATATTCATTAAGGCCTTCTTCAATTTTCATTTTTATACTATCAAAAGAATCGTTATTCGCTTTTGCTCTTTTGTCAATTGACTCAGAATATAATGCAACTTCTTCCAACTCTTTAGGAGAGGGAGTTGTTTCAATATTACGATATTTCATGCCGACACTGTCACTGAAATTAGATATTGAATATATTTGTCCTTCCAGTATCTCTTTCACAACTTCCAAAATATCTCCTTTCAACTCTTCTTCGCATTTAAACTCAATAATATTATTATACAGAATCCAAAAATCTTTCACTCTATCATCAACAGGGCTAATTTCAGCAAGTCCTCCAGGAAACCGTTTCGCCATACTCAACAAAAACCGAAATGTTTCAGTACCCGCTGTTTTTTTCGCTTCTTCCCTCAACTTTTTAAATATTACTTTATTTCCTCCAAGCGAAAACTCCTGAACTTCATCAATAAAAGCAATCACAAAGCCAATCACCGCGAATGCAATCACAAACGTAACAAACTCAGCCCCTGAAAGTTTTGAATCGTAAAGGAGATACAACCCCAAAACCATCGAAAAAATAATTAAAATAACTCCACACCAAATTGTATTTGATTTTTTCTTCTCTTTCCGATCTTTCATCACTTGCCCCATTTCCTCTTTGCACTCCTAACCCTGTAAAGTCGCTCAGTGAAACCACCCTCTTTTTCAAAATCTTCGGCAAGCCGTGAAATCTGCCTGTCCAGAAGAAAACAGGCAACCGAAATCAAAACAAGAATCGAATTCGCTGCAACTGCTTCAACAGTCTGAGATTTAAAAGAAGACTCCGCAACTTCAGTGGACTCAATAGACTTAGTGGACTCAATGGACGGTTTATCTATATTTTTCTGTCCACTTTGTCCATTCCGTCCATTTTGTCTATTTCCAGTTTCTAAACTTTTTTCCTTTATCCACCTGATAACATCATCAGCATTTTCAAACCTTTTATCAACCAACTCTTTTTTCAATGGTTCGTCTTTTGTCCAAACTGACAATCTTCTCTGTCTCAAAAAGTCTTCATAATCAAGTTTCAACTCTTCAAGACTGGCTCTTGCAACACTGGTAAGCTTCAATTCAAATTTCTTTGAAGCTCCTGATGCCTGTGAACCTTCCGCAATATTTTGAACACCACTCCTTGCAGCTTGAACCATCTGATCATGAGTTCTGCTATTTTTATCAATAAACTTGTCACAGAAACGCACTGTCAAATCATAAACCAGTTGAGAAACCTGAAAGCTTTTTAAGTTTTTATATCCCCCGTGAGGAGGAATTAAAAGTTCATTATCAGACAATTGTTCTCCTTCAAAAAAGTACCTTCCCTGTCATTTCTTTGGGGATCGGGATGTTCATTATTTTGAGGATGGTAGGGGCGATGTCGGCGAGTATGCCCTGTTTTAAGGTTATGTTTCTGTCATAGTTGTAAATTATGAAGGGTACGGGGTTTGTGGTGTGTGCCGTATGGGGAGCTTTTGTCACTTCATCGATCATCTGTTCACTGTTGCCGTGGTCAGCTGTGAGAATGAGCACTCTCCCTTCTTCATCAACTTTTTTCAATATTCTGCCGACACATTCGTCAACTGCTTCGATGGCTTTGACTGCGGCACTTAATATTCCGGTATGTCCCACCATATCTGGGTTTGCGAAATTAAGAATAACGAGATCATATTTTTCAATATTTTCAATCAGGTTGTCTGTCACTTCATAGGCACTCATTTCCGGTTTAAGGTCATAAGTTTCAACTTTCGGAGAAGGAACAAGTATCCTCTCCTCCCCTTCAAAAACGCTCTCTTTGCCGCCATTGAAAAAGAATGTGACATGGGCATATTTTTCTGTTTCAGCAATTCTTAACTGCCTTAATCCGTTCCTGCTTATTACTTCGCCAAGAATGTTCGTCAACCTTTCAGCGTCAAACAGCACAGGAAACGGGAAATCGGCTCTGTATCTTGTCATCGTGGCATAAACGCAGAATTTAACCCTTTTCTTCCTTTCAAACCCGTCAAAATCATCAAAGTTAAGAGCCACTGAGATCTCTCTGGCACGATCTGATCTGAAATTAAAGAAAATTACTGCATCACCATCGTTCATAAGCCCTTTCGGATTACCTGTTTCATCAATAATTACAGTCGGTTTCACAAACTCGTCATTTTCACCGCGCTTATATGACTGTTCCACTGCTTCAAGACCTGAATGTGCTTTCAGACCTTCTCCTATAACAAGTGCATTATAGCCATTTTCGACTCTTTCCCAGCGGTTGTCCCTGTCCATTGCATAGAATCTGCCTGTTACTGTGCCGATAATTCCGAGATCTTCTTCTTTCATCTTTTTTTCAAGTTCGCGGATATAATCAACCGCACTTTGAGGTGGCGTGTCGCGACCGTCAAGAAAACAGTGGAGAACAACAGTCAGTCCTTCTTTCTTTCCAAATTCAAGAATGGCATGAAGATGATCCATCGAACTGTGAACTCCGCCCGGAGAAACAAGACCCATCAGATGCAGTTTTCCGCCACATACTTTAAGCTTTTTTGCAACATCTATCAAAACCGGATTCTTAACAAATTCGCCATCTTCTATCGCTTTATCAATTTTTGTCAGATCCTGATACACAACTCTTCCTGCGCCGATATTCATGTGCCCTACTTCGCTGTTGCCCATCTGCCCTCTCGGAAGCCCGACAGATAACCCAGAACCGTCAAGAGTAGTTGACGGACACTCTTTTAACAGCCAGTCGATATTCGGCTTTTTTGCAATTTTCACTGCATTGAAATCACTACTTTCCCTGATCCCGAAACCATCAAGGATCACTAAAATCACTTTTTGAGCATCAGACACACTTTCCTCCTTATTCTTCCGCAATCACAACATCATCGATATATATTCCCGGGAATTTTCCGCTTCCGCCCTGAATGGTATCAGAATAAAATTTAAACTCTATTGTCACTGTCTTTCCTGCTGCCATTGAGAGATCATAGGAAAACTTTGAATAGGTGTTGTTAATACTTGTTCCCCTGACACCTGAGAAAGTCGTATAATTCGATCCGTCAACGAGTCCTTTGAAAGATCCAATGAGATCAGCATTGTCTGTACTTGGCGGAATTTCCACAGGTGCATCAGCCCCTGAAACGAATGTAACGATCATTCCGTCAAACCAGTTGTTCTCTGATGTTCCTGAATCAAAATCAGTATTCACATAAGCAGAAAAAGTGAGGACAAAATTCCCTGTTGCAGGAATTGCTATCGTGTCTTTTATTGCGGCAATACTGATCACTTTCACAGTGTAACCGTCTGTCAATTTTGTTGCAAGAACCTGATCACCGCTCACGGCTTCATTAACCGTCACTCCCGAAATATCAAAATACGGATAGCCGATCTCCCAGTCACCGGTGAGAGTCCATTTTGAGTCACCGTTCTCAAAATCATCTGAGAACAGAATGCTCCCTTTTTCTTCGCATGTTATGGTGTCCCACGCACTGCAGTCATCTTCACAGTATGCCTTGCCACCTTTGTACAGCGTAGAGTTTATTTCAACGCAGTTTTTGAGTTCACCTTTTTCGCAAACCTCTTTCCCTTCAACTTTTTCATCTCCGCAGACCGCAACAATCTCGACACAGTCTGAAACATCGTAACCTGTGCAGTCATCTTTGCATTCAGCAGTACCTGATGAATATTTCTTGTTGTCAATATCGGTGCAGTTAATGAGATCACTGTCGCAAACCTCAATATTTGATATCTTTCCATCACCGCAGTAGTCGTCAAGCTCTTCGCATGTCACAGTGTCAAATCCGTCACAGTCACGGTTACATTTTGCCTTTCCGCTTTTGAACTTAGCAGGATCTATGTCAACACAGTTTTCAATATTGCCGTCGCAAACTTCCGGAACTTCAACCGTTTCATTTCCGCAGACTGCATTTGACTCCTCGCAGGTAACAGTATCCCAGCCTGAGCAGTCGCTTTTACACTTTGCCTTTCCTGAAAGATAAAGCTTGGGATCTATTTCGGTGCAGTTTTTCAGCCCGCCGTCACATATTTCGCCAGTTTCTACAATGTTGTTTCCGCAGTCACCTGTTTCTTCACCGTCAGGCGTTTCGGCATCACCATTTTCTGCATCTGTCACAGAATCGGTATCTGAAGTATCGTTATTTGAGTCATTTGCCGGTTTTTTGGTTTTTGAATCATCGCACCCTGTTCCGAAAAGAATCATTAATAACAAAAGTGTTGTAAAAAATCTTTTCATAGCATCCCTCCATCTGCAAATTAAAGCGGTAACATGATACGGACTATGCTCATAAATGTCAAAATTACGGTTTAATATGGAAAGCGAGACAACAGGGTCAGAATCTTCCCCTTAACAGATTTTTTATCACCATGCCGCCGTACTGCCAGAA
>Ga0116182_1006179_pt1 | contig 10079 bp, 11 predicted proteins | sample AD_UKC077_MetaG_FD_89805 | JGI IMG/M metagenome (GOLD analysis project Ga0116182, IMG submission 89805) | Active sludge microbial communities of municipal wastewater-treating anaerobic digesters from USA - AD_UKC077_MetaG | ecosystem: Engineered > Bioreactor > Anaerobic > Digestate | place: USA...
ACGTCGACACCCGCGCCTGCCATGAGGGCGGCTATGCCTCCCCCCATGATACCAGACCCGATAACCGCGGCCTTTTTGATTTTCCTGACCATTACTACCTCCTCCGTATATGGGTTATTTAAGTCAACTTCAATGTCATGAATTGCCATTCAGTTTACCAGGTTGGCCTGCCGAAGTCAATAAATTGAAAGGGGAGTGAAGAAAATACATGAGTGGATGTTTTACGCGTACGGCAGAGAAAAAGCGACAGGCCTTTAAAATCCCGGACACGGTGAATAATGCGTGGTGTGCCTGCCGTCAGTCTGCATGAAATCCCCCGGCCGTGTATTATATGAACATATAGTATGAATTTTCACCTTTATCTTCCATTGCGGTCAGAGGCTTCTTTGGAGTATGGTCTGGTTTTCGATGGAGCGACCGCTGTCGTTTCCCGGGAAAACGCGTAAGGACAGACAGAGAATGAAAAAACGAGAGGTCTCCGCCGGAAAACCCGTGCCGCGACCGCCCCGCGGGAAGAAGCCGGGCGAAAAACCCTGCCGGGGTGAAGATTACGAGCTCCTGGACAGCGGGGGCGGAAGGAAGTATGAGCGGTTCGGGCCATACCGGCTCGTCCGGCCCAGCGCTCAGGCCATCTGGCGGCCGCAGGAAGACGCGTCCCGGTGGGATGAGGCCGACGCTTTCTTCGACCGGACCAGGGGGAACCAGTGGCGCCTGAAGAGACCCCTGCCCGAGGAGTGGGCGATCACGGTCTGCGGCATGCTCTTCAGGCTCTCCACCACGGATTTCGGCCACCTGGGCATCTTTCCCGAGCAGCGGGAGCTCTGGGGCTGGATCACCGCCATGGTGGAAAAGGCCCATGCTGAGGAGCGCACCCAGCCGGTGTCCGTGCTCAACCTCTTCGCCTATTCGGGCGGGGCCACCATGGCCGCTGCCAGGTCAGGGGCGCGGGTCTGCCACGTGGATGCATCCAGGGGCATGGTAAAGTGGGCGCGGGAGAACGCCTCGCTCAACGGCCTCGACCAGGCTCCCATCCAGTGGGTCGTGGAGGATGTGAACAAATTCCTCGACCGCGAGATCAGGCGGGGCAAACACTACGATGCCATCGTTCTGGACCCTCCGACCTTCGGTCACGGAAGGCGCAGCGAGATCTACAAGATCGAGCGCGAGCTCGCCTCCACCCTGGATAAGTGCTGGGCACTCACGTCGGACAACCCCTGCTTTCTCCTCCTCTCGTCGCACACCCCTTCCCTCACCCCCGTGGCCCTGGCCAATTTCTTGAGGGTGGTGAGCAGGTCTTTCCGGGATTCCTGCATCGAAGAGGGTGAAATGCTGCTGACCGGCTCGCCCGAGGTTCTCCCCGTGCCCAGCGGCACCTATGCACGGTGGTTTCCCGGACCGTGCCGGGAGAGCGGCCGGTGAATCCCCCGGCTGCGTCGCCCTGCCCGGAGGTGCTCTACGAGGACAACCACCTCCTTGCCCTCAACAAGCCGTTCGGTCTCATGACCCAGCCTGCCGGCGGTTCTTGTGACAGCCTGGAAGACCGCGCCAGGACAATGATCAGGGAAACCCGGCACAAGCCCGGCAATGTGTTCCTCCATGCGGTGCACCGGCTCGACAGGGTGGCGAGCGGCATCGCTCTCTTTTCGCTCACGGGCAAATCCCTGAGCCGGATGAACGAGCTGATGCGCAGGCAGGAGATAACGAGAATATACCATGCCGTAATCACCGGGGACCTCCCTTGCGATCGGGGAACCCTCGAGCATTTCCTCAGGCACTCGCGGCTCAAGTCCGTTCCCGCAGACGGCTCTCACCCCGGCGCAAAAAGAGCTGTGCTCGAATACCGGGTCCTCGTCCGCTCGGGAAAGCTCACCCTTACGGAGATCACTCTGGAAACGGGCAGGTACCACCAGATCAGGGCGCAACTCGCGGCCTCGGGGTGCCCGATCGTGGGAGACCGCCTTTATGGAAGCGTTGAAGAGTACGCCGCCGGGGGGATCGCGCTGCACCACCTAAGAATGGAGTTTCTTCACCCGGTGAGGAAAGAGCGCCTGGTCATAGAGGCCCGCTATCCCGCGCCCTGGCCCCTGTATCCGGCCAGTGGCGCCGGTACGCAGCAGGGCTCTTCGCCGTGACCGGCAAGGGTCTAAGGTGTCATGATTTTCTGGCACCTAACGATAAAAGGGGTGTATGCTCCCGGGAATGAGTTCAAGAGAAATCCATAACGATCCAGGAATGGTGCGGGGTCGCCTACATCCCTCTGAGGCGGAAATGGACGAGCGCACCTGATGCTCTACAAGGAAATGCCCTATCCCATTGTCCGCGAGGGGCGAAACTGCCCGGTGGACCTCTACGTGAAGATCAGGAACGACTACCGGCTCTTTGCCGCCAGGGGCGCGCTGATCACCCGAGAGCACTGCCGGATCTTTTCCAGGAGCAAGGCTACCCTCTACATCCGCTCGTCGGACAACGAAAGCGCAGAGGCGTTCCTGAAATCGCTTCTCACCGACCTTCTCACCGATTCGCACCTGGAGCCCGAGGTAAAGGCGAATATCATCTATGCGAGCTCCATGAAATCCATCAGGCAGGTTTTCCAGGGGCTCAACCACAAGACCCTCAAAGATATCGAGAAGACTTCGGAATTCGTGGTCAAGCTCATTCTTTCGGACAAGCGGGTCATGAGCGAGCTCGTCAAGGTTACGGGTCACGACCATTTCACCTATCACCACTCGGTGAAGGTGGGGATATACGGCACCTCCCTGGCCGTACAGCTCTTCGGCGACAGGAGCGGAGACCACAACCTTCAAGCCCTGAGCACAGCCCTGTTTCTCCATGACATCGGTTTGACCAGGGTGCCCCGCAAGATCCTGGAGAAGCGAGAGCCCTTGAACGACATGGAGCATCAGGTCGTCATGAAGCACCCCGTATGGGGGCACGACAGGCTCATGAATGCAAACTATCTCACCAGCCAGGCGGCATCCGTTGTGCTGTTCCACCATGAATGGTGCAACGGCAAGGGATATCCCTTCGGGAAAACCCGTGAGGATATTCCCCTGTATGCAAGGATCTGCGCAATAGCCGACACCTTCGAGACTCTCACCTCCTCGACGCCGTCGAGCGGTCCCCTGACACCGTTCGAAGCGCTGACCGTCATGCAGCAGGACATGGCGGGGTCTTTCGACAGCCGGCTCTTCAGGGCCTTTGTGGAGATGCTTGGCTCCGGTTGATCTCCGCCGGCCCCGTCAGACCGTGGCATACCTCCCATGAAATGCCTCTCATCACGGATAATTCCGGTATATCCGGAACAGTCGCACCCAACAACCCTTGTGGATGCCTGCCGCGAGAAAACCAGCATACCGGCAACGAGATAGAAAATTAGGGAGTTATCGGGCGGCAGAAAACATATTCCCCTCCCCTTGATTTCGAAATATGCAGAAAGATAATCAAAGAATGAGAAAGCATGCGCTAGATCCATGAACCTCATCAGCATATCCCAGCACGGGCGAAAGCTGACTGGAACGATGAAAATCCCTCTTTGTGTTTTGCTGTAGATTATGAATAAAATAGGTCTCACGTGAAAATTAATTAATTAGATAAAACAGGGGGATGGAGCGTATGAGGGAGATCGTGACAAGGGGAATGGTATGGTTCGCACTGGTGCTGCTGATTTTCTCGGCTGGGTGCACGAGAAAAATGATGGGCGTCGCGGATGAAACCGGTGCTTTGGATGGATCTGTTGGACAGGAGACGATGAACATGCCCGCCGGCGAAGCACAGGCGCCGTCTGGAACCGTGGTGACGCCTTTTGACTCCAGAAAAATCTACTTCGAGTTCGACAGGCACGATCTGAGCCCTGATGGGCGGCAGATCCTCACCGAAATCGCCGCCTATCTGAAGGAGCATGGCGAGCTGCGGCTCGATATCGAGGGCCACTGCGACGAACGGGGGACCAGCGAGTACAATCTCGCTCTGGGCGAGCGCCGGGCCTGTGCGGCCAGGGATTTTCTCGTAACCATGGGAATCGATGCAGCCAGGATCGGCACCATCAGTTACGGGGAGGAAAAGCCCGAAGACCCCGGCAAGACGGAAGAGGCCTGGTCCAAGAACAGGAGAGACCAGTTCATCTTCAGCCGCTAGGGAATCGAATCGTCCTCATCACCGGGGCACAGACCTTTCGCAGCAGGAAAACGACGGCCGGAAGACACTTCTTCGCCCCGGGCAATCCAATGTACGAACATGGGGGAAGAGAAACTCAGATGAAAAGGCAAATCGGGCTCGTTCGGTGCTGTCTTATCGGCATGGCGACCGCCAGTGCGCTGTTCGCGTTAAGCCCGTGCCCCCGCGCTGATGATTTTGGGGCAAAGGATCTGGTTGAAGCCCTCGATGGTATAGGCGAGTTGAGCACGTTCGCCTGGGCAGTCCATCAATGCATGATCAGCGATATTCTCAGCGAAAGGGGCCCGTTCACGATCTTCGCTCCGAACGAAGAGGCTTTTCTGAACCTGCCAGCCGAATCGATCGAGATGCTGTTTAGCCTGGACAATCGCGATGCCCTGGAAGGCCTGCTCGCCTGTCACGTGGCACCCGATCTGGTCCTGTGCTCCGAGGTGTTGCACGACTCCAGCATCACTGCCTTAAACGACGAGGTTCTGAACCTCGTCCGGAAGAACGGCGCCGTCTACGTGCGGGGCGCGCGGATCGTGAAGCCGGATATAAGGTGCGGAAACGGGGTAATCCACATCATAGATCAGGTGATACTCAACAATGACTGAACCTGACCAAAAAACTTTTAAAAGAGGGTGGCATATGAAAAAGGTTATCAAAAGGACATGTAGTAGTTTCACTGGTATGGGCATCATGGCGCTCATCGCCTGCATGGCACTCTGCCTTTCGTTAAGCGCCTGCAGCAAGGCCGATGAGGCGTCAGTGGAGGAACCGGCGGTGGAAGTGATGGATCAGCCTGAAGATACCGCCGACGCCCCCGCCGTCGGGGAGGAGCTTCCTGAAGCCGATGAGGCCGGGGATGCGGATGCGGCTGCTTCCGATGCAGGGGCGACGGCTGACGAGGCACCCGCTGCACAGGCTTCAGACGCAGAAACACCGGCTGACGAGGCACCCGCTGCGCAGGCTTCAGACGCAGAAACACCGGACGCTGCAGGCAACTGACCTCCGGTTTGCCGGGCCGGCTACAAATAAAATGCCGGGGGCCGCTCGCCTCCGGCATTTTTTTCTCCGGTGAGATGCCCCCTCAGGCCGGGCTTTCAAGGGGGCATCACCATCTTTGAGCCGCCGATTCCTAACCCACAGGCATGACGACCTTTCCGTGGTACTCGTTGATGACCTGCGCCATGGCGAAATAAATGGCCGATGCCCCGCAGAAGATTCCCTCATAGCCGGTGAGCACGGCCCAGGTGCCGGTCCAGTCGAACGCATCGCGTGCGGCGAGCATCCAGAAGAGGATGGTCAGCGTCAGAAAGACAACCTGCAGTGCTCGGGCACCCTTCCAGGTGGCGACCCACATGAAGAAGGTAAAGAGCCCCCACATGAAAAAATACCACGCCATGAACATCATCGAGTTGCCGGCTATGCCGAACTTGCCGTTGAAGTAGATGAGAAAGGCCAGGCTCAGCCAGAACAGCCCGTACGAGGTGAACGCCGTGGTCCCGAAGGTGTTGGCCTTCTTGAACTCCATGGTGCCGGCAATGACCTGCGCCAGGCCGCCGTAAAAGATGCCCATGGCCAGGATGCCTGCATTGAGCTCGAAGATGCCGGCGTTGTGAAGGTTCAGAAGAACCGTGGTCATACCGAAGCCCATGAGTCCCAATGGTGCCGGGTTTGCAAGATTGTCAGACATGATGTAGCCCTCCTAGAGATGTTTTGCTGGATTATACATACTTTTCTCCCCTGTATTCAATTGGAATTCGTACATCTTTTCCTCGTGCCCGCCTCTATCGCTCCCGGAAACGGCACGGGGAAACCTCTTGACAGGGCAGGCGCTTGGGATCTAAGGTTTTTTAGCAGAAGCTTATGGCTGACGCCTTGACGGGAGCTCGGAAAAACCGGGCTGAGAGGGGTCCTTGATCTCTGGACGTACGGAGCTGTGGGCCTGCCCGTAGAACCTGAACCGGATAATGCCGGCGGAGGGATGAAGGCTCGTGGGCAAGCAAGGCCGTCCTCCATCGGGGGATGGCCTTTTTCGTTTTGCTTTCTTGAATTCTCCTTCTATAGTCCGCTTCTTAAGAACGGAGGACAGAGAAGGAGGGGCACATTCCCCTGAAAGCGTGCGGTGGAATTGGGTCGAAGGCTTGCCATTGAGATTCATGCCATTGATAGAAATACGAGGGGTGGATGATGGAACATAGGGTCGCGCTGCTGTTCGTCATTCTGGCCGCTGGATGTTTCCTGGCCGGCTGCACGAAGAACGATGCCGCTTTGGAGGTGCCGGTCGTCACGGTGATGACGCACGACAGCTTCAGCATCGGCAAGGAGGTGCTCGACGGGTTCGAGAAGGAGCAGGGCGTCCGCCTGCGTTTTCTGAAATCAGGCGATGCGGGTGCCGCGCTCAACCAGGCCATCCTGTCGAAGGAGCATCCCCTGGCCGATGTCTTCTACGGGGTGGACAACACCTTCATGAGCAGGGCGCTCAGGGCGAATATCTTCGTCCCCTACAGCTCCCCTTTGCTCTCCTGCATCAATGAATCCCTGGTGCTGGACAAGACCCACCGCCTTGTGCCCGTGGATTACGGCGACGTGTGCGTGAATTACGACCGGGCGTGGTTCAGCCAGGAGGGACTCCCCGTGCCCGAGAGCCTGGACGACCTCGTCCGTCCTGAATATTCGGGGCTCCTGGTGGTGGAAAATCCCGCCACCTCTTCTCCCGGGCTGGCCTTTCTGCTGGCCACGGTGGGAACCTGCGGGGAGGACGGCTTCGTGGAGTTCTGGCAGGCCCTGAGGAAAAATCGCGTCCTTGTAACCGACGGGTGGGAGGATGCATACTGGGGCAAGTTCAGCGCGGCGTCCAAAGGCGGTCGCCCCCTGGTGGTGAGCTACGCGGCCAGTCCCGCCGCGGAGGTGTACTTTGCGGAGCAGCCGCCGGAATCGGCTCCCACCGCGGCGATGACCGGCAGCGGCACGGCGTTTCGGCAGATCGAGTTCGCGGGTATCCTCAAAGGGGCCAGGCAGCCCGAGCTGGCGCGCAGGGTGATCGATTTCCTGCTCGATACGCCCTTTCAGCAGGAGATCCCCTTAAAGATGTTCATGTTCCCGGCCAACAAAAACGCCCGCCTGCCCGAGGTGTTCACCGAGCACGCCCGGCTCGCGAGCAGGCCGGTGATCCTTGATCCGGAGGTCATCGCAGAAAGGCGCGACGCCTGGATACGGGCCTGGACAGAGACCGTGCTCCAGTGAGACCGCCAGGAAACCGCGCAGCCATCCTTCTGGTCGCCCTTCCCCTGGCATTTTTGGGGGTATTCTACTTCTATCCCCTCTTCGAGATATTCTCCCTGAGTCTTGCGCCCGGAGGGCAGTGGGATCCCGGCAACATCACCGCCCTGTTCTCAACGGGCTCCTCGCTCAGGATTCTCTGGTTCACGACCTGGCAGGCGGCTCTTTCCACGGTCCTGACCGTGGTCCTGGCGCTGCCCGCGGCATATGTCTTCGCCCGCTACCGCTTCCCGGGCAAGAGCCTGATCCAGTCGTGCACGACCATACCCTTCGTGCTGCCGTCCGTGGTGGTGGCCGCCGCGTTCAGCGCCCTTCTGGGCGACAGGGGCCTGGCAAACGAATGGCTCATGGTCATCTGGGGATTCTCCTCGCCCCCCATCCGGCTCGAACAGAGCCTCGCCTTCATACTCATGGCCCACGTGTTCTATAACTTCACCGTGGTCTTGAGGATCGTGGGAGGCTTCTGGTCCCGGATCCATCCCGGCTTGTCGCACGCGGCCCAGGTGCTCGGGGCCTCGCCCTGGCAGGCTTTCTGGAAGGTCACCTTCCCGGTCCTGCGCCCCGGGATCATGGCCGCCTCTCTCCTGGTGTTCATCTTCTGCTTCAGCAGCTTCGGCGTGATCCTCATTCTGGGCGGCCCCCGGTACTCCACCATCGGTGGCCATCTACCGCCAGGCCGTGCACCTGTTCAACCTGCCCATGGCCGCCGCCCTCTCGCTTCTGCAGATCTGCTTCATGTTCGCCTTCATGTGGGTCTACACCCGGCTGCAGAGGAGCGCTTCGGTGCCCTTCGCCCCGGAATCGCTCAAAACGACCCAGCGGGACATCGTCACGAACAGGGACCGGGTCGTGGTCTGGGGCACGGTTTTTCTCATGCTCCTGTTTCTGGCCTCTCCCCTGCTGGCCCTCGTGGTCTGTTCCCTGTCCACGGGTTCGGGGGTTTCGCTGCTCTACTACCGCGCCATCTTCCAAAACGCCGGCCAGTCGATTTTTTATATCCCGCCAGCCTTGGCCATCGGATACTCGGTGTGGTTCGCCCTGGTCACCCTGGTGCTGTCCCTGTGCATCGGCCTGCCGGTCGCGATCTTTCTGAGCCGCGACCGCGGGCTCGCCACTTCCCTGCTCGACCCGCTCTTCATGCTCCCGCTCGCCACCTCCGCGGTCACCCTGGGTTTCGGTTATATCGTCGCGCTGGACGAACCGCCCCTGAACCTGCGCGCCTCGCTGATTATCGTGCCCCTTGCGCACACGCTCGTGGCCTATCCCTTTGTGGTGAGAAGCATCCTTCCCGGCCTGAGGAGCATCCCTGCGCACATCATGGAGTCGGCCGTGCTCCTGGGCGCGGCCCCGGGCAAGGTGTGGTGGAAGGTGGTGGCGCCCATGGTGAGGAGATCGCTTGCGGTGGGCGCGGTGTTCGCCTTTACCGTGAGCATCGGCGAGTTCGGGGCCACGGTCTTTCTCGCCAGGCCCGAGATCCCGACCGTACCGCTTGCCATCTACCGTTTTCTCGGCCAGCCCGGGGCCATGAACTACGGCCAGGCCATGGCCATGAGCACGATCCTCATGCTGGTGACGGCGGCGGGATTTCTGTTTCTGGAAAAACTGCGCACCGGCCCTGGAGGGGAGTTCTGACATGGCGTTTCTGCAGGTCAAAGGCGTCTCCAAATCCTTCGGCGGAACGCCGGTGCTCCGCGAGGTGAGCCTGGCCCTGGAAGAGGCCCGGATTCTGTGCATCCTGGGCCCATCGGGGAGCGGAAAGACCACCCTGCTTCGGGTCATCGCAGGCCTCGAGCCTCCCGAACAGGGCTCTGTCCTGTTCAAGGGGCGCGACCTGCGCGATACCCGGCCGCACCTGAGGCGCTTCGGGATGATGTTTCAGGAGTATGCCCTCTTCCCTCATCTCGATGTGTCGGACAACATCGCATTCGGGCTGCACATGCTCGGACTCTCCCGCAGCGAGATAGCGGAGCGGACCGGCGAGATGCTCTCGCTGGTGGGATTGCAGGGCTTGAGCAGGAGGAACGTCAGCGAGCTCTCGGGCGGCGAGCGCCAGCGGGTCGCTCTTGCCCGAAGCCTGGCGCCCTACCCCCGCCTGCTGCTGCTGGACGAGCCCCTGGGATCTCTCGACCGGGGTTTGAGGGAAAAGCTCCTTCTGGACCTGCGCGGAATCCTCAGGCGCATCGGAATGGCCACGATCGTGGTCACCCATGACCAGGCCGAGGCCTTCGCCATAGCGGACACGATCGCGGTCATGGACCGCGGAGAGATCGCGCAGATGGACACGCCGGAGAACCTGTACCGGCACCCCGCCAATGCGGATGTGGCCCGTTTTCTGGGCCTGGTCAACCTGGTTCAGGGCCGCGTGGAAACAGGCTCGACCATATCAACATCCCAGGGCCTGCTGCACGTGTTGACAGAAGGTCATAAAAAAGGCGATGAGGTGACCGTTCTCATCAGGCCCGACGCAGCCGTGATCTGCCGGCACAATGAACCGGTGCCCCCAGGCACGAGCGTGGTCGAGGGAATTGTGCATGACTGTCTGTTCAAGGGAAGGAGCTATCATGTGGAGGTCATAACCACCGGCTCGCAGGCCCTCTTTTTTGATCTCCCGCAGAACACGCTGGCACCCTCGGTCGGAG
>Ga0116182_1006182_pt1 | contig 10076 bp, 8 predicted proteins | sample AD_UKC077_MetaG_FD_89805 | JGI IMG/M metagenome (GOLD analysis project Ga0116182, IMG submission 89805) | Active sludge microbial communities of municipal wastewater-treating anaerobic digesters from USA - AD_UKC077_MetaG | ecosystem: Engineered > Bioreactor > Anaerobic > Digestate | place: USA...
ACATCAAGGACTTGCCGGGCGCGTGAAAGGATTGCAGTGTTGTCCATAAATCAACTGTAGGTTTTTCGGTTCTGGCGGCACCGTTCGACGTGAGTCTCCGCCTATGAGTGTTGTGTCCAGTGTAGCGTATAAAGGCGGGTTCGCAACAGGTCTTTTTGATCGTGTCTTTTTGATCGCTAGTTCCAGAAGACGTTCTTCTCCGGAGTGTAGCACAGATTGGTCTTGTCCGAAAGGGACCGGAAAGTCTAAAGTGAGGCTGATAGTGTTGTCGCGGTCTTCACGCGCAAGATCAAAGAGAAAGAGAGGCGGGCGATATGACACGACGCGGGTTTATGAAAGTGGCGGCAATGGGGACTGGGAGCGTGGCGGCAGGTGGGGGTATGGCTTCCGACGGGGGCTCCCGTTCGGACGCGCAGAGCGTCACGGGGGCGGAGACAGGGGATAGATTCGTGCGCGTCGGCGAGTCTGACGGCAAGTGGTGGTTCCTGCAACCGGACGGGAAGCGGACGCTGTTTTCCGGCGTGGCCAACGTCGCTTATGAGGATGCTCCTTGCACGATGTCGGGCGTGAAGCGGTACGCCCGGAATCATCAGGTCCGCGGAGAGGCGCGGGAGGCTTGGGGAAAAAAGACGGCCGCACGGCTTCGGGACTGGGGATTCAATCTGGTCACGATCAGCTACCCGCTCCCGACCCTCGGCATGCAGTACGCTTCCGGCATTGCGCTCGGCCGTGACGCTTCGCGTGAGACTCCCGCCTGCTCGATCGTGCCGTTCAAGTCGGTTCATGCCTCGAACTTTCCGAATGTGTTCGAGCCGGCGTTCGCCGACGCCTGCCGACGTCTGGCGAAGGAGCGTTGTGCGCCCGAACGCGACAATCCGCAACTTGTCGGGTGGTTCATCGACAATGAACTCCTTTGGACGGGCGGGGCGCATCCGGACGGGCTTTTCGGGCTCGTTGCCGAACTGCCGGAGGGGCATTCCGCGAAGGTCGCCCAGCAGTACTTCCTGACCGAGCGAGGCTGGGCCGGGCGCAAGGCCGATGCCGAGGTCAAGAATGCGTTTCTCGCGCTTGTTGCCGAACGCTACTTCGCCATTACCTCGGCGGCCATTCGAGAGGCCGATCCGAATCATCTGGTCATGGGGTGTCGGTTTGCCGGCATCCACAGCCTCCCCGACGCTGTTTACGCGGCCTGCGGCAAGTACTGTGACGTCGTTTCGGTCAACGTGTATCCGGCGGCGGATCTCGACCATGGGTACGTGCGGGAGCAGTTTACATTTTCGCGTCGTTCGATCACGCATCATTTCGACCGCGTGTGGAAGGCCGCCCGCAAGCCGATCATCGTAACGGAGTGGTCCTTCCCGGCAATGGATACGGGATTGCCCTCGATGTTAGGTTCGGGGCAGCGGTTCCGCACCCAGCGGGAACGGGCGGAGGCGACCGAACTTTTCGGGCACGTGATGTGCGCCTTGCCCTACGTCGTTGGATTCGTACACTTCACCTGGGCCGACCAGCCGCCGACGCCGAATCCGGAGAACTGCAACTACGGCATCGTCAACGTGAACGACGAACCGTATCCGGAACTGGTGGCCGCGTTCAAGCGCATCAACGCGAATCTTGAGAAGTGGCACCTCGGTGAGCAGCCGCCGCGAAAGAAGCGGGCTCCGAACGACGTGTCCGCCCGTGCCAAGGCACTGGAGTGCAAGGGCATGCACCCGGGGTCGTTTAGGCAGGAGCCGGACGGCACCTTCATTGCGGAAAACGGGGCGTTCAAACTTGAGGGCAAGATCGGTGAGAGGGGACTTCATGCGGCAGTCGGCACGTTCAAACCATGGATCCACGAGGTCATGGGCGGGCGCAAGCTCTGGACGCCTATCGAGAAGGTCGAGAGTGTCCAAGGCGGTGTCGAGGACGGGCTTTTGGTCTTCGAGTGTGAATTTTCGGGATGGCACAAACCCCACGAACGGAAGCTCCGCGCGAGGTTCTTCATGCCGGCGGACCGGCCGCATTTCCTGTTCGAGCCGCTTTCGGTCACGAACATCGGTCCGAAGTCGACCGAGGTCCGGTCCGTGTATGGCCTGCTCACGCCGCCGGCGGACGGCGTCTATCGGCAGGGGGCGGCCTCGCATGGCCGTCCGATCGAGAACATCTGGGGGGGCTGGAGCTATGCGGCCTGGATCAACGCGGCGGGACGGTTTACCGGCTGTATCGGCAACGAGCGGGACGGGGTCGCTGTGCACTACTGGGACACACCGGGAGAGGGCCTGCACAGCGACGCGACCATCTCCCTGTGCGAGCCCGCGACACTGAAGACGGATGACCGGTACACGTTTGACGAGCGGCCGTATCTTCTCTTCACATTCGGTGCGGGCGACGAATGGGCCTGGCAAAGGCGCCTTTTCGAACTGGGCGTCGATTGAGGGCGTCTAAACACCTGTCCCTTTGTCGTCCATGTTGTTTCACGCGAAGACGCGAAGTTTGGAGGGCGAGTGTCCCCACGAGCCGCGCTACTTGAACGTTGAGCGTTGAGCCTAAAAGGAGCAGTTGAAATTACAAGGTGTCCTTTGGTTTCAGGTTCATGATGGCTCAATGTTCAGCCCCGAAGGGGCGCTACATATTAGCTCAGGGCAACGCCCTGAGATTCCGGGCAAAGGAAACGATATGAGCCCTGAAAGGGCGTGACAATCCCTTCTATGTCACGCCCTTTCAGGGCTGGTTCCGGTGGATTGGCACCCATCCCCAGGGCGTTGCCCTGGGCTGGTATATCACGCCCCTTCGGGGCTACCGTCTGACGATGCTTGTCATCGAAAAACGCCGTGTACATTGCGCCCATTTTGATTTCAAAGCGCCGCTGCGTTTTGCACCAAACAGGTGCGGCGAGGATTGCGATAAAACCCAATATTTACGGGGCTTTGCTCAAAATCCGTACGCTCAACTGCTGCGTTTGGGCTTAGTGCTCTGTTGCGATTAAAACCCTGCCTTGGTAATAGGTTAATAACAGGGGGTAGCGAGCCGAGCGCGTGGTTTGTACCCATTTCGGCACTCATAAGGCAGACGAAAAAATCTGGAGTGCGGCGGCAAGCGGTATTCCGCGCGACGCCGCTTTTTGCGCAGGGATGCGGTGGCTGGGTGGTGCGCAAAAGCGATGCCGCGAGGCACTCATCGTCCAAAACACTCGTCGAAACACTTCGTCGCTGGTGCAATCGACTAAGAGTGGAGACTAAGAGTGTAAAGACTAAGAGTGGGGACAAAGTGTGTCTCCGCGCACAGCGCGGAAGGAAAGCGGTGCCGCGACCCGCGCACAGCGCGGCTCTTGTCACCGCACTCCAAATTTTTCCGCCGCGCCATGCGCGGCACAACCTTCATGCGCCCGCGCAGCGCGAAATCATGTCAATCATGTCCCAAAAACGCAACCCAACTCCCACCCGGAAACGCATTGTCTTCGCACACCCCTGTCACTAACCGATTACGATTACTCTGTCGATTACTCTTGCCCGAGCGGTGCCGAAAAGACTAGAATGGAATCAATGGAGTTTAACCTGTGGCTAATCAGGCGACTGAAAGGAGGCAACCATGAGAAGTTTTGGTATCCAGACAAGCGCTCGCAGTCAGTGCATTAACATCACCGATCGAGTCCAGGAGGCGGTTCAGGCCCTAGGCATCACCGATGGTGTCATAACGGTCTTCACGCCTCACACGACCTGTGCGGTGACCATCAACGAGAACGCGGACCCTCATGTGATGGGCGACATCCTGATGCAGCTTGAGGCTCTCGCGCCTTGGGAGAATGCAGCCTACAAGCACGACGGCGGAAATACCGCCGCGCATATGAAAGCCTCGCTGGTCGGCTCTTCCGTACAGGTCATCGTTGTGAGCGGCAGCTTGCAACTCGGCATGTGGCAGGGCATTTTCCTCTGCGAGTTCGACGGCCCCCGCATCCGGCACGTATGGGTGCAGTGACGCGCAGTCACGGCCCGAAGGCGATGCCGAGTGATGAGCCGGTGGCGACGATGTGCTTCGCCGCCGCGGCGTACTCCTCGGCGCCTTTCAGGTGTTCGATCATCAGCGGCGGCGGTTCCGGCAGGGCTGCGAGCCGCCGCAGGAAGGTGGCGTAATCAAGCACGCCGGTTCCGGGGCGTACCTCCCGGAAGTGGACGTTCATCTCGATCTCCCACGCCAGATCCTTGGCGTGGCAGCTTACGATCCACGGCCCCAGCAGGTCAAAGCAGGCATTGAGCAGGTCGGTGTTGCGGTAGATCTTCTCCGGCGAGTTGATGAGGTTGCAGGGGGCCAGATGAACCGCGAAACCGGGGCGGTCGACCGCTTTGAGCAGCGCGAGGTAGCGTTCCGGTGTTTCGGGCATGCACCATCCCATCATCTCGTATGCGAACTTCGCGCGTTTCGGTTTGACCGTGTCGATGATCGCCCGGGCGTTTTCGACAGCGGCATCGAAAAAGGCGGGGGTGAAATTATCGGGGTGCGGTCCGTACCATACATCTGGGTTGAAGGAGCCCGCGATATCAACGCAGCACCGTGCGCCAATCTCGTCGGCCAGCGCCAGTCCCTCCGTGACGGTGGCGAGGTTCTTTTTCCGTTTCACTGGATCGGGATCGGTCAGATTGCACCAGCGTCCGACTTCGGCGATGACGACATCCGCCTCGCGAAAGGCGGTTTCGGTCGCGCGGATACGAGCCGTGTCCGTCAGGGGAACCTTGGGACAATAGGCGGCACCGTACCCTTGATCGCGGTGCCAGCGGGCCAGTTCCACCGGGTCGTCCGTTTTGATGAAAGCTGGCGCGCCCAGCCGCAACATCCGGGGGCGGGTGTCCGCCCTCACACCGGTGGCCAAAGCCAGCCCGGCGGCTCCTGAATGTTGGATGAAATGTCGCCGCGTCACGAAGCAGGTTTTCATGATGAGCATGATGACACACCTCGGGGGGAGGGTCAAGCCGGACGCATCCTCTCGTCGGATGCTTTCATGAGTGCGTTGGTGCGTTGGCGTTCGATGTTCGTTCGGGCAGGGCGGTCCGAGGCGTCCCGCAAACTCCTAACTCCTAAATCCTAAATCCTAAATTTTCCCTATCGTCCTTGGGTGCGGTCAAGGGGTTGTGTTATACTGAGCGCGATGTCCATGGAATTGATTTTTTTGGGGACGGGAACATCGGTTGGCATTCCCATGATTGGCTGTCACTGTCCGGTGTGCTCGTCCGATAACCCCCGTAATGTCAGGCGGCGTACAAGCCTGTATGTGAAAACGGATGAGGTCGCTCTGGTGATCGACACGCCGCCGGATTTCCGCCAGCAGATGCTGGACTTCCGTATCGAGCGGCTGGATGCCGTGGTTTTTACCCATGCGCACGCCGACCATATTTTTGGGTTCGACGACATCCGCCGCTTTAACACCTTGAGCGGCAAGGTGATCCCGGCATATGGCGATGCCGAGACGCTGGCGGATGTGCGGCGTGTATTCAATTACATCGGCAACCGCCCTTCGCCGCAGGGCCTGTACCGGCCGCTGGTGGATTTCATTGAGGTGCCGGGACCGTTTCAGGTCGGGGATATCCGCTTCACGCCGCTGGATGTGCAGCACGGGCGCAAGATGACAGGCTACTTGATGGAGACGGGGACGTTGCGTGTGGGATATGTGCCGGACTGTCATGCAATGCCAGCGGCGACCATCAAACAGTTGGCCGACGTGGATGTGATGATTTTGGATGCGCTGCGGTACCGGCCGCATCCCTCGCACATGTGTGTGGAGGAGAGCCTCGCGTTACTGGAACAGATTACGCCCCGGATTGCATACCTGATCCATCTTTGTCATGATGTAGACCATGACGTGCTGGAGTGTGCGTTGCCTCCCGGGGTGCGTGTGAGTTATGACGGTCTCCGGGTGAGGCTGGAGGCGGGTGCCGAAGGTGTTGAATGGACAGAGGAGGATGCATCGTGAGAAGGACGTCGGGTAATCGGTTAGTGACAGGGATGTGCGAAGACAATGCGTTTCTGGTGAAAATGGGAGCAGTGAGTCGGGAGCGCGGGCGTCCCCGCCCGCAACAGCGTGTCTTGCAAAAGGCTGATGCACACACTTTCCTTGGGAATCGAACCGCGCATCGGCATCACGAGCGGCCTTTCACAGAGCGGGCGGGGACGCCCGCGCTCCCGACTGCCTACACGCGAAACACGCGCTTGACTCGCATGGCTCCTGTCGCTAACCGATTACGGACATCAGTGTGGGGATGGGTTGTCGGCGTGTTGCTGCTGGCGATTGTGGCGCGTGCGCAACAGCTTGAGGTCAAGCTGACGCTGGCGTATTCGGTGTTTGTCGTGGGCGAGCCGGTGGTGCTGCAGGTCGACCTCTTGAACGCGACGCGTGGACAGATTGAGATCGGCGGGCCCAAGGCGACCTCGGTCTTGCTGATGGAGGTGACCAAAGGCAGCGTGAACAATGAACTGAAACCGTTCCGCGAAGATCCGATGGTCGCGCCGTTTACGTTGAAACCGGGAGAGACGGCACAGCGCCGCTTGGCACTCGATAAATGGTTTTCGCTCGAACAAGAGGGCAAGTACATCGTGCGCGCGGTCCTCGTGCATCGTGGCATGCGTTACGAATCGGTCAAAAGGAGCTTTGACGTGGTGCCGGGGATGTCGTTGGGCGGCGGCACGCAAATGTTTGTGGATCGCGAACAGCTCAAGCGTCAGTTCAAGTTGGTCTTTTGGCACCGCAACCAAGAGGACCGGCTGTTTCTACGCATCGAAGACGAACCCGGCGCGCGGATCTGGGATTCGATTGATCTCGGGACGCTGATGCGCGCCTCACCGCCCAAACTCGACATTTCGCCGGAGGGTGAGGTGACCGTCATTCACCGGGCGACACAAGACGCCTTTTTGCGGACGGTGTTGTGGTCGCTGCCGGATGTTATTGAGATCGTCGAACGTAACTCGTTGATCGATCCTGAAATCTCCGCCTCGCAACGGGTCAATGCGCTGTACGGTGAGGGCGCTGCAGAGCGTGAGCAAGCGAAGAAACCGTGGTGGAAGTTCTGGTGAAAAGAAGAGCAGAGAGTCGGGAGCGCGGGCGTCCCCGCCCGCCACAACGTGTCTTGCAAAAGGTTGGTGCGCACACATACTCGGTTTTTTTATTTTTGACAGGATTAACATGATTGACATGATTTTTGTGCCGCGCGCGGCGTGGCGGCGAAATTTGGAGTGCGGTGACAAGAGCCGCGCTGTGCGCGGGTCGCGGCACCGCTTTCTCTCCGCGCTGTGCGCGGAGACACTCTTAAAAGGAATCACGGAAGGGACACGCGATGAGGAGAAGCTGGCATTCGTTCGGAATCATGATCGCGGTGAGCGCGACGCTGGGATGCGCGTCAACGCGCCATGTCGAGGAGGCAGCGGACATAGACGTCCCACAGACGGATGCCGCGCTTGCGGCGTACGATGATCTCGCGGTGCTGACTGAAGCGTTGTTGCTGGTGCAGCGGCACTATGTGGAGGAGGTGCCGTTGCAAAAGATGATCTACGGCGCAATCGACGGTATGCTGCTCGGGCTGGACCCCAACTCCTCGTTCCTGCCGCCGGAGCCGCTGGCCGAATTGGAAGAGGAGACGCGCGGCTCGTTCAGCGGGATTGGTGTGACTGTCGGTCTAGAAAAGGAAGGTGTCAAGGTGATCGCGCCAATGGAAGACTCTCCGGCGTTCAAAGCCGGCATCCATGCAGGCGATACGATCAAGGCGGTCGACGGTGTCGCGCTGTCCGGGACTTCGATCGAGGAGGCCGTCAAGGCCATACGTGGCGACAAAGGTTCTGAGGTCAAGGTGACGGTGCAGCGCGCGGACGGCCAAACGGTCGACGTGGCTCTCGTGCGCGACGACATTAAGCTGGACAGTGTCAAAGGCGTGCGTGAATTGGGCGATGGCATCGGCTATCTGCGCATCACGCAGTTCAATGAGCATGCGGGTGAAGATTTTGCCCAGGCAATGGCCCATTTGAAAAAAGCCGATGTCACGGAACTGATCCTGGATCTGCGCGACAACCCGGGCGGGTTGTTGGAGTCGGCCGTGGCCGTGACCGAGCAGGTCTTGGAGCGCGGTACCGAAATCGTCAGCGTGCGCGGGCGTGATAACAAGCGGCCGCAACAGCGCTACACGGCGGGGCCGTGCAAAAACCGCTTCACAAAAATCCCGCTCGCGGTGCTGGTGAACGGCAACAGCGCGAGCGCGGCAGAAATCATGGCCGGCGCGCTCAAAGCGCACAAGCGGGCCGTGCTGGTCGGTGAAACCACCTACGGCAAAGCATCGGTGCAAAATGTGATCAAATTGGCGTTGCGCCCCGATTGCGCGGTGCGTTTGACGACGGGCTACTATTACACGCCGGATGACCTGATGATCCATGGCAAAGGAATCACGCCGGATGTGACGGTCCCGGTTTCGAAACATGTGTGGCGACAGGTGCAGATGCGGCGGATGCTTGAAGAGCGGCCGGGTGCAGCGCGCAGCGGTATGACGAACACCGTGAACGACGTCCGTGACGTGCAGTTGGAGCGCGCCCAAGAGCTGCTGAAGGGCGCGCGCGTTCCGAACAACGGCTGAGGAGGAGAGAGGTCGGGCGATGCTTGTCTTGGGGATCGAAACATCCTGCGATGAATCTGCTGCCGCTGTGGTCGAGAACGGCCGGCGCGTGCTTTCGAATGTGGTCTTTAGTCAAATCCCGTTGCACCAACCCTACGGCGGTGTAGTGCCGGAGATCGCGTCGCGCAGCCATGTCGAAAAGATCGGCGGGGTGATCAGTGCGGCGATGCGCGAGGCTTTTGCGCCCGGTGCCGCCGACGGGCCGGTCGCGCCAGAGTTGTGGTCGCAGATCGACGCCGTCGCCGTGACCTACGGCCCTGGTCTCGCCAGTTCGCTGATCGTCGGACTCTCAGCCGCCAAAGGGCTGGCGCTGCGGCTGGGCAAGCCGCTGGTGGGGATCAACCATATCGAGGCGCATCTGCACTCGGTTTTTCTGACACCGTCCGCGCCCGATCCATCTGAGATCGGGCCGCTGCTGGGACTGGTGGTTTCGGGCGGACACACCTGCTGGATCGATTCAGAGCGGCCGGGTCACTACCGGATCATCGGCCAGACGCTCGACGATGCGGCCGGCGAAGCTTTCGACAAGGCTGCGAAGCTGTTGGGGCTGGGTTATCCCGGCGGACCGGCGATTGATCGTGTCGCACGTCAGGCTACGCGACGTGATGCCGTGGCTTTCCCCAAAGGCAGTCCGAAACCCGGTAATCCGGCGCTCGGCGATATGCGTGCTGAGTTGTGCGTGAGCTTCAGCGGGCTCAAGACTGCCCTGATGTATCGGTTGCGTGAGCATCCGCCGCGCGATGACGCGGATGTGGCTGAGATTGCGGCCGCGTATCAGGAGGCGATTGTGGAGGCGCTGGCCGAACGCTGCGCACGCGCCTTGCGCGATGCCCGTTACCGCGCTCTGGCAGTCGGTGGCGGGGTCTCGCTGAACCGCCGTCTGCGTGAACGGCTGCAAGAGGTTGCGGCGGATGCCGGTGTGGCGTTGCTGATGGCAGAGCCACGTTTCTGCGGCGACAATGCCGCGATGATCGCGGGGCTGGCGGGCATGGGTGTCGGTATCGTCGGCGAGGAGGCAATGAGGCTGGATGTAGCACCCGCATTGGAGGCTGGTGAATGAGAACGATTGTATGTCGAGGCTCTTGCAAAACCCCTCGTGGCATGGGCGTCCCGCCCATGAAACACGGGCAAGATGCCCGTGCCACACCTGCACGCAAGGGGTTTTGCAAGAGCCTCTGTCTATTGATGGCACTGTGGATGGCGTTTGGCGCACGCGGGGACACTCCGACGCTTGTCGTAGCCTTTTGGAATGTCGAAAACCTTTTTGACACCGAGGACGATCCCGATAACAAAGGGGATGATGCCTATACACCGAGCGGCTGGATGCGCTGGACGCCCTGGCGCTACCGGACGAAGCTGGAGCATCTCGCCGAGATCATTGCGCACATGAAGCCGGATGTGCTCTGCCTGACCGAGGTTGAAAACCGGCGCGTGCTCGAGGATTTGTCAGAG
>Ga0116182_1006183_pt1 | contig 10074 bp, 10 predicted proteins | sample AD_UKC077_MetaG_FD_89805 | JGI IMG/M metagenome (GOLD analysis project Ga0116182, IMG submission 89805) | Active sludge microbial communities of municipal wastewater-treating anaerobic digesters from USA - AD_UKC077_MetaG | ecosystem: Engineered > Bioreactor > Anaerobic > Digestate | place: USA...
AGTCGCTGAAAAGGCTTGGCCACGAGGTTTGCTTTGTTGGATTCGTTGGATCAGACTATTTTGGAGACCACATCCGGGAAACTCTTTCTGCACAGGGTATCGATATCGCTTTCCTTAAGACCGACCCATTGGGAACTAAGAGAAGCGTAAACATTATGTACAAGAACGGTGAGCGAAAGAACTTCTATGACGGTAGAGGAGCAATGGCCTTGAAGCCGGATGTTGAAGCCATAAAGAAATACCTATTTGGAACCAAACTTGCCCACGTCAATATTGTGAACTGGTCCAGATTTCTTCTAAAACCTTTAAGAGAAGCAGGGCTTGTAATTTCTGTAGATATCCAGGATGTAACGGATCCCGATGACCTGTACAGAGAAGACTATGTTAGAGAGGCTGACGTTCTCTTCTTCTCATCAACAAACTTTCGAGATCCCACCCCCATAATATCAAAATACCTTAGGGTTCGAAACGATAGAATTGTGATCTGTGGAATGGGAAAGAGAGGATGTGCATTAGGCACGGAGCACGGAATCAACTTCTTCGGTCCGGTTGAGCTTGATGAACCTGTAGTCGACACAAACGGAGCAGGTGATAGTCTTGCTGCGGGGTTTCTTTCGAGTTACTTCCTTGAAGGATATACTTTAGAGGAATCAATACTGAGAGGCCAGATAGCTGCCAGGTACTGTTGTTCAAAGAAAGGGGTCTCTTCCGATCTAATAACCAAGGAACAGCTGGATAAAACTTTTGCAGGAAAGAAGTAGAACTCTAAGAGATCTCTATCAAAAATTCATCATTTACTCTGAACTACAAAAAAAGGAAGGCCGGCTAAGCCGGCCTTCGTTTCGTCATTCAGGTCTAACATCGGGGAAGATTATTATATCTTCACTGGGCAGACTCTCAAACAGCACCTCGTTTGTCGTGTAATCCATAACAATTACCCTGTGCATTCCCTGAACATCCTTCTCTGTGAAATAAACGAAATCTCCCTCTATCTTCACAGAAGGCACCGGCGCATCCATAAACATAGCGTTATAAGCTATCACGCTGTCATCCCCGGTGCTCAAGTCATATACATGAAGAGAATCGTAAGAGAAATCCGAATATTCGTCGGGGTATTCGAGATAGATTATCTTGTCATTATTGCCGTATGCAGCCCAGTAGACTGGAGCATCTGTATCGAGAACGGATTCCGTTGTAAGATTGACAATTTTCCCATCGTAGTCTACCGCGTAAGTTTCATCCAAAGACAAGAAGACCAGATCATAGAAACTCTCGATTGACTCGATGACTTGCCCCGATTCGACATCGATTACTGAGAAGTAGTCTCCGCCCGTTGACACAACAACTTTAGATCCATCTGGCGACCACGCGACAGGCGCCATGCTGTACTCTTCAGACAATGTCCATAGAATATCCATGCTGCTATCTACCATTGAGATTGACTCTCCCCAAGTATCCATGATCAATAATCGGTCTCTCTTGGGGGAAAGAGAATAAACATCATATCCGTCAAATCTGGCTTCTCTCTCTCCCTCAACTATTACTCCATCCATCTTTTCAGATATGTAGACATAAGTTCTCGCATCTAGAAACTGTCCGTAAATAGCACTTGAAACTGTTCCCAGAAGTGATGCGTAGGCATCGTAGAATCCAATGTTGATCTTCTCGAAATCGAAGTTCACCGTGTTGTACGATACGGCAGTCTCCTCATCTGAGAGAATCTCTGCCAGTTTCTTAGGTTCTGGAACTCTTGAAATCCATGAAAAGATCCAGGACAACTCCTCGTAGTTGAGAACATACTCCTGAATATTCGAAGTTAGCGATGCCTCGTCGTTTGCCAGTACGATCGCAGTGAACAAGTCGGTTACATATTCAGGTATATATATATACTCGATCAAAGAAAGCGCTTCGTAAATCTCAGTACCATCGTCTCTGGACTTGCCCTGCAGGAACCATTCAACAGCTTCGTCATAGTAGCCTGTCTCCAGATCAAGAATTCCATTCAGATAGTAGTACATCGGTGAAGAGCTAAGAAATTCTGAATTCTCACTTAGCAGACTTCTAGCGGTTGAAAAGTCGTAATCGTCTATCAACCCCACTATATAAGGAATCAAATAGTCAGTCTCTCCAAAATCCTCTACAAGGATTCTCGATACAAGCAGATGAAGATCAACTGGATAAAGGTCAACAGACTCCTCATGGAGAAACTCGTAAATCTCGATCTGATCCTCGCTGAGTCTGTTTACAGACTGTCGAATAGCCTCCTCCGACATGGCCCAGCCGCTATTCAGGGACTTAAGATAGAGTAGCAGAGAGATCTTGTCTGGCCGAAGATCAAAAAGGATCTCGGATATTTCTTCGGCGTAATCTGAATAAGCATTTTCAAGCAACTTCTCAATTCCTTCTTCAATCAACGGATACATTGCTTCGGGAATCTCATCAACATTCATTATTACTTCTTTCAGTGTTGTTCCATAACTCTCAAGTTCGTAATTCTCATAGTAGATTTCCAGCAATGCTTTGAGACTTTCAACATCCAGAGGATTTTCGGCTATCTTGGCCTTGAGTTCTTCTACCTGACCCAGCAAAACGAACGGTATCATCAACAGAACTATAACAAAGACGATTTTTCTCATCCAAACACCTCCTCACCAATTCTAACTCTGTGAGCTTCGCCGAAGCTACCCTTGCGAACTGTCCCTTCTTTCAAAGAAGCACTCTCTTCAAAGCAAAGCTAGCTCGCTTTTAACAAATCGGACGAGTTCAAGCAGGTAATGCTCCGAAAAATCGAATTTTATACCTGCGCTTTCAAACAATTCGTCTAGCGGCCTGGAATAACCCATTGAAAGGAACTTCTTGTAATCCTCAATGGCCTTAGAGCCATTTTTCCTATAGTTTCTGTAAACAGCGAGAGCCCCAAGTTGAGCAATTCCGTATTCTATATAGTAGAAGGGATTCGTAAAAATATGTGGCTGAAGAAGCCAGCGAATCTTCTTCTCTTCTTCGAGTCCTGTCCAGTCGACTCCAGTGTTAAATCGATCGAAAACCAAAGAGAATTTCTCATCTCTTTCCGAGGAAGAATGATCGGGGTTTGTATAGATCCATTGCTGGAAAGAATCCACAATCATACACCATGGCAGAAAACTCAAAGTTCCGGTCAGTTCCTCTCTTCTTGCAATCCTTACCTCCTCTTCTGAGTAGTATTCATCCCAGTAATCCATCGTCAAAAGTTCCATAGACATGGAAGCCAGTTCGGCAGCTTCGTGGGTTGCGTGTCTATAAGCTATCAGTTTCTCATCTGTCGTTGCAAAAGAGTGCATCGCATGTCCTGATTCATGAAGTATGGTTTTGACATTTGCGGGAGTTCCCGTGGCGTTCATAAAGATGAAAGGAGCGCCGGTTTCATCTAAGGGGTAGTTGTAGCCACCTGGAGCCTTTCCCTTTCTGTTTTCGAGATCAAGCAGACCGTTTTTCTTCATCTTTAAGAGATTAGCGCCGAACTCCGGGTCAACCTTCTGAAGTACTCTGATAGCCTTCTGTATGAATTCCTCCATTGTTTCAAATGGCTTTAGAACTCTTCCCGAAGGCTCAACACTAATATCCCAGGGTCTTAGTCTATCCAACCCGAGTTCTTTCCGTCTCTTCTCATTAAGCTCCGAAACAAAAGGAACTACAACTTTTTCTACAGATTCATGAAATCTGTGTATATCCTCGACTGAATAGACAAATCTGTTCTTCTTCTGATGCATATAGTCTCTATAACTAGTGAATCCAGAATTTGCCGCCTGAGGAACCCTTACAGAAAGAAGTCTATCAAATAGGTTCTCAAGGCTTTCATGTACTTCATCAAGTTTGCTCATTGAAAGCCTCCAGGCTTCTTCGCGAGTTAAGCGGTCCGGTTCCAGCTGGAACCTCGATAGCTGCGAAAGAGTGTATTCTTTTCCTCGAAACTCTGCAGTTATTGAACCGATGGTCGCCGCATATTCAGACGCCATTTTCTTCTCCTGAACCTCCAGAGAGAGATTATCCTCATTGAAAAGCTCAACCGCGTTAGAAACTATCGCATCGAAGTTCTCATATCGGAAAGGATCTAACTCCCTTCTGTGAATGCTATCGTAGTATTTTTTCATAAGCCTTATTCTATAAGGCTCTGCCTTCGAATAAACATCTTCGAAGAATTTGGAATAATCAAGTCTCTTCTTCTCGTTATCAGCAAATCTTGTCATGTCGATGTACTTCCACGCAAGCTTCTCTTGAAGAATCATGAATAGCTCACTCCAGTGAAGCAGGAAGTTCTCTAGCGAATCTCTATCAACAATTTCGTATTCCTCAAGCCTCTTGAGCTCGCTTTCCAGATTCTCCCAGAGCGATAAATCAATATCACTTCCAACATATCTTCTTTGGAGCCTTTTTAAAGATATTTCCTCCATTTACTAAACCTCCTGTCTCAAATATGTGTAGCCATTGTTAACTTGATTATACACGCCTCCCACTTTGAGAATCTGGTTTCTGAAGAGCTATGTTTGAGCAGATCCCGGATCCGTGAACGGAAATAGACTCTCAAATGATAGACTAATAAGAGAAGGAGGCGTTGAATTGTCTCGAATTGCCATCGTTGGTGAGCTCCTTATTGATCTGATATCTACCAATACTGTGAAAGATCTAGGCAAAGCGACTTCTTTTCGAAGGTTCTTTGCGGGTTCGCCGGGAAACCTTGCATCGAATCTTAACGACCTGGGTATCGAAAGTATTCTTCTATCAAGAGTTGGAAATGATCCTTTCGGAAGGGCTTACCTTGAGCATCTTCGTTTAAAAGGGATAGATACTTCCTTTGTCCAGCAAGACCAGGAAGCCCATACCTCTGTGGTCTTCGTTTCGAAATCTCAGTCATCACCACAGTTCTCGGCCTTCAGAGGTGCAGATTGCTTACTTGAGGAACCGTATGATATTGATAGCTTCATGAAGGACACAGACTTTATTCACTTCACTGCATGGCCGCTATCGTGCGAGAGGTCTCGAGAGGTTTGCTGCAAACTTGTAGATTATGCACTTCGAACGGGAGTAAGGATCTCATTCGATCCCAACTACAGACAAATTCTGTGGACTCACAATCAGGATGGTTCGGAATTCATAAAAGGGTTCCTCGAGAATGTCTTTCTTGTCAAACCTTCTGAAGATGATGCTAACGAGATTTTCGGCCCTGGAAAACCTCTTGATTACATTCGCAAATTCCATGAATCTGGAGCGAAAAACGTCATTCTAACTCTGGGGCAAAAAGGATCAATGATATCCGACGGAAACAGGGTAGTGACCTTGCCATCTTGTGCGAGAAGAGTAGTAGATACAACAGGAGCTGGAGATGCATTTTGGTCAGGAGTTTTATTCGGATTGCTCGGTGGAAAAAACATATTTGAATCGGCGGTGTACGGTAACTACTGCGCGGGCTTCCGCATTGAACACGAAGGAAAGGAAGTGATCTTACCTTCTATAGATGCTCTGAAGGCGATTTTCGAGGCAGGTGATAATTTGTGAGAGTTGCGTTTATAAACCCGCAGGGAAACTTCGATAGAGAAGACAGTTACTGGACGACTCATCCGGATTTTGGGGGCCAGTTGGTCTATGTCAAAGAGGTCGCTTCGGCTATGTCGGAAATGGGAATCAGGTGTGACATAATCACCAGAAGAATAATCGATGAGAGATGGCCCGAATTCGCCGATGAATTCGACTACTATCCAGGAAAAGAGAATCTCAGAATCGTTCGGATTCCCTTCGGCCCCGACGAATTTCTAAGAAAAGAGGGCTTATGGCCCTACCTAGGTGAGTTCTCAAGAAGAATAATAGAGTTCTATCGAGCAGAGCGCACGATGCCGAATTTTCTTACAACACATTACGGAGATGGAGGTCTTACAGGCGCTATGTTATTCAAAGAAACGGGGATTCCTTACTCGTTCACCGCTCACTCCTTAGGCGCTCAGAAACTAGATAAGCTACTTCAGACGGGAGAAAACCGCATGAAAATCGAAGAGGAGTTCAACTTCTCCTATCGAATTGCGGCAGAGCGTATCTCCATGAAGTACTCTGCAGTGAATTTTGTTTCAACTTCGATCGAAAGATTTCAGCAGTATAGCCATCCCCTTTACCGTGAGTTTTCTGACGTCGGGAACGATTCAAAATACTCAATCGTACCTCCCGGTGTCAATACGGATATATTCACTGCAAATCCATCGGAATTGGACGAAGCAATAGAAGATAGATACAAAGAGGCTGTTGAAAGATTTTCAAATGCATCGAGGTTTCGACTCCCGATGATCGTTGTCTCAAGCAGATTCGAAGGAAAGAAGAACCACATTGGAATAGTCAGAGCCTTTGCAAATGATCGTGAACTCCATGAGTCAAGCAATCTTGTGATCGTCACGAGAGGGATTAAAAATCCATACGAAGAATTCGACTCCCTTGAGGAACCTGATCGTTCAGTTCTGAAGGAAATCATCGACCATATCCGCAGAAATGGAATTGAATACGGAGTGATTTTCCTTAACATTGAGAATCAGCACGAACTATCCGCCCTATATAGAATCTCTACGAAGAGGAAATCGATTTTCGCTTTGACATCTCTGTATGAACCGTTTGGCCTTGCACCGATTGAAGCTATGGCCTGCGGGCTGCCAGTAGTAGCAACCTCAAATGGTGGACCGGCAGAGAGTTTAAGAGAAGACAACATTGAATATGGAGTGCTAGTAGATCCTCTTGAAACAAATGATATTGTTCGCGGATTGAAAAAGGCTCTCTTCAGCAGTCCCTCTTTTTGGGAAGAATTAAGTTCAAGAGGAGTTGATCGGGTAACCGAAAAATATACATGGCGATCAAGTGCTGAAAACTATCTCAACGTGATCAAAGAGAAAATCAAGGGGGAATATCCCGAGCCGGAGATTCCAGAATATCTTTACTCGGGTGATGGTCTTCCGTTTATTGAGTAGTCCAGAAATTCTTTCAGCTCAACCAGAGATAATCTTGAATGTGAACATGGATGACATTTCTAAGAGATGGAGGAAAGCTGTGAAATACGACTTTGACAGAGTTATCGAGAGAAGAGGAACAAATTGCATTAAGTGGGATCAGGCAGATCTCTTTTTTGGAAGGAATGATCTGCTTCCGATGTGGGTAGCCGATATGGATTTTGAGTCGCCCCCTGAAGTTGTCGAGGCAATAGTTTCAAGAGCAAAGCATGGAATCTACGGATATACCGCAAGATCAAAAGCTTACTACGAGTCTATCGTGAATTGGCTTTATAGAAGACATGGCTGGAAGATAAAGGAAGAGTGGATTGCACACGCTCCTGGAGTTGTCGCGGCAGTTCACATTGCCATTATGGCGCTTTCTCATCCTGGAGACAGGGTGGTTGTGCAGACACCGGTGTATTATCCTTTCTTCAAAGCAATCAAAGAAACGGGTCGACAATTGATTCTGAACCCTTTGAAGGAATCAGACGGAAGGTACTCAATGGATTTCGAAGACCTTGAAAGAAAAGTTGATTCAAGAACGAAGATTATCATTCTCTGCAGTCCCCACAATCCAGTAGGAAGGGTTTGGAGAAGAGATGAACTCTCAAGGCTGGGAGAGATCTGTTTGAACAGAAACATCAAGATAATCTCTGATGAGATCCATTCAGATCTGGTTTTTGGCAATAACAAGCATATACCTACAGCAATGATTTCTGACGAGGTTTCTTCCATAACACTGACATGCGTTGCGCCAAGTAAGACTTTCAATCTCGCGGGCCTCTCTTCAGCAGCGGTAATCTCGTCATCCAGTGAACTTCTAGGAGAATACTCGAATATGATGAGCACAGTTGGGGCCGGTATGTCTAACGTTTTTGGCACAGTCGCTCTTGAAACGGCTTATAACAATGGGGAACGTTGGCTCGAGCAACTACTTGAATACATTAATGGGAACTTCGTGTATATGAGAGATTTCTTGAAAACCAATTTCCCGGAGCTAAGAGTTGCTGAACTCGAAGGAACCTATCTTGCATGGATCGATTTTAGAAATACAGGTATGAGTGTTGAAGAGCTCAGGAGCTTTCTGTACGAAAAGGCAAAGGTTGGCTTTGAAGACGGCTCGATATTCGGTGAAGAAGGCGAAGGGTTCATGAGGGTGAATCTTGCCTGCCCAAGGGCCATAGTTGAAGAGGCAATGAAGAGATTAATTACTGCCAGGAAATCCGATTGATTTTCAAGTTTGCTAAGAATGTTGTAACTTACTCTGAGTCGGAAGAAAAAAAGTACATATAGACTTAAACAATAGTCACGCTGGGTTAATTGACAATTCTACATTTTTGACTAAAATAAATCGAAGAATCAACTCCTTCTCGACTCGATCAAATAGAGACATGCTAGACCCCACCCCTGTTCGGAAATTCCCAAATAGAAAACAGGCTCTTCACGAGAGGGCCTGTTTTGTTTCTGACCATTAAGGTGTCTTCCTCACTTCTTTCTCAGTTTGAAAGAAGTGTATCTCTTTTTATCAGTGAATAACAACTCAAGTCCGACAAGATCGGAAATTACTTGCATTGTTCTGACAGTATAAAAGGATATATGACTCATATCTCTCATGTAGTACCAATCAAGAAACTGCTGATGATCTTGTGGATGAAAAAGAGTCATGACTGAAAGCAATCCATCATCCTCAAGATAGGCCGAAAGCATTTTAAAATACTTTACGGGTTCCGCAAGGTGTTCGAAAACCTCAGTTGAGGTAATTAGATTGTATTTTTTCCCCTTAAAGACCTCATTTGGCGAGAAGTAAAGATCATAGATGTCCATTTTGAAGCCGTAATCCCTTTCAAGTATAGTTGCAAGCACAGGCGATGGACCACTTCCAAAATCAAATCCTCTTCTTCCATTTGAGACGAAAGGCACAACTGCAGAATCGATGAAATCTTTGAAAAACGCAACGTATCTCGGGTCCTCGATGCTATTATTGTGCCTATTATAGATCTTCAGCTCTTCTTCTTCTGAAATCCAATCGGCCGGATCCTTCGAGATGAACTCACAGTTTCCGCAGTGGCGATATTTCACCTTAAATGTTCGATTATAGATCTCTCGCGTTTCAGAACCACAAATTATGCATTCATTTAGCACGTTTAACCATTCCGCAAGTGCCCCCTGTCTTTCCTTGATTATACATTTGATGTCCATGTTTTTGCAGACTCTACCTACTGCCCTTGATCAATCTCAATTCTCCATGTTCCAATTAGAAATTATAAAGTCTGGATCATAACTATTCCAACAATCCTCGAATCTTTGGATTCTTAATCATCAAATCAGTTGACAAATGCCCATCCAAAATTCTATATGATCTACTACATTAAACTTTTTTCTTTTTTGGAAGAACTACTTATCTATTTTCCAATAATAATTATATTTATCTAATATTTTTTTATTTTACCTCTTGACTTTTGATTATTTTATGTGATATATTATGAATGTAGAAGCATAGATTAATAAAAAGGAGGTGTGAGAATGAGAAAAGTGATAGATCCAGCGTCCGTTGAAAGAGCAGTCAGAAAGTTCAAAGAGAAACTGGCAAGAGAGTCCTTCCGACATTACCCATGAAGGAGGTGAGGAAGATGAGAGGAAGAGAAAGAAAGGTTCACTACAGAGAAAGGGAGATCTACTCAAAAATCGTTGAAGATTCAATCAGATCAAGAGTAATGAACATCAGATAAAAGAGGAGGAGCATGTATGAAATTCAGAGAGAAGAGAAACTTGAAGGCAATAGACAGATTGATCGAGAGTGAGAGAGAGACTGTTTACAGCAACTTACTTATCAATCCGAGATTTTGATTGGAGAAGAGGAGGAATGAAGATGAAGAAGAGAAACATGAAGGAAGTAGACAGGATAGTTTTACAGGTAAGAGAGAGTGCTTTCAGTTCCTTGATGATGAATCCAAGGTTCTAACTCCGAAGAGAAGGGGGTGAGATCATGAGAAAGAGAAGAGAGAATTTAGCGGATGTGGATAGATACATTGACAAGATAAAGACAGATGCACTGAAGAGATACATGAGCTCTATC
>Ga0116182_1006186_pt1 | contig 10071 bp, 11 predicted proteins | sample AD_UKC077_MetaG_FD_89805 | JGI IMG/M metagenome (GOLD analysis project Ga0116182, IMG submission 89805) | Active sludge microbial communities of municipal wastewater-treating anaerobic digesters from USA - AD_UKC077_MetaG | ecosystem: Engineered > Bioreactor > Anaerobic > Digestate | place: USA...
AAGCTCCGTAAATACCCTCCGCCCCTTTACTTTAATTTTTCCCGCAAATTCCGCTTTTTTTTCACATACCCGCTTAAAAAGTATCCGGTTATTGCATATAATGTAAGTGCCTTATGAAAACTATCGAAACTAAACTGATATCAGTCTTACAAGAATATTTCGGCTACTCTGAATTCCGCGACACCCAAAAAGATATAATGCTCTCTGTGTTATCGGGAAAAGACACTCTTGCAGTTATGCCCACTGGTGGAGGAAAATCTCTTTGCTATCAAGTACCTTCTCTTATCCTGGATGGTCTCACACTTGTAATTAGTCCTCTTATAGCACTCATGCAGGATCAGGTATCTCAGCTCGGGAAAATGAACATCCCTTCTCTCTTTTTAAACAGCTCTCTCGATTGGGAAACCTATAAATTAAACATGAACCTCGTCCGCTCAGGCAAAGTGAAGCTGCTCTACTGTGCCCCGGAAACTCTCGCTACAGAAAGAGTCCAATCCCTTCTCTCCTCTGTTAAAGTAAGTCTCATTGCTATTGATGAAGCACACTGCATATCAGAATGGGGTCACGACTTCCGCCCGGAATACCGGCAAATAAAAACCTTCCGCACTTCATTCCCCGATGCTGTTCTTTTAGCCCTCACTGCAACAGCCACAAAACAGGTCAGAAAGGATATTACCAAAAGTCTTGCCATGAGGGATCCTACCGAATTCGTTTCAAGTTTTGACAGAGAAAACATTTTTTTTGAAGTTATAAGCAAGGCAGGGACAGGCGGACAAAAAAAGGCAGAGGCTCACCTGTGCAGCTTTATAAAAGAACACAAAAACGAAAGCGGCATTGTATATTGTTTTTCTCGAAAAAGTGCCGATGCCATAGCAGCCCTTCTCCAGAGTAAAAGAATATCTGCGGTGAGCTATCATGCAGGATTAAGTGATAAAGAGCGAGCCCAAAACCAGGAAGATTTTTTATCAGGCAAAATTAAGATAATTGCAGCTACAGTAGCCTTCGGCATGGGAATTAACAAGGCCGATGTACGCTTTGTCATTCACTTCGACCTTCCAAAAAGCATCGAGCAGTATTATCAGGAAATTGGAAGAGCCGGCAGAGACGGTAAACCTGCCCGGGCCATACTTTACTACAGTCACGGCGACACCCATAAACTGGAATTTTTTCTCCGTGAAAAAAGTGAACGCGAAAAAGAAAAAGCCCGTATGAAGATGTATGATATGGTGGACTACGCTGAATGTGCCTCATGCAGAAGAAAGGTGCTTCTGAATTACTTCGGCGACGAAATACGCGAAGCGCACGAGCAATGCTGCGATTACTGCTCATGCGGAGAAGATGATCTAGTTGATATCACTATCCCGGCTCAAAAGTTTTTATCGTGTGTAGTAAAAACAGGAGAAAAATACGGGGCAACCTACCTCATAGATATTCTGCAGGGCTCCCGTCAAAAACGCATTCTCGAAAATAAGCACAATACACTAAGCGTTTGGGGAATTGGAAAAGACTTAACTAAAGAACAATGGTACGATGTGTCGCGCATCCTTTTGACGCAGGGGTATATGAAAAAAACCGAAGACTACAGCGTTCTGTCGCTCACCCGCGAAGCAAAAGAAGCACTCGCACAAAAACACCCTTTTTATGCACGTGAAGCATTATGAGTTTTGCATATAACCATCTTCACATACTCGGCGCCTCGGGTTCGGGAACAACAACACTTGCCTCCTCCTTAAGCAAAGAGCTCCAGTATACTCATTTTGATTCAGATGACTACTTTTGGAAAACTAAATTTACAGAACCGCGGCCTCGTGATGAACGGCTTCAAAAACTCTCAGAGGATTTATCAGTTCATAATCGATGGATACTCTCCGGTGCAGTTATTGATTGGGGGAACCCTCTCATCCCGCTTTTTGATCTTGTCATTTTTATCAGTGTGAATAACGATATTCGAATGCAAAGACTCAAAGTAAGAGAGAAAAAACGTTACGGCAGTGAAATTGATCCGGAAGGGAAAAAACATAAAGAACATCTTGAGTTTTTGGAATGGGCAAACCTTTATGAAACAGGCGGAATGGAAGTCCGCAGCCGTATGCAGCAAAAAGAATGGCTGAAAAATCTTTCATGTAAAGTTTTAGAACTGGACGGCGCAGATTCAATTGAGAACCTTACAAGTATTGTACTGGAAACAACTCTTTGATAGTATTTCATACGGTTTCATTGAAAAAGAAACAAAGAAATTTAACCATCTTCCCTTTACTGTTTGTTTTTTAGAAATATCTTTAAACTAAAATATATGTATCTATCCTTACAGCTTGGAAAGATTTTCTCTACTACATAAAAAAAATGTTTTTGACATATTAAAAAATAATCTTTATACTTACTTGAAATTTTATTAAAAGTAATCGGGAGAGAACTTCTATGAAAAAAATTGTTAGTATCTGTATTATACTATTATGTGCATTGATCATGACTGCACAGGAAGTTGATGTAACAAAACTCGTGTTCATAAAAAACCAGGGACTGGGACACACCTATATTGATCATGAAGGAAAAGATATTAAGTACCAGATATTGCCGGATATTTTTTCTGCTTGTCCTGAAAATGAAGTAATCTTAAAAAAGTATCACGCATCCCGTCTCATTGCAAATATAGGAATATACACAGGTTTTACACTTGTCACAGGTGTTTCAGTTTTTTATTTAATTGCCAATGGAATTTTTAAGCAGGACTATGACTGGAAGCATTTTCATTCTATTTGTTTTGCAGGAGAGGTGTTTGCAGGCGCTGGACTTCTTTCTATATCAATAGCAGACCGCTATCTTTTTACCGCTCACAATAATTACAACCTCTACATAATGGGAATACCTTTAAAATGAAAATCAAAAAAAGACCTCTTATAATCGCTCTTACAGTCACTGCAATTATTGCGTTAGGAGTCATCGACTTGGTTGATTCCGGTAGATTGACAACAGGATTTATTGGATTATCTCTACTACTTTGCGGCTCTATACTGATACCGGAACTTTTCAAAAAGAAGGCATCATGAATTCACCGCTTTTTGTTGCTATAGTTGGGTCAATGGGAACAGTCACACTGATATTTTCGGGTGCCCTTTTTTTTATACCCTGTAAACCGAAGATATTACCAGCTGAATTTGCTGCTTACAACTCATTTTTAGGGTTCGCATTGGTTCCGCTTTTTTTGCCGGAGATATCCTTCAAATATCTGATCATCTCTATTGTGCTGTTTATTGTATTATTACTGGTATTAATTCCGCTAAGAGGGTTTTCTTTTCATACAGATCTTTCAATGGATGAACTTAAGTTAAGGATTCCTGCATTACTGCAATGTTCAAAACCCGAACAAAGCTCTATAGAACCCCGCTCCGCCATTTTTCACACTGATAACGGTTTGCACATAATTGCGAAACCCTATATTGGAAACAAAGTCCGGCAGGTTTTCGTTACAGGCGGCTTTAGACTTAAAAATATGCTGAGCACCTTTAATCTGCTTTCTTCATTACAGTATGATGCAAATTTTAAAAAGAGCGCTCCTGTTCTTTTTATTTTCAGTGTTCTGCTCATTATTCTTTTTTTCGTGTTTCGATCAAGAAATACAGGTTTTTAAAGTTCTTTCTATATACTTCCAAAACTGATAAAAAAGCATATTATTATCCATTATCTCTACTGCTCAGCATTGACCTCCGGTAAATCCGTGTTATAATTTGGACAAGCAAAACTAGCATCTTCAAGCGATTCGCTAACATGAGTTCATTCACTATCTGCTTAAACACTCTTTATCGGGGAGGTTTATTATGGAAATGCATTCAATGGTTTCTTTGGGTTTTACAGAAGAAAAGGTTCCAGCAGGCACACACATGTGTCTGGTTTTCAACAACGAACAGGAACGCATTCAGTCGCTTTTAAAATATCTTCTACTTGGGCTCCAGACAAAAGAGAGAGTAGCCTGTTTTTCAAACAATATTACAGAAAAAGAGCTCCGCGATTATTTTAGTGAAAATGGCATTTCTTACGATGAACGCTTGTCAAACAAGGCTCTTATGCTTTCAGGTACCAGCGAGGTCTATTTTGTTGATGGAGTATTTGACCCTGACCGCATGCTCCACACCTTAATGCAGTATCATAAAGATTCAAAAGCTATGGGATTCCCGGCCTCCAGGGTTATTGGCGAAATGATGTCAGAAGTAGAGCATACACCCGGAGGCGAACGTCTTCTTGAGTATGAATCGAGAGTTACTATTCTTCTGCGTGAACACCCTATAACAACCATCTGCCAGTATGATGCTAACACTTTCAGCGGAGCGACTATTATGGAAGTATTAAAGGTGCACCCGAAGATGATAGTTAACGGCGTAGTTATTAACAATCCCTTTTTTGTTGAACCCGAAGAATATCTTGCACAAAAGAAGGATCCATGAGCGGAACAGAACCATTATCTGAAAAAATTCTTGCCCGCATAGCTCTTCTCCAAAGTATGGCAGCAATGCTCCCAAACAAAAAATCTGTCCTTGAGTTTATATGCCAGGGACTTTCCGAAGTGGCAGGTATATCCCATGTTGACTACTATATTCCAGATTGCAAAAACTCACTTACACAAGAGAATGATAGAGGCAACTTGGTTATAACATTTCCTCTTAAGCACAATAGCATTTTGTATGCAGACTTAATTTTTCATTTGGTTGATCCCGATGTCTTTGAGCCTTATAAGCCTTATATCAGTAATTTTACAAATATGCTTGCCGTAATTTTTGAGCAAAAAGCACAAAGAGAGCTTAACAGCAATCTTATTGCAGAACTTGAACAAAGGGTCATAGAACGAACCCGAGAACTGCAGACGAGCAAAGAAATGTATGAAGAAATCGTTCAAAAAACGAGCGATCTAATAGTTACGGCAGACAAGAATGGGAAATTTACCTTCTTAAATAGAGTGGCAGAAAAAATATTCGGAGTACCGGCAGAAAAATGTATAGGAACTTCACTGCTCGATTTTACCCACCCGGACGATTACACTAAAACTAAAGAGGTGTTGTATCTTGCAAAAGCAAATCATATAGAAAAAACTTCTTTTGAAAGCAGACAGATAAATAAACAGACTGGGGAAATAACCCATCTTTTATGGGCAGTGAATTTTCAGTTTAATAATGAAAATTGTATAGAAATAGTTCACGGTATTGCGCACGATATAACTGTCAGAAAAAAGGCTGAAGAAGAACATCAAAAATATGAACACCAGCTTCAGCAGACGCAAAAACTTGAATCCCTCGGCATTCTGGCAGGCGGAATAGCACACGATTTTAACAACCTGATGGGTGGTCTCTACGGGTACATCGATATGGCAAAAGAAGGATGTACAAATAAAGATGTCGCGTTACATCTCGACAAAGCTATGAATACGATTGAAAGAGCGAGATCCCTGACGCAGCAGCTCTTAACATTTGCAAAAGGCGGTTTACCGGTTAAGAAAACAGGAAATCTATTTCCTTTTATTGAAGATACGATAAGGTTTGTACTCAGTGGATCAAATGTATCGTGCTCATTTACTGTCCCTGAAGATCTTTGGGCCTGCAATTTTGACAAAAATCAGATAGGGCAGGTAATTGATAACTTGGTAATTAATGCAAAACAGGCTATGAGCTCTGGAGGAAACCTTACCATCACTGCGGAAAATATTGTTTTAGGCGAAAACAAGCATCCTGTACTAGCTGCCGGCAGTTATGTAAAAGTATCAGTTATAGATACCGGAGACGGAATACCTCAAGAAATAATCACGAAGATTTTTGATCCCTTCTTCAGTACAAAAGCTACAGGACACGGATTAGGGCTTGCAACCTGCTATTCAATTCTTACAAGGCACAATGGAAGCCTTGATGTAGAATCTACTCCTGGAAAAGGCAGCATTTTTCACATATTACTTCCCGCAGCTCTAACTATTTATCCTGCAGAAGAACAGAGGACTGAGCAAAGTCACCGGGGAAGCGGACTTTTTCTTGTTATGGATGATGAAGAAGTTATGCGCGATATTCTTTCAATTATGCTCCAATCACTCGGCTACACAGTTATATGTACAGTAAATGGGCAAGAAGCCATAGATTTTGCAAAAAAAGCCCACTCTCAACATAAGCATATTAAGGGTATGATATTTGACCTTACCATACCAGGCGGAATGGGAGGACTTGAAGCAATAGGTGAAATTCGCAAGTTTGATGACTCTGTCCCTGTTTTTGTTTCAAGCGGCTACACTGAAGGCTTTACCATGAAAAATCCCGAGGAATACGGATTCACTGCAAGTCTTGATAAACCTTTTAGGAAAACAGAACTTGTCGCACTGCTCGAAAAATATCTGAAATAAAAAAATATTCAGGCTATCAACTAAAAACTACTTTCCAATAAATTCTCTAACATAGTCCACGGTTGCATCAAACTGGATAAACGGAGCCATATAGCCTCCCTTACTGAACCGCCTTATAACAGGGTTAGTCATGGACTTTTCTAAAGTTTTTTTAATATCATCATTAAATGTTTCATCATCATCGGAGTTAAGAATCATGAGTTTCCATTAAGAGATAAAAAATCTGCTTTTGTCATAACAAGGTGCTTTTCCATGTCTAAAAAAAGCCTTATCATTATGCTTTTTAATAAAAGAAAGAGGCATTATTTTTATTAAGCAATACGCCTTCCTTTCACCTCTCATCATCTTTCACACCTATTCATAATATTCTAATTTTTGTTAGTAGATTCTTACTTTCATTAATAGGAATGTCAATTAGAATCAAAAAGATAAAGTTTTCCTTTTTCACATTTGTAGAGTATAATTTACAGCAGGAAAGTATTCATAAACCTAACTTTTGTGAAAACAGCGCTCATATGAATGCTTAAGAGGTTATGATTTTGTGACTGGAGGATGGAATGAAATATTTTAAAGACCTTGTAAAAGAACAGGAAGCAGAAGTAAGCTCTTTAAAAAAAATTATTGACTCAATAAACAATGAAAAAATTGTTCCAAATAAAAAAATTCTTGGAGCCCTGCTCACCGGAAGCGTAGCCAGAGGAGATGCGAGAAAAGGACCCTTCGGTATAATGATTGATGTGTCAGTTGTCGTTAAAAATAAGACTGATATCAGTCTGGAAGAAGTTTTTGGTAAAGATGAAGAGCCTCATATTCCCTTTCACTGTGTTCATGTAAAAGATGATATATGGATTGCGGTAAAAATAATTGAAGAAAAAGATTTATGGAAAATTCGAAGTGAGGGCGAATCAACTATATTTGCAATGAATGAATCGATTATCCTCAATGATAAAAAAGGTATTCTTAAAAAATGGAAGGATGAATATTTTGTCATTACAGCGGAGCAGGCAAAAGAAAGGGCAAAAAATCAGTATTACAGATTCTGCTATGTCACCGGAGATTACCGCTTCGAAAAATGGAGCTACCGCGAAGCATGGGTACAGTGCGCGCAGAATTTCAATGAGGCGAACGAGTGCTACTGCAGTTTTTTATACTGCATTAACTCCATGTTTATTCCGAGGAAAGACTGGCTCACCTACCTTACCTATGAAATGGAAATTAAGCCTGAAAAACACGAAGAGTATATGAACGCCATGTATTCCTCTGTCCTCAGCAAAGAAAGCCTTAGCGGGAAGTTTCAAGTATATGAAGAAATACGCTCATGGATGGAAGCAATAATTACATAAGGAGTTTTTTATGCAAAGAAAAATTGTAAAACAAATTAGAGGTTACAGAACGAGAGATGGTGCAGGAGTTAATCTTGTACGTGTTTTAGGGCCGGCGACTGTAAAAGACTTTGATCCCTTTTTAATGCTCGATTCTTTTGACAGTACAAACCCCGAAGATTATATTGCAGGCTTCCCTCTTCACCCGCACCGGGGAATTGAAACTATCAGTTATGTATACAGAGGGAAGATGACGCACCGCGACAGCCTTGGAAACGAAGACACCGTTGTTGACGGTGAAGTACAATGGATGACCGCGGGATCCGGAATTATGCACGAAGAAAAACTCCCTGCTTCCGAACGTCTTCTGGGAGTGCAGTTATGGCTTAATATGAGCGCAAAAAACAAAATGAAAGATCCAGGTTACAAGAAGATTAAAAAAACTGATATTGAAGATATCCCGATTGATGGAGGGCTTATCCGGCTGCTCGCCGGCAGTTATGAAAATAAACAAGGATTTAAAAGCAGCCATCTCCCGCTCGATTACTACGATATTCATCTCGAAAAAGGCTCTTCTTTTTCCTTAAAAACAGAGCAAAAAAAATCGGTCATATGTTTTACACTAGTTGGGGATGCTTATATTGCAGGAGAACTTGTTGCCGAAAAAACTGCAGTAAAACTAAGTGAAGGAGATACCTTAGAAATAAAAGCTTCTGATGTACCGTGCCAGATTCTTTTTATGAGCTCGGACTTTTTAGGAGAAAGCATTGCATGGGGAGGACCGATCGTCATGAACACACAAGAAGAACTTAATAAGGCCTTTGATGATCTTGAAAGAGGAACATTTCTGCAAAAGAAGATAGAGTATTAGAATAATTTAGTGACTTATGGCAGAATAAAAAGCAAGATTATTTGGGTAATAAATTGCCATTTGAAGGAGTTTCTATGCAAAATCAACCCGCTTCACAAGACCCGCGTTTCAGCGCGCTCTATAAAACAAACGATGCGGACCTTATTGCCGCACGGTCACTTGATGTCTCCCTAAACATCATTGCAGGCGGTAAAACAGCCGTAGGAAAAGAAATAACAGTTGAGCAAACCAGTCATGCCTTCCTCTTCGGTTCTAACGGGTTTGGTACAATTCCCCTCGTAAACGGAATGCTTGAGGGAGAGGAAAAAGTTCTCGCAGAAAAATACACCGAGCAAATCCTTGGTCTGTGCAACTTTGTCACTCTGCCATTCTATTGGGGAGGTTTTGAGCCTAAACGCGGCGAGCCGAATACGAAAGCCATTATGAATACCGCACACTGGTTCAAAGACAAGGGTCTCACTGTAAAAGGACATCCCCTGTGCTGGCACACACTTTGTGCTCCTTGGCTTCTTGAGATGGATAACGCCGAAATTCTACAAACTCAGCTTTCACGAATCGAGCGCGATGTAACAGACTTCAAAGGCGTCATCGACATGTGGGACGTTATAAACGAAGCTGTTATTATGCCGATCTTCGACAAATACGACAACGGTATTACCCGCGTCTGCAATGAGATAGGCCGGATAAACCTTATAAGGAAAACCTTTGAAGAGGCGCGAAAGGCGAATCCAAACGCTACCCTCCTCATTAACGACTTCGATTACACGTCTCCTTACGAAATCCTCATAGAGGGCTGCCTCGAAGCGGGCATTCCGATCGACTGCATAGGCATACAGTCTCACATGCATCAGGGTTATTGGGGCGTCGAAAAAACACTTCAAATCCTTGAGCGTTACGAACGGTTCGGCCTGCCGATTCACTTTTCCGAGACGACTATAATTTCCGGGGATCTCATGCCGAGTGAAATCGTTGACCTCAACGACTATCAAGTTGAAACTTGGCCATCGACTCCAGAAGGAGAGGAACGCCAGGCGCATGAGGTTACCCTTCACTACCGCACACTTTTCTCGAGAAAACTTGTAAAAGGCATCACATGGTGGGATTTAATAGACGGCCATTGGCTCAAAGCACCTGCTGGTCTCATTCGCGCTGATTGCTCAGCAAAGCCCGCTTATAATGAACTCGTCAAGCTTATTAAGGATGAGTGGTGGGGAAAGAAAACCACACTCAAGGCTGACAGCTCCGGGACAATCCGATTCCGTGCATTTGCAGGAACCTACGAAGTATCAGCCGACGGGAAAAAGACCCGCGTCGAAATCGACGGTGACGGTTCCGTTTCACTGAGCGCGGCACTTTAGTATCAATAAGATATCAGTATTAAAATTGATACCCTGCTTTTTAGACTGATAAAACCAGTTATTTGACCTGATGAGTATAAACAGAAAACCTGCTGATGGATGTCAGCAGGTTTTTTTGGCAGGATTAGCTACAGTGAAGAAGCAGTATGC
>Ga0116182_1006192_pt1 | contig 10067 bp, 7 predicted proteins | sample AD_UKC077_MetaG_FD_89805 | JGI IMG/M metagenome (GOLD analysis project Ga0116182, IMG submission 89805) | Active sludge microbial communities of municipal wastewater-treating anaerobic digesters from USA - AD_UKC077_MetaG | ecosystem: Engineered > Bioreactor > Anaerobic > Digestate | place: USA...
TGAATATCTCACAAACTGAATTAGCTGCTATTTTAGGAGTTTCTTTTACATCTGTTAATAGATGGGAAAAAGGACACCATCAACCAACAGTAATTGCTAAAGAGAAGTTGAGAGAGTTATTTAAAGATAATAACATCAAAATGGAGGGAGATTAATTATGGCTAAAGAAAAGAAACAAAAAGAAGTATCTTTAGAGCAAGTCTTATGGAATTGTAGAGTTGCACTTCGTGGGTATGGAAGCTTCGAGAAGAATAGAGATGCAGTAATAGGCTTAGCCTTTTTAAAATTTGCAAGTGATAAATTTGAAAAAAGAAGAAAAGAAATAATTACTGAATATGGTGATATTCCTGCATTTGTAGAAAAAGTATCATTTTATAATGCAAAAAATGTTTACTACTTAGATAAAAATTGTAGATGGGAAGAAATAAAAAAACATGCTTCTGACAATGATATAGCAGTAAAAATTGATACTGCTATGAAGATGATAGAAGAAAAGAATCCTGCTTTATTAGGAACATTGCCACAAGGTGCATATGTTGGATTAGGTGCTCCAAAGGAAGCAATTAAAGACTTAATAGATAATATCAGTCAATTAGATGAAAAGAGATTCCATGAAGAAGATTTAATTGGTCGCGTTTATGAATATTTCTTACAAAACTTTGCTGCATCAGCATCAAAAGAAGATGGGGAGTTTTATACTCCTGCATGTGTTGTTCAATTAATTGCTGAACTAATTGAACCATTTGATGGTCGCGTTTATGATCCTTGTTGCGGTTCAGGTGGAATGTTTGTTCAATCAATGAAGTTTGTTGATGCTCACAATGGAAATAGATCGAAGATTTCGGTCATAGGTCAAGAGAGTAATCCAGATACGTGGAGACTTGCAAAAATGAATTTAGCCATTCGTGGCATTGCACATAATTTAGGTCCAAAAAACGCATCTACATTTACAGAGGATTTGCATAAAGATACAACAGTTGATTACATAATGGCAAATCCACCATTTAATTTAAAAAAATGGAGAAAAGAAGATGAACTATTAGATGATGCACGTTGGAGTGGGTATTCTGCCGTACCGCCTGTTTCTAACGCAAATTATGCGTGGATATTACATATGATTTCCAAGATGGATACTGAAAAAGGAATTGCGGGTTTCTTGCTTGCAAATGGTGCTCTAAATGCTGGAGCAGGTTCTGTTGAAGAAGATGGTGATAACGAGGCTTCGCAATACTTGTTAAGAAAAGACATCATTGATAAAGATAAAGTAGAGGCAATCATAGTTCTTCCAAGAGATATGTTCTATACAACTGATATTTCTGTAACCCTTTGGATTTTAAATAATAATAAAAAAGCTCGAGTTGTTAATGGAAGATCATTAAGAGATAGAAGAAATGAAGTTTTATTCATTGATCTTCGTCGTTGGAATGAAAATATTGAAGAATATGCCATCGACAAAGGGAAAAAGAAAAAGAAGATAGTATTAACTACAAATCAAATTCAAGAAGTCAAAAAAATATATCATGACTGGCAATCGATTTCATGTACCAATCCAACAAATTATGCTGTTCCTGAACTTTATCGTTCTGTGACCAAGGATGAAATAATAGAGAAAGGTTATAGTTTAGCTCCTAGTAAATATATAGAATTTATTGATCATGATTTAAAAATTGATTATGAAAAAGAAATGAAACGTATTCAATTAGAGATGCAAGATATTTTAGATAAAGAAAAAGCATCTCAAAAAATGCTTGAATCTGCTTTTGAAGGTATAGGTTATGGCATTAAGAAAAATTAAACTTGGTGAACTACTCGAACAGTCAGTTAATAAAAACAATGAACTTTTGTATTCATTAGAAGATGTTAGGGGCATATCAATAAAAAAAATCTTCATAGAAACAAAAGCAGATATGGAAGGTGTATCATTAAAACCATATCTTATTGTAAAACCTGATGAATTTGCATATGTTACAGTAACATCTAGAAATGGTGAAAAAATTACCCTTGCTTATAACAACACTCAAACCACATACATAGTTTCATCATCATATGTAGTTTTTAGGGTTAAGAGAAAAGATTTATTAAACTCAACTTATTTATTCATGTATTTCAATCGTCCAGAATTTGATAGATATAGTAGATATAATTCTTGGGGAAGTGCGAGAGAAGTTTTTACATGGCAAGAAATGTGTGATATTGAAATAGAACTTCCTGATTTAGAAACGCAAGAGAAGTTTGTTAATGTTTATCAAGCTATGTGCGAAAATCAAAAGGCATATGAGAGAGGTCTTGATGATTTAAAACTTGTTTGTGATGGTTATATTGAAAATTTAAGAAGAGATACATTAAGTGTAGAAATTGGAAAATACATTGAAGAGAAGAAAATTATAAATAGAGAGTTTAAAATAGATAGGATGTATGGACTAACAAATGATCTGGGTTTTCAAAAACCAAATACAATGTCTGAAGGCTCAGATATTGGGAGATACAAATGTGTAAGCTATAATGATATAGTCTATCCACCACCACACTTTGGTGAAATAGGAACAATAGATATATTTAAGTATGAGGAAGGGGTAGTTTCACCAATGTACGTGGTTTTCTCAGTAAAAGATGAAGGTAAACTAAACTCTGATTATTTAATAATTTGGTTAAAAAGAAAAGAGTTCATGAGATATGCTTTTTTTTCTGCATGTGACAGCATTAGAGATACATTTGATTTTGGAAAACTATGTGAATATAAAATTCCAATTCCAAATATTAATGTTCAAAAATCAATCGCAGATATTTATAAAGCATATATTGAAAGAAAAAAGATTAATGAAAGATTAAAAGAACAAATAAAAGACTTATGTCCAATTTTAATTAAAGGATCAATAGAGGAATCAAAGTAAAAGAGTTTCAATCTTCTTATTAAAAATTATAAGATGAAAAAAATCGTATAGGGGGATGCTTATGGATTTTATATTTGAAAAAGGTAGCTTTACTGAGCAAGAATTAGAAAATGCGATAATAGAACTTTTTGAAAATCAAGAATATATTCACGTTTTTGGCGGTGATATTCATCGTCAGTTTTCCGATGTCCTCCTATATGAAGATTTAAAACAATACTTAATTACTAGATATTCTGATTTAACAATAACTGAAATTGAACATATTGTTAGCAAATTAGATAATATTCCATCGGTTCCATTATATGAAGGAAATAGAGAAACTTTTAATTTAATTAATAAAGGTTTCGATTTGGTTAGAGAGGATCCAACTAAAATTGCAGTTCATGTTGATTTTATTGATTTTGATAATCCAAAAAATAATACATTTAAAGTTGTTAATCAATTTGTACTAAATGTAAGCCCATTAGTTAATTCTGATGCTAACCACAGAAGACCGGATATGATAATTTTTATTAATGGAATTCCAGTAGGTATTTTTGAATTTAAAACAGCTATTGAAGAAGATAAGACTGTTTATGATGCATGGGAGCAAATTTGCATTAGATATAAGAGAGATATTCCTAATTTAATGAAATACTGTATGTTTGCAGTGATTTCTGATGGAGCTAACACAAAAATTGGTACTATATTTTCAAACTATAAGTTTTTTTATTCCTGGAATAAAGTTAATGCCGAAGATAAAGTTTCTTCTGGGATTAGTTCTTTGTATTCAATGATTCAAGGAGTTTTCACTAAAGAAAGACTTTGCATTATTTTGCGTGATTTTATTTTTTATCCTGATGATAGCAAAAAAGAAGAATCCATTATATGTAGATACCCTCAATTTTTTGCTGCAAATAAAATGTTTGAAAATATAAAAAAACACAAGAAACCAAATGGAGATGGAAAGGGTGGTATATATTTTGGAGCTACGGGTAGTGGTAAAACATATACAATGCTTTTCTTATCAAGATTGTTAATGCAAAGAGATGTAAAAACATTTGAAAATCCAACCATTGTTTTGATTACCGATAGGGAAGATCTAGATACACAGGCTTCTAAGTTGTTTGTAACAGCCACTAGTTATCTAGGGGAAAAGAACGTTAGAAGCATTGAAAGTAGACAAGATTTAAAGGACACTTTATCAATTAGAGCTAGTGGTGGTGTCTATGTAACCACAATACAAAAATTTTGTGAAGAAATAGGAGTATTATCAGAAAGAAGTAATATAATCTGCATTTCCGATGAAGCACATAGAACACAAACTGGAGTTGGTGCAAAACTTAAGAAAACAGAAAAAGGTGTATTTACAACATATGGTTTTGCTGAATATTTGAGAAGAAGTTTTCCTAATGCTACATATTGTGGTTTTACTGGGACACCAATAGATGAGTCTGTTGCTGTTTTTGGGAAAATTGTAGACAGTTACACAATGAAAGAATCTAGTGATGATGGCATCACAGTGCGAATTTCATATGAACCACGATTGGCAAGAGTAATTCTTTCTGATAGCGATGCAAAAGAAATTCAAAAATATTATGATAAATGTGCAGAGCAAGGATCTAATCCAGAGCAAATTGAAGAAAGCCAAAAAGCAATGAGTAGAATGACTGCTATTCTCGGCCATCCAGAAAGATTAAAGAAAATGGCAAAAGACATTGTAGAGCATTACGAAAAGTTGTCCAATGAAAAACCTGAAATTGTTCAGAAAGCAATGATTGTTTGCGCAGATAGAAGTATTGCTTTCAAGTTGTATAAAGAAATAATAGCAATTCGAAATGATTGGTCTATACCGAGAAAGTGCGAAGTTGAATCAAAATACACAAAGGAAGAATTAGATAAAATGCCAACAGTTGCAAAAATAAATATGGTAGCAACTAGAGGTGATAACGATGAAAAAGAACTATATGAAATTTGTGGAACTAGAGAATATAGATCAAAATTGGATGAGTATTTTAAAAATGACAATTCAAACTTTAAAATTGCGATAGTAGTAGATATGTGGATAACTGGATTTGATATTCCATCATTAGCAGTTATGTATATAGATAAACCATTGCAAAAACATACTTTAATTCAGACTATTTCTAGAGTAAATAGAGTTTATGAAGGTAAGGAACAAGGATTGATTGTGGATTATATTGGTATTCGTGAAGAAATGATGCAAGCGATCAAAATCTATGGAGGCCCCCAAGAAAGTCCAATAGATGAAATTGAAATTACACTTGGAATATTTAGAAATCATTTGAAATTGATAGATGACTTATTATGCAATTTTAATTCAACTGCATTTTATATTGGTACACCTCTTGAAAGATTGAATTGTTTGAATTTAGGAGCAGAATACATTCAAACCTCAAAAGAACTAGAAAATCGTTTTATGTCACTTTCAAGAAAATTAAAAGCAGCATATAATATTGTTTTTCCTACAGGAGCAATAACTTCTAACGAAATTTCTAAAGCTCAGTTTTATTTAGCAATAAGATCAATTATTTATAAGCAAACCAAAGGTGATGCTCCTGATGCTGAAATTATGAATCAAGTAGTAGAAGAAATGGTTCAAAAGGCCATTTCATGTACAGGCATCGAAAATATTGTTGACGATATTAAGTCTTTTGATTTGTATGGTAAAGAATTTGAAAAACAACTCGCTGCCATTAATATGCCTATTACAAAATTTAATGCTTTATTAAAATTGTTAAAAAAAGCAATTTCCACATATGGTAGAGTGAACAAAATAAAGTCGTTAGAATTCGATGAACGACTAAAAAAAGTTATAGAAAACTATAACTCGAGAGATAAGTTAGTGTTTACAAGCGAAGTAGTGGCAGATTTTGTTAATGGATTATCAAATGAGCTTTTAAGAATATTTAGAGACTTAGAAACAGATAAAACTTCATTTGAAAAAATGGGTATCTCATTTGAAGAAAAAGCATTTTATGATATTTTAGTTAAAGTAAGAGATGATCATGACTTTATCTTTGAAGATGAAAAATGTCTATTACTTGCTAAAAAAATAAAAGAACTCGTTGATGATAAATTGCAGTATGCCGACTTCTTTAAGCGAGACGATATTAAAAATCAACTCAATATGGACTTAACAGTATTGTTATATAAAAATGGATATCCACCAGAGTGGGATGAAGAAGTATTTAACAAAGTAATGGAACAAGCAGAGAATTTTAAGAAATATAACTAAAGAATTATATTATAAGATTGTCTTAGTTGAATTACAGCGGTGGCTATATGGGCTGCCGCTTTTCTATTATAATAGGGTAAATTCAACATACGTTAAAAACAGGTGCAAATAAAGCCGAAATTTAATTATATGGTCTTAAAAAAAACCAATATGCGTAACAAAAAAGCGACTTAGCTCATTACGAGTTAGGCCGCTATTTTTTTATTCAGGAATGTACTCCATAATATCTTTAAAGTCACAAATCAATGTTTTACATATCTTACATAGAACATCAGTAGTTACATTTTGGCCTTTAGTCATTTTGGCAATTGAAGAGGAACTAACGCCTGAGAGCCTGATAAGCTCTTTTTTATTTAATCCTTTATCAATAAGTAACTTCCATAATTTATTGTAACTAATCATTGTGTTGCTCCTTTTTTACCGAATGTAAATCCGAATAATTCATTACCACCAGAAGAAATTCTTAGAACTTCACACTCTTTAATAATCTCAACTGTATGTGGTGTATAGGATTTATCTTTGTCGATAGAAATGAATATTTGTTTATTCGTGCTTTTATATATTTCAAAAATCTTTTCAATACTCTCGTTTGAAATTTGTTTTAATAAAACGGAATCATGAATTAATATTGGGAGTGCTGTAAGTTGAAGAGTTGAAATATCCATCACAATTAACCCTTTATAGTTTGTACCAGTTCCATCATCATCAGGAGTATAGAATTCATATCTTTTTGGTGTTTTTACGTGGAAATATGGTGTGTTGTCGCCGTCTGGGAAAATATAAGTATTAACTATTCTCATTTGAGTATTAAGCTTGTTCTCAAGAATTCCTGTTTGTACCATAGTATCCTCTGTAAGCTTCTTATCTTTTGTTTTACAATCAGCAGATAACTCATCTAGTTTCTCATACTTCTCATTTTCAAGTTTTAACTTTTCAATGGTTTTATCTATTTCTGAGTATTTCTCAAGTGTTACAGTTGAGACATTTTTTACTTGCGATATCTCTGAGATTCTATTTTCAAGGTCATTAATCTGATCATTTAACAAGTTAATTAGATTCCAAGTTTTCTTTTCACTTTCTTTGACTTGAGACATCATGATTGATGATATTTTTTTATGAAACTCTTCGACTTCATATAGTTTTTGAATGTTTAATTCTGGGAAGAAGACCTTTAACTCTTCAAAATCTTTAGATATTGTTTCACGATTATCTGATTTAACCTTCTTTAAAATATCAAGTTTTGTGTAATACTTTCTTCTTTGACGCTTAAAAGTTGAAAGTTGAGCTCTTAAGTCGCTGATTAAGTCTGCTTGAGTAGAATTTAAATCTAGTAATCCTTTCTCACTCTTTTTAGCTAATTCTCGTTTTTCTTTTTCGAGTTCGTTAATTCGTTTTTTGTTTTCTTCATATTTGGTTTTATTTATTTTAGGAATATATTCATACTTTTGAGCATCAGTGAAGGCAGACTTTTTCTCACCAGCTTCTTTTGCTTCTTTACTTGCTTCAGAAATCGGGCCAAATAGATCATATAACCTAAGAAGGTTTTCAATGGATTGACCTTCAGTCTGATTATTAAAAGATCTTAATGGAAGTTGTTCATTCAAGTTTTCTCTATTATATATTCTTAAATATAAAGAGACCATCGCTCTAAAAGTTAATGAGGTAGGGTTTGAGTAACTAATATTTAACCATCTAAGAAACTCAGATTGTGACCAGGATTCATCTTTCTTGTTGTAATTTTTATCGCAAATAACTACGATATCTGGGTTTGAGGTAGATCTGCAGAAATAGGATATTTTACCATTAAACTCAAAGGCAAAGTATATTTCATGATCTCCAACATTCCTAACAACAGTTTTTAATTTATCAATGTAGTCATCTCCACCAAAACAGAAGTCGAGTGCCATTAAAAAAGTTGATTTACCAATTGAGTTTGTTCCAGACTCAGAACCATTAACAACATTAAGTCCTCTGTTAAAAGTTATTTTTGGTCGAATTATACCATGTGATACAAATGCGTTAGATTGAATTTCTTTTAACATAATGTAACACCTCATTTCTTAATGTTATTTGACCTAGTGCGAATAAACAATCTAAAGCGTCTATAAACTCGTTAATTGATAGACTATCAGATACACATTCATATAAAGTGGTAACTGTATAGTCTTTTTCTTTAATCAAAGCGAGAATTGAAGGAAGTTTTGGTAAAATACTTCTTTTATAAGGTGTTACTTTATTAGGAAATTTCATCGAATACCTCACAATTCTGCACAAAATATGAAATTACTATATGTGCTGCCTCTTTATATGATGCTGGTAGTAGATTCTTTTTTATAATCCAGTCTACAAGAGCCTCGAAAATTTCGTTTTGGCCATGACCGTCTTCCTCTAATTTAAGAAATGATGTTTTTATTTCAGAAGCAATTATCTTAAAGCTACTTTTAAATTCATCTAATTGAGAAATATAGTCTTTAATAAACCAGTAAAAAACCTCATTATCATCTTTTATCGATTTGGTAAGTAAATAATTATCTTTTGGTATTTTATTAGTTGGATCAACGGGATTCATTCTAAATTCATTAATAAGTTTGCCATAAGGATCTGTATCAGAAATTTCCTTTAGGATATTTACGATTTTTTCCTCAAGTTCATATATAGCAAGTGTTGATGCCGCTGCTCCTTCAAAAATAGATTGTTTCTTTAATTTAATTAGTTTGTCATATATTGTAGGGGTGGGATCATGTAAGTAATCTGAACTGCAGGTATCACATAAGCAAATTTTATTACTAGAATCATCAGGATTAATAGGCTTTGGTTTAATTGAATCAAATTTAGTTTTAATAGTAGTGTCTAAAAATTCAGGATAAATTCTAGTTATTGTAAATCTATATATTGGTTTTGAGTCCTTTACTGGTTGAATTAGTGAAACATGACATAATGGACATTTTTGGTCCACTTGAGCAAGTAAAGGGATGGTATCATGATCTAATTTTGTAATGCCATCTTTATTTATTTTTGTTAATGAATATAGGAAAACTTCTGTTAGATACTTTCCTTTGTCTCCTGAAGCTAGTGTGTGTAAACTAGCTTTTTTTCTTGGTGTAATAGAATCGTCATTTGAAATTAAAAGAGAAAGACGTGAATAAAAATCATCCTCAAGAACTGGATTAATATCAGGAACTATATAGTCCGTAAAAAAATCAAGACAAGCTTTCTTTCTTTTAGAATCAGTAGAAGAATCCACAATAGCTTTTGGCAGATTCCTCTCTCTTGTCCAGTAAAGACTTAAATACTGTTTAGTAAATTTAGAGTGTTCAGATGATGGGGTAATAGTCTTTAATATATCTCTTGCTAGTATTTCAGCTTCAATATCATAGACGTAGTGCTCCTGTACCAATTGAAGAAAAGTTCTATAGCATAAATTAACCATATATTCACCTCATTAAGTTCATTTTTGTTGACTCGGTGTTGACTGCGAAAAGCCTAGAAATATCGACTATATTTGGTTTGAATGTTATAATTATATCGTAATCTTATACACCAAATGTTAATAAGATTATATCACATGAACGCACTATATACAATCTTAATATAAATTAAAAGTTTGAGATAAGGTATTTTGCGTTTAACATAGGCACTTTATAGGTGCTCGTAAAAAAATTAAATAGAAGCAGTTGGCTAAGCGAAGTAGACTGCACGACAAAATGGAGATATTATCTTCTTCATGATTGTCTGTGCCGCCTAGAGTAAGTCAGCTGCAAGATGACCTTCATTTTGTCGAAGAAATTCGCAGATGGAGGTTTTTTTTATGACTAAAAAATTCAAAGAAGAGTACTCAAGTGAAGAGGAAATCAAAAAAGCTATAGCTGAGTACAACCAGGATAAGAGTCCTGAAGAAGAGATGCGTTATTGTTCTTACTTTAACAGCATCACAAGAA
>Ga0116182_1006200_pt1 | contig 10050 bp, 9 predicted proteins | sample AD_UKC077_MetaG_FD_89805 | JGI IMG/M metagenome (GOLD analysis project Ga0116182, IMG submission 89805) | Active sludge microbial communities of municipal wastewater-treating anaerobic digesters from USA - AD_UKC077_MetaG | ecosystem: Engineered > Bioreactor > Anaerobic > Digestate | place: USA...
CAGCAGGTGTGTAAGATACAAAAAAGGGGAACCAGGTCATGAAATATCGCTTATCTCAAGCCTAACTCATTGATTTGTCTCGTCCCAAATCATTAATTGAATTTATTTTGGACAGTAGTGATCTCAAATAAAATTTTGTCTTTTCTTGTAAGCATGTGTTTCCCTGCTAATATATCCAAAGATGATGAGGGCCTTTCCCTTGTTAAGGCTGTAAAAGCGAAATTTCCTATGTTCTCATCGAAAAATAAATCGAAAAACTAAAAAGGTTCGAATAAATAAAAGATTGCTAAAGGTTATATCCATGATTTATTGGAGCTTTTCTAAGACTAGAAAACTCATGCTATTCCCAAGATATCATATATCTCTTAAGGCCTTCTATGGGTTATGAGTTTCTCACGACATCATTGGTTTTTCAGATAAGGGGAATGTTATGACTGCGTGCCAATGCCTGCATTTTTTATAATGTTGAAAAACCTACATAGATACCATTTGACGCTGTTGAAAAAGTCCCGAGAGGGAGTTGACCAAGACCCAAGAGAGTCTGTTATTTTCTCCGAGAAAAAGTCATTCATATCAGGTTTACTTATGTAAATATAATCAGTTATGTGCTATATTCTGTATGAAAGTGAATAGGAGGGGTCATGGCGAGGTACAAGCCGTACGATTATTCGCAAGGGGTCCTCATACCAGTCTCATTAGATGATCAGCTCATGCCGGGAACGCTGGAGTTTGCCATCAACCAACTGGTCGAGAAGCACATAAACTTGAGCATCTTCGACGGGAAGTACAAGAACGACGAGACCGGCAGGCCTGCCTATGACCCGAAGATATTGCTGAAGGTGGTGCTGCTGGGATACTCGCGAGGCCTGATCTCATCGAGGAAGATCGAGCAGGCGTGTCGGGAGAACATCGTGTTCATGGCGTTATCCTGCAGGCAATGCCCGGACTACACGACGATCGCGACCTTCGTGTCCACCATGAAGGACGAGATCCTGCCTTTGTTCCGCAACATCTTGTTGGTGTGCGAGGAGCTGGATCTTCTGGGCGGGACGTTCTTTGCGCAGGACGGGTGCAAGCTGCCCTCGAATGCATCGAAGAAGTGGAGCGGGAGGGTCTCCGATCTGAAGAAGAAAAAGGCCAGGATAGAGGAGAAGGTCCGGAAGATGCTTCATGAGCAGGAAGAGGAAGACCGGAAGGACGATGATCCTCCATCATCCGGTAGCACCCGGGAACAGCAGATCGAGAAGCTTAACAAGCAGGCGGCTCGGATCGAGACCTGGCTGAAGGAGAACGAAGAGAAGTCCGGGAAGAACGGCAAGGAGATCAAGAGCAACATCACGGATAACGAGTCTGCTCTGATGACGACTTCCCATGGATCTGTTCAGGGATACAACGGGCAGGTGGTGGTAGACGCGAAGCATCAGGTGATCGTCCATGGGGAGGTATTCGGCACGGGCCAGGATGCGGATCTTGTTCCGCCGATGATCGACGGGATCAAGGAGACCATGGAGAAGAACGGGCATTTGGACGCGGACGAGTATTTTGCAGGGAAGATCTTTACGGCGGACAGCGGCTACCACAACAAAGACAATCTCCAGAAATGTATGGATGAGAAGATGGATGCGTACATTCCGGACAAGTGGCAGCGCATGAGGGATCCACGATATGAGGAATGGAGAAAGCAAGGCAAAACCAGCAGGACCCATTTTTCTCATGGAGACTTCATCTACCATGAGGGCTCGGATGAGTACGTGTGCCCGAATGGGAAGGTGCTTCGCTTTGCGACAAAGCATCTTGTTATTAAGGGGACTGTGTATCGAGCCTATCGTAGCAGGGAGCAGGATTGCTGTGGGTGCGCACTCAGAGAGAGATGCCTTACGAAAAAAGCTCGGAGCCCGAAAACCAGATACTTGATGTTCCCCATCGGGTCTGATGGTGTCAACCTCACCAAGCTTATGGTAGAGAAGATTGATAGTGAAAAAGGGCGCGAAATCTACTCCCACCGGATGGAAATCGTGGAGCCTGTCTTCGGGAATATCCGCGCCAACAAGCATCTTGACCGGTTCACCCTGCGGGGAAAGATCAAGGTCAATATCCAATGGCTCTTGTACTGTATGGTTCACAACATCGATAAAATCATGAACTATGGCTACGGCTTCGCATAGAAGGGGACCAGGATGGCCGGCTTTTTAGAGAAATGACCAAAGTACTGATGCACAGGTGGAGGCCGGACTGGTCATGCGCTGATCTTAAAACCGCTGAACATCGATCGCTCGAACTCATCCCTTTCTGGGATACAAAAACGCCTGCCAAAATCGGTTTTTCAACAGCGTCTTTCATGATCATAACACTAGCATTTGCGTCGTTGCTCAGGCCATTCACTGCATGCAAGTTATTAGATGGTCCCATATTACGCCGACTCCAAACCATACTTCGCCTTGAACTCGCCAATCCATTCGCGGTGGTCAAGTGATTCGATTTCAGCAACCAGCTCCTGCACAGTCACATAGGACACCTGTTGCTGAAGTTTGCCCGGCAAGAGGCTAACCAGGAACGGCATTACACCTCTTGGTCCGTTCGGACCATCAGCATAGAAGACTGGACTCCGTTCATCACAGAGCAGGAGAAAGATACCTTGGTGCTCGAAAGCGAAGATGGCTTCTCTGAAGAATTGGTAATGATTGGCGAGTATGCAAACTGCGTCTTTGCTGATATGGCCATTGTCGATCCCATATTTTTGCAGCAAGGACCAATACTTGCGGCCAATGTGGTGAAGGAAGCACATGCTCGTATCCCTGGCGGGGTTCTGGCCATCGCAATCCCCCGAATTAAAAATTGAACAGCCGCCAAATTCCTGCTCAACGAACTTTGATTCAATGAAGATTTTTGGACGGTCGTAGGAATCCAGAACAACCATGTCAACGGAAGTAGGCTGGCCGCTGTCTTCGTTAAAAACGTTACGGTCCTCATATTCGAACATGGCGCGCGTTCCGCCATCTGGCCATTCAAGTCCTTTCCGTTCAATAACATTGCGCAGAGGCAAGAGGTAATCTCGAACAAGCAATGGGCCAGCCAGATTGAATAACATTGCCTGGCTACTCAGCCCATGGTGGATATACTTGTGTAGTGGGAAGTTTAAACCCAGAGCCCGCTGCGACTCCGAAACCTCCCCAATGTACTTGGCAACCTCAGAGAGAATGATATTCTTCGGCCAGTCTTCCCACTCATTGAGGATGTAGGGGTATTTCGAGTTTATGGGCATCTCTTTGGCACGAAACCACTCTGCCGCAGCGGTTCGGACGATAACGTAAAATATTTTTCGCACATTTTGGAAAGTCATTGAAAAAGGTCCTGCCTTCGGAGAGAAGGATTTTGGGGAAAAACTTCAACCCGGAGGAGGACCTTAGATGAGTAAGAGGAATGGTACGAGCGAGGGTAATGCAAGTCAAGGGAAAATCATCCAGATCAACGAGGAGCAGATAAAGGGGCACCTGGATGAGATGGTCCGGGGCACGGTAGAGGAGATGCTCAACGGGCTTCTTGAAGCTGAGGCTGAGCAGCTCGTTGGAGCCGGTCGCTATGAGCGCAGCGCCGAGAGGCAGGACACCCGAGCCGGTCATTACGAGCGTGGATTTGACACGAAGGCGGGCCGGGTCAAGCTGAAGATGCCCAAGCTGAGAAAGCTCTCCTTCGAGACCTCGATCATTGAGCGCTACCAGAGGCGTGAGAGTTCGGTAGAGGAGGCTTTGATTGAGATGTACCTTGCCGGTGTGTCGGTGAGACGGGTGGAGGATATCACGGAAGCCCTGTGGGGCACGAAGGTATCGCCGGGCACGGTGAGCAATCTGAACAAGAAGATCTACTCTCAGATCGAGGAGTGGCGGAACCGGCCGCTTAAAGGGGCTTACCCGTTTGTGTACTTGGACGGCATCTGGCTCAAGCGCAGCTGGGGCGGATCGGTAGAGAACGTCTCGGTGCTCGTTTGCATCGGGGTCAACGAGGACGGCTACCGGGAGATCATCGGGGTAGTGGAAGGAACCAAGGAGGACAAGGAGAGTTGGAAGAGCTTCTTAAGGCACATGAAGGACCGTGGATTGAAGGGAGTCCAGCTGGTGATCTCGGATAAGTGCCTGGGGCTGGTTGAAGCGCTGGGAGAGTTTTATCCGGAGGCGAAGTGGCAGCGGTGCGTGGTGCACTACTACCGCAATGTCTTCAGTGTGGTGCCCAGGGGCAAGGTAAAGGAAGTGGCGGCCATGCTCAAGGCGATCCATGCCCAGGAGGACCTCCCGGCAGCTAAGGAGAAAGCAGCGCAGGTGGCTTTGAGGCTTGAGAAGATGAAGCTCTCCTCTGCAGCCAGGCTGGTACGTGAGGGGATAGAAGAGACGCTTTCCTACATGCACTTTCCCCGTGAGTTCTGGCGCAGGATCCGGACGAACAATCCCATGGAGCGGATCATGCGGGAGATCAGGCGCAGGACGAGGGTGGTAGGCTGCTTTCCCGATGGTCATTCAGCACTGATGCTGGTGGCGGCGAGACTGCGGCACATAGCTTCGAGCAAATGGGGAAGCGGTGTGTACCTGAACATGAAGAGATTGCATGAAGAAACATTGCGGGAGGTGGCGTGATGATATCGTGCCGTCTGGTGAGCCTTTGTAGCATGGGCACCGAGCGAGTCAATGCCTAAGCTCGCTTCGCTCGTGCCTTCGGCAGCATTGACACGCTCAGTGCCCATGCTGCTGTTGGATCAGGCCGACGGCAAAAAGATTTAGGAAAGAACAGGAGGCTATGCTCCGAAGCTCGGGACCCTTAACCAAAAGTGCGAAAGATTGTTGACACTACCGTTCGGACTTGGTCGACGAACCATCGATATCGAGGATAGCCCCACGTTCGCGCCAAAAAGCGACTGCTTTGTGTCATGAAATCGTTTCTTTCTTGTTTCATTTAATGTGCCGGTCAGCCGCACGCCAAACGCGTCGACTGAAGTGGCTGTTTAACTCTGCTCTCTAAATCTCGAGCCCTTTTCTTCGAGCTTCATCATTCGGAAGCCATTTGAGAAAATTTCCACAAACCGAGCAAACAATCTTATAGCGGGGAATCTTGCCCTCTGACTTTTCAAAAGTTGTTTCTTCATGCAAACACTTTGGCAGATAAGGTTTCAAAATTAAGTGCTTATCAACTACACCCAAGTATTCAGCGAGCGTTAATCTTTTTGTACTACCCCATCTCATTATAAACCGATTATTACAGTAACCATCTCCTCCTTTTTCGTACTTCTTGGAAAATAATGGCACTGTAATGGTATCCCCATTCAGATAGCATCCCATAACTGTATCAAGGTAGACATTGTAATCAAATATTCGCTTTTCAATTTCCTTAAGAGAATAGATGTTGGGTCGGACTTCATTGCCAAAAATATCACCTACAAAAATATAAACCACTAAAATATGACGAAAAGAGTAATATGCAATTTTATCCTCATACTTAGAAATGCTGTAATTGGTGGCTTGAATTTCGAAGGCAATATCTGGCTTTCCAATTCTTTCCCAATATACATCTGCAATTAATTTCCCTACAGGATGCTCAATGAATACTTTGCCACTTCTAATAGCTTTCAATTCTTTGTAGACGGAATACTTACAATTCTCGTGCTCTTCAGTTTCCCCTTCATAGTCACATGATGCCTTTATCAAATGTCTAAAATGCTTAATCTTGAGTGTTGCATCGACAAAACTCATTGGAGAGTTGCAGAAACGGCAAAAAAAATCCTGCCTCTTGTCATTTAGTTCTGGAGCAAAAACTCTCTCTCCAGATTTAGTTATAGCTGTCAAAGGCATTATGATTCCTTCGGGCTAACAACGTTATTCGAATACTTGCATTGGATTTTAAAAGCTCTCTAATATTTTTAAAGCTGTTCGTAATATTGATTTATCACGAGCAACTTCGCCAATCACTTAACTGTTTAGGGAGATGCAGCTGTGTTATCTAAGGATTGAGCAGTCAAATATGCCCATATCCAAGACTTTTTTAATTCTCCTACCAGAACGTAGTATTGTTTCGCCAATCTGGGTACGAACATCATATTGTGGTTTCGCACAATTAGCTACTATCAATGCAAGAAATATCTCAAAGGACTCTTCTGGATCATGGAACTTCCTCTCTATAATATCCTTCTCCTCAAAATTTTGAGAATATTTTATTGCATTGGCTCGAATAACAATCACTGATGAGGGTATTATGTTGCTTTCTTTTGAAGCTTGATCTGAATTTTTTATACCCATCATTATTGTTATCTGCCCTATCCTTCCGTCATCTACCTCTTTCCACTTTAAATATTGAACTAGAGGATTTCGATGCCGCCAGATCTCTGGTTCACCAGTTGCTTGCGATAAGTCGAGAGGCCCGTATGATTCACCACGATAGCCGCTAAGTGATAATTCCAAAGGTGGTTTTGTAAAGCGAGATAACACAGTGACCGAAAACAGATTTGTATATTTTCCACTAGTATGATTAACATTGGTATTATCAAATGCTTCCCATTTTAAGATATCTTCCTGTGATAGAATTGATCTGGCTTCCTGAAATCTTGCACGAATAATATCTGCCCATTTTATTAATGTTATTTTCTCATTTGTTAAAACAGTGTCCCATAATTCTGCTTCTTGTTCTTGTCTAATCTTTTCTTTTGCAAGTATTTCTGATGGATTATCTGCCAGAGTTATGTTCTCTGGAATACCTGGCAGAACATCTGGGACAAAATCGCGGGCAGAATATTGAGCAACTTGCTCCCTGACTATTCTAAGGAGTCGGGAAAAGTGGATATCAAAAAACTCTCGATTTTTTTGAATCCTATATTGGTTAAGTCTTTCATGGCAGGCTTTTTCTGCAGCATCGATATCAAACACAACGAAAAAGGCTCTAGCTTTGTATGTACCAAGATTTGACGTTGAGGCAGTTAGCTCTTTCATGCGTTCATAAATTGACCGTTCTGTCTTACCCACCTTGAATATCGTTTCGCCATCTCTTGGGTTATGTGCAATATAAATTATCCCGTATCTCATTAACAGAAATTTGACATACAAGATTAGTTCAAGTCAATGGATGTATATTTATAACTATTCTGCATACGAATAATATAAAAAAATCAGTTCATCGAAGATCAGTTTGTACTGGATATGTCAACTGGCTATCTCAATCGTAGGATCGTGAGATCAGAAATCCAAGTATTTATAAGAAAACGACCGTCCTACGAAATATAATATCTCTATAATAGATGTAAACTTCCTCATCGGCCTAAATAAATTAGTCATTGCACACTACTCGCAATTAAGAGCAAGCTCCGCCCGAATCTATAGTATCATTTTACCTAGAATGGAAAAAGTCACACTCCAGTTACACACAAATTAAAAGACTGATACAGCCGTGTTTGACAGGCATACGTAGGATTCCAAAACCAAAGCTCACTTGAGTTATCATACTGGTTCATATACACTTGAACTAGGTTTTTCGCAGGCAGCATCATTCATGTGACAAACGGGAAGACCAATCAAGCAATTACATCTGAAGTTCACCTAATGGGCCAATTTTGCTAAAATGGATTATATGAAGCTGACCCGAAAAGAGCTCTACGAGTTAGTCTGGTCTGCACCTATCGCCAGGCTAGCGCCTCAGTACGGATTCTCAGATGTCTGGTTGGCAAGAATCTGTAAGAAGAACCAGATACCTCGCCCGCCTCGCGGTTACTGGGCTCGTTTACAATCAGGACAAAAGGTATCAAGAACACCACTCCCTAAGGGGGATAATGGCAAAATCATCACAATAACGGTACACGATCCCATCCATAAAAAAGAGAAAACAATATCGAGAAAGACTTATTTCCCTAAGGAGCTTTTAAAGCCTGCTGCCTTATCCGGGAATATGCTGGATCTACATCCGCTCATGGTACAGTCTGCCAGAATTCTAGAAGAAGTAAAAGAAGACGATAATACCGGGATCATAACCCCACAAGAAGGCTGTATAGATATGTGTGTGTCCAGAGACGCTTTTTCCCGGGCCCTCGGCTTTATGAATAGCCTGATACAGCTCTTATCAGCCATGGGATTTAAGGTTTTTCTCTCGGAAGGGCTAACAGTAGTTGATATTCATGGAGTCTTGTTAGGTATGACCCTTGTTGAGGAGCTGGACCGGAAGAGAAAGTTGAAAGCAATTGATCATGATCTCGAGGGGCGTTATGAGTTCGGGTATCGCCTATTTGATAAAAAGGCCTATCCCACGGGAATACTTTGCTTTTCAATAGATGGACTAGGCTTTGACTGCCAGACCCGAAAGACATGGAGAGATACAGACTCCTTGAGGCTTGAGGATTCTCTGAAGTCTATTGTTTTGGGCTTGATACGGTTGGCGGATAAGAAAAAGGCTTCTATATTCAGAGATGAAGCCAAAGAAAACGAATAACCAACTTACTTATGAAGTTAGCTAAAACATATGATGAGATAAGGCCTTTAATCCATTTGTGCCGGACAGGAAGGCTCTTTGATGTGCAGGAATGGATATTTCAAGGCAAGCCAATAAATCTCCCTCCCCCTGAACCACGTAAGGCCAGTAAAAAAAGTCCACTGAAGCTCTCCATAGAGTTAGGATTCCATAGCTTGGTGCAGGTGTTACTTGAAGGCGGAGCCCCAGTTGAAGAGCCAAGGTATTCCCCTCTACAGCATGCCTTGGAGAAACGAAGGCTGGATATCATAGAACTGCTCGTGGCACACGGAGCAGACATTCACACGATTGAGACTTCTGAAGTATTTGAAACCTGGAGCAATGACATCGTGGAATACTTTCTTAAAAGAGGTGCTGATGTAGATACTGGCAATCCTCTTGCGTATGCGCTGTGCTCAAAGATACGGCCTGCCTTAGGTTTATACATGCGTTATAGGGAGCGATACGTAAGTTTCAAGAATCAGATCAATATCGCCCTGCGCTACCATTGTGTAGAAGGAAACATGAAATGGATATCCCTTCTACTCTGGGCAGGAGCCGATCCTCACGAAATAGGAACCTATACACCAGACGACTCCCTTGACCCAGAAGAACACGATTGCGCTCTGGGCTTTGCCGCCCAATACGGGCATTTCGATGTATTCAAGCTGAAAAGCATCAGCCTTGATCTGAATCATACCAGCACATACCAAATACTGGTAAATGCCTGTCGAAGAGGAAGGACCGATATCCTGAAAATGTTTTTTGATAAAGGGTTGGATCCTGCAAGTCTGGAAGATAAGGGATCCTCTCTAATACAGGCCCTCCTTATGTCCATGAGCTGGAATTATGACGATTATACGCTCTTAAGAGATGATAAGAATATCGACCGGAGCCTTTCCAGGGAAAAGATGAAAATACTTCATATCCTCGTCAGGAAAGGCGCCAGGTGGGAACCAGAGAATGAATGGGATATAAAGTATACAAGGCAATCCCTGCTCAGGATGTCATCTGATTATATTATGGAATTTATCTGGATAATGTCTGAATACGGGGCTTGTGAATACGATGCGGTTAAGGAGCTTATGAGAACATCTTCCGTGCGTTCTCTTGTTGCCAGAAACTCCTGTCGATACAGAGAATTAATCGAGTCCTTGAAAACCTAGTTTTAAATATCCTCTACGGATATGTGATCATGAACGTGGAGCCAAACTTTCCATAACCAATACCGATGAGGCGGTTAAATTCTGATTCTTTTTGAATGTCGAGCAAATCAGTTCTACTGATGCAGGATTACATCGATGCGAATGTAGCTAAAACTGTCACTATTAATTTCAAAAATCAACAGAAGACAGCAAAAATAAACAAAATAATATGTCTGGTTAATCTGCCCATAGAAAGACTTTTATCTAATAAAAAAGGGGGCTTATAGCCCCCTGCCAATATTACATTTAAGTTCTTCAAATCCGGTGCGGGGTGCGTCGAGCGTCCTGGGCAGGTTCGATTCCTGTGCGCTTCCGCCATGTAATTATTAAGTTTTTTAGTTCATCACCATTCACGAATATCCGTCCCCGACCTTGA
>Ga0116182_1006207_pt1 | contig 10040 bp, 9 predicted proteins | sample AD_UKC077_MetaG_FD_89805 | JGI IMG/M metagenome (GOLD analysis project Ga0116182, IMG submission 89805) | Active sludge microbial communities of municipal wastewater-treating anaerobic digesters from USA - AD_UKC077_MetaG | ecosystem: Engineered > Bioreactor > Anaerobic > Digestate | place: USA...
CTCCTTATCTTTGACTAGAACTTTTACTTTAGCAATGACATCTTTAAAAAGTTCAATTTCCACTATTGTGGGTCCTAATTGATTTAGTGGCTGAAAGTTCACAAACTTACGGCGATCAACATTAATTTTAAATTCTTCTTTAATCTTTTCTTCAACTTTTTTAGCGGTAATCGCCCCAAAAGCTTTACCTTTTTCACCAATAGCGAGAATAAAACTAATTTCTTTTTCTTCTAGTTTTTTCTTGTTGACAAGCGCTTCTTCTTTATGTGCTTTTTCTTCGGCTAAAGCACGCGCTTGATTTGCTTTTAATTGGGAAATAGTCCGTTCATTATACGGAACAGCAAGTTTGCGTGGGATTAAAAAGTTTGTGGCGTAGCCATCACTAACATCAACAATTTCATCCTTTTTTCCGACCTTTTTAACGTCTTTTAATAAAACTACTTTCATTTTATCCTCCCTTCTTGCCGCCAACGACTTTGGCTTGACTTAGATTTTGATTAATTACATCTTCTAAAATTTCTTGGACATCATCTAATGTCTTATCCGTAAAAACAGCTGCAGCGCTTGCTTGGTGACCACCGCCTCCAACTTTCTCAAGTAAGAATTGAACATTAATTTCACCGTTACTTCTACCGCTGACTTTAACGACCTTAGGCGCCGTGTAACCAATAACAAACGAAGCTTGTATACCTTTAATGCGCATGCTTTGGTTTGCAACTTTCGATAAAGTTTCTGGGGTAACAATGTCTGTTTCATCTGCTCTTAAGAAGACAATACCAACACTAAGTGTTGTCATGCTATTCATAATTTTGGTAATAAGTGCATATTCTTCAACATTATCCTTTAAGAAATCGTCCGTTGTCATAACATCAGCGCCCCAATCTTCTAACACCATACTTGCTAAGAAAGTACGTGATCCTGTTGTTTTTGTTCTAAAGTAGTTTGTGTCTAAATAAATTCCAGCAAGCATAAAGGTCGCATATTTTGGTGGTAATACGAAGTTAGGAGTATTACCGTAATGTAGTAGTTCAGTCACAATTTCACAAGTTGAACTTGCGCTTGTTTCAATATAGTCATAAAGTCTTTGATCAATAAATTCGTCTGTGCGACGATGATGGTCAATCACAATTACCTTATCCACGCGTTCAAGGAGTTTTGGATGAAGCGTTAATTGTGGACATGAAACATCAGCAATAATTAAAAGTGTGCCGGAATTAACTAGACTCGCGGTTCCTTTTTGATCGTCAATTTCTTCTGGTGAAATAAACATATCATTCATTTCTTGTTTCGTAAACATTTTGTTTACAGCCATTCTTGTTTTTAATTCAGTTAAATTGTGTTCATAAACTATGCGTGCAGGTTGAAATTGAACCTTTGTGCCTTTTTGTGTTTTCTTTACATAGTCGGCCATAGCTTTTAAACCAAGCGACGCACCCAAAGCGTCAAAGTCAGTATCGGTGTGTGTCATGATTAAAACATTTTTTGCTTCTCTTATATGCCGGAAAATTGTATCCGCATATAACCTAATCGCTGTTTTATTATGTTTTTCAGCTTGTGAAGTTGCGCCACCGATAAATTCACTTTCTTCACCGTAACGGGCAATAACAACTTGGTCACCACCACGCGCCATTGCTGTATCAATCGCATTAAGGACGAGTTCATTTAGTTTTAAAACATCAGGGAAATTATACGCAAACGCCATTGATAACGAAATTTGATAATCTTGATTCGATGTTTTATCTTTGATTTTTTGTAAAATTGAAAAATTATCAGCGTATAACTTATCAAAGTTCTCTTTGTTTAAAATAAGTAGATAAGCATCTTCACGATATTGTTTAAGCAGCACCCCATAATTTGAAAAGTATTCGAGAATTAAACTGTTAACTGTCCCAAAAATTGGATTAGAGTGTTCACCTTTAACAACAATATCCACAAAGTTATCAATAACCACTACGCCTAAAACAGGTGCTGTTGCTTGATTACTATCAAAGAGATATTCAAATTCAGTAATATCTTTAAACAAGAAAATACCAGCCTTGCTTAAATATTTAACTTCGTAGTTCCGTGATTCGATTTCAACTTTAATTGTGTCTTCAACATTATCTGCAAGCACTTCACTTAGTTCAACAAGCCGAATTAATTCAGGCTTCCAAGCAAGAATGTTTTTATCAATAATTAAAAGACGACGTTCTTTAAATAATTCACTGGCCCATGTGACATTAAAATCATTATCGACGACAACAAGACCTAGCATTCCAAAGTTGTAAGCCTCTTTAACATCGCCACCTAATAAGTTTACAAGTTCAAATGTATTCTTTTTCCGTAATTTATTTATTCGTGCGGTAATGAAAATAAAAACGAACAAATTAAAGAAAACGACACCTATCGCGACAGAAAAAATAACTGGCGGTACAAAGATTTCTTGAAAATTAAATAAGTTTAAATAATAGAAGAGACTAATTAAACCTAGTAAAAGCCCTTCAACTATAACAAGGATAATCGTTCGTTTGCGTAATTTAGTAATAGCTTTGATCATAGCAATACCTCGTTTTTCTTTAGAGTAATTATACAATAAAAAAGGTATCTTTAATACCTTTCATGTCCCATAATATATATTTTGTTGAAAATTATTACTTTAATGTTGATAACTAGTGTAATTAAGACCCGGCAGAACTCATGTATTCATTAATGAGCGCCATAATTTCACCAATATGTTTAAACACAAATGTTAATGGTTTCATCGCTAATACAATCGCCATGATATTTAAACCAATTCCAATTAAGACAAAAAGCCAATTTAGGCCACGTAACTTAAGCATTCCTAAAAGACCATAGATTAGTCCCGTGATAACAATAAGTAGTGTAAAGACTGCAAAATAAGCATTAAATGTCAGCGAAAGAATAGAAAAGATTAAGGCAATCACACCTGCAATGATTCCTAAAAACCGATAATTAAATACTTTTTGATAGAAGCGCAGTTGTTTACGTAATTCGCGTTCAGGTAAAAGATAATATCGACCTCTGTAATGATAGCGGTCTGTTAAAGTTTTACCGCCACGCGTTTCGCTTCCGTCCTTCCGCTCTTTGGGGTCTTTTGGTTCTTTTTTCTTTTTCTTGCGTTTCTTTTTTGCTTTGCCTTCATCATCTTCTAATGATTCAGCATAAACTTCTTCATCAGCAGCGTACTTTAAATCATCTTCTTCGTATGAAGAGTCATCATATAAAGCAACATCATTCTTTTTCTTTCTGGCCATAATTTAATTCCTATATATACAATTTAGCATAAATTTGATTATGAATAAACAATTTGTTTATTAGCGATTTTATTTTAATGATTATACAACCGCTTTTTCTTTGCGGGGTAAGAGCGGATTAATCGCTCCAATTATTGCAAAGACGGGAGAAAGTAATATACCACTGATGAATACTAGCGTACTAAGATTATTGCAACCCTTAGCCTCAAGGCGAAGATTAACCGCTAAAATACCTTGGAACACAAAAATAATTGTGACAGAAAAGAAAACAGTAAAGATCGCGTTGATACTAGAAATTCCTAGCAGATTTAATTCCTTTGTTAAAAGGAAAGATAGTACTAAAACTACTACACAACCAACTAAATAAGTTATTGCCGCGACACGCGAAATAGTAAACTCTAAACCGTGTAATGGGCCGTGTTCCATTTTTTCTCTGCAGATAAATTTTCGTGTTAAGTGAATGAGAATATGCGTTAATAAAACACTTATAAAACTAAATACAATTGTGTAAGCAATAACACCATTTTTAATAATAACACCGACATTTTGCGCGTAATTTGATGTTTCATCTATCTTAAATAGTTTAATAAATAATTCTAGATACTGACCAAATTGGATATCATAAGCAAAGTGCGGATCTTTTTGAACATAGAAAACGATGACTAATAAAAAGCCATAAAATATTTCTACGCCAATGATAATTAATATTTCGATCAAGGGATTAATTTTCGTTTTGCTAATCGTGCCGTGTAAAAATCCTACTGTCATTGCGTAAATCATAAATAAGAAACCACGCATAAAACTACCTTGGCCCACAGGTAAAAAGTGTCCAATTAATGTTCCCATTAATATCATAAAAATGGCGGGAAATATTCCGTCTTTAATTTTATGACGAATAATAAAAACCGCAAGCGGTACTGGACCTAGAAATCCAATATAATGTAGTAATAAAAAATTAGTGGAAAAAACATAAAGCCCTAATGTAATTAATATTACTAAGCCTAATTCAAAATAATAAATTTTTGTTTTCTTCATAATTAACTAAAATAAAGAACCTCACTGTCGTGAGGCTCTCTCTTCATTCTTTTTTTAGCTCACGTAATATGGAAGTAATCCCATAAAGCGTGCGTTTTTAATTGCGACTGCAAGTTGACGTTGATACTTTGCAGATGTTCCAGTAACTCTACGCGGAGTAATTTTTCCGTTTGGAGTAACAAAACGTTTTAAAAGCTCAACATTTTTATAATCTATTTCAGTAATTTTGTTTTGTTTGAAATAGCAAACTTTACGTCGTGGTCTACTTTTGCGATATGACATAATAAACTATTCTCCTTTAATAATTTAGAATGGAAGATCATCATCAGAGATGTCGATTCCTTCTCCTAAGTCAGTAGCGGGTTCAGCATCACTTTGATAACCGGTTCCTTCACTACTTTCAGATTTGGACTCAAGTAATTGAACCGAATCGGCAATAATGTCGACGGTACTAACTTTTTGTCCAGCATTATTTACATAAGAACGTTGTTCAATGCGTCCATCAACTCCCACTAAGTTTCCTTTGCGTGCGTATTGAGCGACAAAGTCTGCGGTTTGGTTCCAGCATGAGACTCTAAAGAAACTTGTACTATTTTCTTGGTCGCGAGCGAAACGATTGTTTACTGCGATGCTGAAGTTGGTAACGGATGCACCTGACGATGTTTTACGTAATTCTGGGTCGTGGGTAAGTCTTCCCACTAAGACTACTCGATTAATCATTGTTATTCCTCCTCGTTTTTATTTAGCGATAACAAGATGACGAATTACATTTTTATTTAATTTTGATAACCGTTCGAATTCAGCGATTGCCGCAGCATCACTTTCGACATTAATGACTACATAATATCCTTTAAGTAAATCATTAATCGGATACGCAAAATCACGTAAGCCCCAATTTTCGGTATCTACATCAACAATTTTACCGCCTAAATTGGTAATCATTTGATGGAGACTTTCCATTTCGGCTTTACGTTCTTCTTCGCTTAAGTCTGCAAGAAGAATATACATGATTTCGTACTTTTTCATAAGCACACCTCCCTTTGGTCTATTTCGGCTGTTGCTTACCAACAGCATGGAGTATATTACAAGCAGTAATATAGCGTTGTAATTATATTACTATTACTAGCGTTTGTAAAGGCACACCTTGTTCGCTAGTAATAATTACAATTTTATTTTATTTATTATCACGCATTGTTGGGAAAAGAATAACTTCCCGAATTGATGTTTGATTTAATAAAAACATTACAAGACGATCAATACCGATTCCAATCCCGCCTGCCGGTGGCATCCCGTATTCTAATGCTTCAACGAAGTCTTCGTCCATTTCACTAGCTTCTTCATCACCTAGTTCTCGCGCTTTTAATTGTGCTTTAAAGCGTTCATATTGATCGCGCGGATCATTAAGTTCAGTAAAGGCGTTCGCTAGTTCGTTTGCTTTAATAAATAATTCAAAGCGTTCTGTAAAACGCGGATCTTCGGCTTTTTTCGCTAGTGGGGAAATTTCAAGTGGATGCCCATATACAAATGTTGGTTGAATTAAGTCTGCTTCACAGAATTCTTCAAAGAAGGCATTAAGAATATGACCCGAGCCAGTCCAGTGCTTTTCAACATGAATTTCATGTTTATCCGCAATTGCTTTTGCTTCTTCAAATGTTTTAATTTTTCTAAAGTCAACACCTGTCTTTTCTTTGACCAAATCAACCATTGATACTTTGCGGAACGGCGCACCAACATCAATAATTTCATCGCCCCATGGTAATTTAGTATCACCTGTGACTTTAATCGCAAGTTCTCTTACTAGGCTTTCGCAAAGTTCATACATATCATCTAAATCAGCGTAAGCTTGATAAGCTTCAACCGTTGTAAATTCTGGATTATGACGCGTGCTCATCCCTTCGTTACGGAAGAGACGACCAATTTCATATACTTTTTCAATGCCACCGACTAATAAGCGTTTTAATGGTAATTCCGTGGCAATTCGCAGGTAAAAGTCACGATTAAGCGTATTATGATGAGTAATAAATGGTTTAGCGCTCGCGCCACCAAGTACACTATTTAACATACTTGTTTCAACTTCAACAAATCCACGATCATCTAAGAATTTTTGAATCGCACGAATAATTTTCGGACGAGTTAAGGCAACATGTTTTGATGATTCATTCATTATTAAATCAACATAACGGCGACGATAACGCTCTTCAACATCAGTTAATCCGTGAAACTTTTCCGGAAGTGGTCGTAATGCTTTTACAATATGGGTATAAACTTCAACCTTCACTGTGACTTCGCCCGTTTTGGTACGCATAATTGTTCCTTCAACACCAACGATGTCACCAATATCAGCACTTTTAAATAAGTCGTAAACTTCTTCACCAACACCTTGTTTACTAATAAAGGCTTGAATTCTTCCTTCTTGGTCTTGGATCGTAAAAAAACTAGCTTTACCCATAATACGCATTAGCATTATGCGTCCCGCTGTTTTAACTTTAATAGCTTTTTCTTCTAATTCTTCTTTAGTAAATTCACCAGCTTTTTCTTTAATTGAAAGACTAGTATCTGTTCGTTCATACTTTTTTCCAAATGGATCGATACCTTGCGCACTAAGTTCTTCCGCTTTAGCGCGTCTCACTAATTCTTGATCACTAAATTCTCTTGGCATAAATAACTCCTTTAGATGTGGACATTTTACCACTTTTTGCTTATGTAAGCAAAGCCTGGTTCTTAATCTCCTTAATTATTAATTCTAAGTCGTTTAAAGTCGACATTTTAGTTAGTTTAACTTTGTATGTTTTGGTAAACGGAAACCCTTTAATAAAGTGATGAGCGATTCCGCGCATGACTAAGATTCCCATGTGTTCTCCTTTTTCTTCGACCATCATATTTGCCAGTGTCCACAAATAATCTAATTGCTGGTATAGTAAGGGATCTTTTAATCTCTCTCCCGTTTTAAAGTATGTCTCAATCTGTGTTGCTAAAAACGGATTTCCAAGTTGACCGCGCGCTAGCATCACTGCTTGTGCGCCAGTTATTTCAAGCGCCTTTATCGCATCATCAAGTGTATAAATATCCCCGCTTACAACGAGCGGTATACTTACTAAATTTTGAATATTTTGCGCTAAATCGTAGCGAGCTTTTCCGCCATAAAGTTGTTTTGTTGTTCGCAAGTGAATGGCAATTAAACTCACGCCTGCTTCTTCTAATTTTGGTAATAGTTCTTTGAAATTAATATGCTTTTCATCCCACCCAATTCTAATTTTAACAGTCACTGGTTTTGTGCTTCTTTTAACAACTTTTTCAACCATAGCAATAAGCTCGTTTGGATGCTTTAACCATGCAGAACCGCCATTATTTCGTGTTACCTTAGGTACAGGACATCCTAAATTTAAATCAAGAAAATCATAATTATCCGTGTGCTTTTCAATCTTTTCAATTGCCACTAAAAGCTTAGTTGTTTCACCGCCAAAAAGTTGCACCGATGTTGGTCTTTTTTCTTCTGGTCGTGGTAAATATTCATATGTTTTTTCATTATTAAAAATAAGGCCGCTATCACTTATCATTTCGGTATAACAAAGCGCTACACCGAAGGAGCGCATAAATTCGCGATAAGCAAAAGTCGTTATGCCCGCCATTGGAGCAAGAATGGTTTTACCTTTAATTTCTATGTTTCCTATTTTCCACATTGTTATTAAAAAGCCGAATTGCTTCGGCTTTCGATTTCTTATTTTTTATCGTCTTCCGGAACAGGTGTTGGTGTTGGTTCAACTTTTGGTTTTTCAGTTAAAACAACTTCACCAATCACTGCTTGTTTTGGTTCATCGAGTTTACGATCTTTTAACAAACGATCAATTTGTTCTGCCGTAATTGTTTCGCGGTCAAGTAATGTTTCGGCAATAAGAATAACATCATCTTTATGTTTTTCAATAATTTCCCGAGCTTTATCGTGGGCTTGTTCAATAATCTTGCGTACTTCTTTGTCAATTTCAAGCGCAACTTGTTGGCTAAAGTTCTTTTGACTTGAAGTGTAATCGCGTCCTAAAAAGACACTGCCTGTATCTCTTTCATATTGAATCGGACCTAAATCACTCATACCAAATTCAGTAACCATCAGTCGAGCAATTCTTGTAGCGACTTCAATATCATTTTGTGCGCCTGTTGATACATCATCAAAGAATACTTCTTCACTTGTACGACCGCCTAAATAACCGACGATACGAGCAATTAATTGGTTTTTAGTCATTAAGAAGCGGTCTTCTTCAGGAGTCATAAGTACATGACCGCCAGTTTGACCACGTGGAATAATTGTAATTTTTTGCACTTTATCACTAAATGGGTGATTTAGCCCCACAACAGCGTGACCCGCTTCGTGATAAGCAATAACTTTGCGTTCGTGTTCATTAAGTTGTCGGCTTGTGCGGGCAGGACCAGCAATACGACGATCAATAGCTTCATCAATATGCCGTAACATAATTTTGTCAGCATTATCGCGAATTGCTAAGATCGCTGCATCATTTAACACGCTTTCAATATCTGCGCCTGAAAATCCAACAGTCCGGCGTGAAATGGCATCAAAGTCAATTGATTCATCAATAATTTTACCGCGAGCATGAACACCAAAGATTGCTGTTCTACCAGCGCGATCCGGTAAACTAACGGTAATTTTACGGTCAAACCGTCCTGCACGTAATAAGGCTGGGTCTAAAACGTCATCGCGGTTTGTCGCCGCAAGAACAATAATTCCTGAGTTATCACTAAAACCATCCATCTCAATTAAAAGTTGGTTAAGCGTTTGTTCGCGTTCGTCATTTCCACCACCAAGTCCGGCACCACGTTGACGACCAACAGCGTCTAATTCATCAATGAAAATTAAGCAAGGTGCTGTTTTCTTTGCTTGTTGGAACATGTCTCTAACGCGACCTGCACCAACACCAACAAACATTTCAACAAAGTCAGAACCTGAAATTGAGTAGAAAGGCACATTAGCCTCACCTGCTACTGCTTTAGCTAAAAGTGTTTTACCGGTGCCTGGCGGCCCCACAAGAAGTACACCTTTTGGTAGTTTTGCACCGAATTTTGTATATTTTTTGGGATTACGTAAATAATCAACAATTTCCATCATCTCTTGTTTTTCAGCATCAGCGCCTGCAACATCGTCAAACGTCTTTTTAACTTTTGTTTCTAAGCGAGCGCGTGAACGATTAAATTCCATGGCTTTAGTATTTGAACTGCTAACTGCACCAGCCATTCTTGAGTAAAGGAATATCATTGCCACTACAAATAGGACAAGATAAAGTAAGCTTGGTCCAATAGTGTTCCAAAATGTGCGTTGATAAGCATTAACAATAACCATCTTAAAGTCAACAAGTGCCGTTCCATCAGCGGCGAATAATGTTGGTTGTAAGATGTTTTCATAAAATGTTCGGTCTACTAAAGCGGTAAACTTACTACCGTCTTTTAAAATACCAGTAATTTTCGTGGTGGTTTCGGTAGTTACAATAGTAATTGTGTCAATAACACCAGCATTTGTTTGTAAGTATGCTGCTAGTTCGGTTTGAAGTAGTGCTTGAGTTTTAGCGTTTCCCGTAAAAAATGCTAACCAGATAACAACACCGATTACAGCAAATAAAAGTAAATAAGGTAAAAGGGTTCGCAGCGAGCGACGCGGTGGAACGCTTCTAGGGTTTGGACGTGGATTTGGATTGCTCATTAAGACCTCCTTGGGTTATAGATTAATTTCGAATATGTGTAACATAA
>Ga0116182_1006209_pt1 | contig 10039 bp, 9 predicted proteins | sample AD_UKC077_MetaG_FD_89805 | JGI IMG/M metagenome (GOLD analysis project Ga0116182, IMG submission 89805) | Active sludge microbial communities of municipal wastewater-treating anaerobic digesters from USA - AD_UKC077_MetaG | ecosystem: Engineered > Bioreactor > Anaerobic > Digestate | place: USA...
ACTCTTCTCAATAGTAACGATTTATCATCTTTTTCCCTTGCTGATATTACCAATTCCCTTATTTTAGGAGATTTTTTCTCCATTGTTTCTAAAATTCCACACCATTGTGTTGATCTTCTTATTGCAGATCCGCCCTATAATCTTACCAAAAATTATAATGGTAATAAATTTAATGCTCGATCAGACGAAACCTATAAAGACTTTACACGCTCATGGATTTCAAAATGCCTGCCCCTATTAAAAGAGGATGCTTCAATTTATGTCTGCTGCGATTGGAAATCTTCAAGCATTATTTATGATGTATTAAATGAATATGCTATAGTTCAAAACCGCATTACCTGGCAGAGAGAAAAAGGAAGAGGGGCAAAATTAAATTGGAAAAACTCCTTAGAAGATATCTGGTTTGCAACAGCCGGTAATACCTATTTATTTAATTCAGATGCAGTAAAGCAAAAAAAACGGGTAATAGCTCCCTATAAAGAAAATGGAGTTCCAAAAGATTGGGAAGAAAACGTAGATGGGAAATTCCGGCTCACATATGCATCGAATTTTTGGGACGATATTTCTATTCCTTTTTGGTCAATGAGCGAAAACACCGATCATCCTACTCAAAAACCTGAAAAACTGCTTGCTAAGTTAATTCTTGCAAGTTCTAAACCTGGAAGTCTTGTTTTTGATCCTTTTTCAGGTTCAGGATCTACCTTAGTCACCGCAAAAAAACTGGGACGTTCTTTTTTTGGTATAGAACAAAATGAAGAGTATTGTGTCTGGGCTTCAAAACGCCTTAAAAAAGCAGAGAAAGACAAAACAATACAAGGCTATTACGATGGTGTCTTTTGGGAGCGGAATTCTCATCCCTGAAATACAACACATAATAACAAGGTTTTATTACGCAGCCAAAGGAGCAGTAGGCGTAGGTGTATTGTTTGGAGAATTTGGTTCCGGGGGCTCTATAAAGCTTAAAATAAGCTGCAGTTTCCGTATAGCTCTTGGAAGCGCTTCTCTTAATGGAAAAGTTCTGCCTGCTTCATCGGGCATTAGTGCTACTGCTTCCCGTAAAAAGACAGACATAACAGGAGGAAGCGTACCTGTTAACGAAAGAATTTCATCTTCTGTATATTGTTTTTTTATAAAACCTTCTTTTAAGAAAGCTTCATTTCCTAATCTGCAAGGCTTCCATCTAACTTTTCCGTCTTTTCCAGTGTCCCCGGAATAACCAAATAATCTGCATATTAAAGCCCTTCCGCCATAGACAGTACAATGATACTCATTTTCAGGATCGAACAGAAAGCAGCCTTTTGATTGATCTATAAACCTCGGCCAAATATAGGTTTCATCTGCAATAGTCAAAGCTCTTTCCTTATCATTATGCAGCAGCCAGGCTGCCATATATAAAGCTTCAATCTCAAATACATCGGGCTCAAAATCTATACAGCACGAACCACATCCTTTCGCACACTGCATGGGACTTGCCTTTTTCCAGACTTCCTGTGCCTTTTCTATATCATTATAAATACCATTCAAGTTTAATATTAGATCATACAACTGTGTTGTTTTAAATGGTTCAATTTCTATCATCGTAAATGAAAAATATCAGTTTTTTAAATAAATAACAAGTTAGTATCAATTTACCTAATTCTTGTTATTATAAAGCTAATATTTACTTAATTGCTTGACTTTTCATAAATCTAATGTATACTAAAAAATATCTTTATATAAAGGATTAAATTTTATGAATCAACGGAATCCAAAAATGCTTCTTATTGTTTTAGCACTTCTTATCACTCTCGCTTCATCAGTTTTTCTTATATCTTGTAAGTCAAAAACAGAAACCCCTTCTAATCAAATAAGTTCTTTTTCCGGTCTAGTAAACCCGAATTCAACACTCGAAACAGTTAAAGTATACGAATATATAAAAAGTATTAGCGGTTCAAAAATTTTAGCCGGTCAGCAGGAATCTACATGGATGGGATCTCCAGACTATGAAATGAATTATCTTCTGGAAAAAACCGGAAAATTACCTGCTATAAGAGGCTTAGACTACATAAACCGCGATTTTCGCGGAGTAAACAATAGGTCGATTAAATGGTGGAAAGAGGGCGGGCTAGTTTCTATCTGCTGGCATTGGGGCACTCCCCCAAATGGAGTCGGCTACGAATCATCAAAGGGTAAAATTGATATGACAGAGGCTTTGACCAGAGGAAGCCCTCTATACGAAGGAATGATGAAGCAAATGGATGAAGTTGCTCAATACCTTTTAAAACTGCAGGAAGCCGGCGTGCCGGTTCTTTGGCGCCCCTTTCATGAATTTGACGGAGCCTGGTTCTGGTGGGGTAAAGGCGGTCCGGAAGCATTCAAAAAACTGTGGCGCCTTATGTACGACCGGTATACAAATTACTGGGGATTAAATAACCTTATCTGGGTTTTAGGATACAGCCACACGCTTCAAAGCGGCTGGTACCCCGGAGATGAATACGTCGATATTGTTGGTCCAGACACTTACGATAATACAACAAATATTTCCGGATACGAATTTCTTGAAAATATTGCAGACCCTGAAAAACCTAGAGTGTTTCACGAAAATGGAAGAATCCCTCTTCCTGCAGAACTCATAAGAGACGGTGCAAAATGGGTTTGGTTTTTAACATGGCACACCGGTCATTTAACTGGTGAAAATAATCCTCAAGATGTTAATGACTTAAAGTCTGTATATAATGATGACTATGTAATTACTTTGGACGAGCTGCCCTCTTTCTAATATTAAGACCTCCTAGTACCTAATAACAGCAGCTTACCGCCCGGATGTCATCCGGGCGGTTTTTTATTTAAATTCGCTTCTTCTATTTTTCTTATAATAAAGGTACTTGAATTTCTGTTATCCAGTCTTCCGGGTTTTCTTTATTCCATATGCCCTCAATATACGATTCTCGAGGCTTGTCTGAACATATAAATTTGTTTTTTTGTATCCAATCAAAAACAGCACCATATGCAAGAGGAAGACTTTCATATGGTCCTTTATGAAGAACACAGGCGGCTCGCGGAACCTCTTCTATTACCTTAAAAACAATATCGTCGACAGGATTCCCAAAATCCTCAACTGCTTCACAGAACTCGCAGTCAATATTTTTATCTCTGTATTCAGCATCATGGTAAATAAAAAAGCAATAAGGCGGATTGTTTATACATTTTAAATCAGGATTAGCAGCTTCTACTGTTTCTCCAATTTTCGGAACTACTGTAAAATAATCAGAATAAGATTCAACAGTCATTCTTTTACTGTATACAATAACGCGCGGGAGAGCCTTTAGTATTACCGTATATTTCAAGCTTTTTTCTTCCTGTATAAGTGACAGATAATAATTGATTGAAGACAGTTCCCTCGCTTTTTCGTTTAATTCCTCTTCGAGTTTTTCCTTTTGGGAAAAAAGCAGTTCCCCTACATTTTTTCCTTCCAGTATCATTTTTATTTGAGAAATAGAAAAACCGCTTTGCTTTAAAGATACAATTTTGTGAACCCTGGGAAGTAATGAAGAATCATAATAACGATAGCCTGTTGCAGGCTCAATAAAAGTAGGCTCCAGCAGGCCTTCTTCTTCATAAAATCTAAGAGCCTTTATTGTTACCTTTGTCATCTGTGAAAACTGACCTATTCTATACATCTAACCCTCAACTACTAGGAATGTGTGTACCCGAAATTTAATTATAACCCAATTTTATGTTTCTGTGTTTTCACTTATTCCCATTTAAACACTTTTATACTGACAGCATACGAAAGCAGAGACACAGCTGCAAGTACTATAAATCGTATACCATCACTTTCTAAGGGATTACCCAACACGGCATTTTCAAGAAGCTTAATAGTTTGTGTCATGGGAAAAATATTTGCAAAGGTCTGCAGTCCTTTCGGCATTATAGAAAGAGGAACACTTGCACCGGAGAGAAAGAGGGACGGAAAATAAATAAGTGTACAAATAATGTTCGCCATCTTAACATTTGGAACAACAGCACTTATAAGTACACCAAGACTAAAAATTGAAAAAATACTGAATAAAAAAGTTAAAACGAATCGTCCATAATCTGCTATCTGTGCACCAAAAGCAAAAACGGCAAGGAGAGTTATAATTAATCCGGTTATCAGAGCAAAAAGCGTTTCAAGTAAAAAATCTGCCGCTAAAAGAAGCATAGGACTAACCGGTGTTGCCTTATACCTTTTTAAAATCTTTTCATATCGTAATCCAGAAAAAACAAGCGGTAATCCCATAAAACCTGCAGCACAAATTCCAATACTCGCTACTCCGCTGAATGCACTTCGTATTGTCTCCGGCTTAGATATAAACCCTATAAGGAGCATAATGCCTATAGGCATAACAATACCAAAAAGAATCATATCGCCGCCGCGGATCGCCAGTTTTACCTCTGTTTTAAAAAGAACCCAAAACGGATGCTGTCTTGTTGTATATATATTCTTACTCTTCATCGTATTCTCCTTTTTCTTCAACCTCATCCATGTACTTTAAAAAAGTTTCTTCCAAATTCTTAGTACCATGTTTCTTTATAAGCTCTTTTGGTGTTCCAAGTGCAGTCAGAAGACCTTGTTTCATAACTGCAATCCGGCCGCACAAATACTCAATCTCATCCATGTAGTGTGAAGTTAATACGATTGTAACTCCTTCTTCTTGAAGTTTTTTTAAATATTCCCAAATTTTCCGGCGGGCTTTTGGATCAAGACCTGTAGTAAGTTCATCTAAAAAAACTAAACGAGGAAAGGGAATAAGGGCAAGAACTATAGCAAGCCGTTGTTTTTGACCGCCTGAAAGCTGGGCAACAAAGGACTCCTTTTTTGCCTCTAATCCAAAATCTATCAAAAGACTAGACCAATCCGCAGCCTTACTGTACAAGGAAGCTGTCGATTCGCAAACCTCTTTTACTTTTATTTTGTCCTGAAACTTTGTTTCCTGAAACTGAACTCCTACCATATTAAAAAGCTTTTTCCGCACGGAAGATGAAGCATTAACCGGGTTATACCCCAGAACACTGATACTGCCTTCATCCGGGACTCTAATACCGAGAATACTTTCTATTGTGGTTGTTTTTCCGCAGCCGTTTTCACCAATAATGCCGAAAATTTCACCTTCCATAACTTCAAAACTGATACCTCTAACAGCCTCGACTGTTTTATATCTTTTTTGTAAGTTTCTCACTGATAAAACCGGCAGTTTTACTTGAGACATTTTGACCTCCTGTATTACAGGGTCAATTCTAAGGCCTCCCGTTGGAGGAGAGTCAAGAAAAAACGCAGTTTTTATTTAAAAATGTAAAGATAATGAACAATAAGACGGATTTACAGCAATTTTATATTCTATTTCACTGTTTTTTGATAATGAATCATTTATTTTTTTTTCTGTTTTATGAAGATATGGCACTAAAAAACCGCTTAAGGTGCCTATTACAGCACCCGAAAGTACATCACTGAAAAAATGATTACCGCTTGTTATTCTTAATGCTGCAGTGGTTCCTGCAAAAATATAGCTCCCTGCAATTACAGGAATTTTCCATGGAGAATCAGGAAAATATTGAGAAAAGGTATAGGAGGCAAATGCCGCACCGGTAAAAGCCATCGCTGTGTGGCCTGAAGGAAAAGATTTTTGAAAATCATTATCTTCCTGTTGAGGAGCACCAGTAAAATAATTATAGGGTCTGTATCTGTTAACCAGCGATTTTCCCATATTTTTAAGCCCGAAACTTAAAAGAGAGGCTTCTGCATACATAACACCAATAGTAATCCACTGGTCTGTATCAGTTGTAAAAAGAACTGCCGGGAGCAAAAAAGAAACATATTGCAGAATATCACTTGAAATATCAGCAGGTTTTGAATAGGGAAAAGCCGACCACCTGTCAAAAGAGTTTATTGAATCAACAGATAAAAGATCCGGCACTTCCTCTTGTATTTTATCTTCCAGTAAAAATGCGGTCGTGTTTACGGCTAAGCAGGATCCAATCATTAAACCGTCTGCCGCCCAGTTTAACGTAAATACATCTTTCTCTTGTGCTGTAAAAGAACTAAACACCATAAAAAAAACAAATATAATACTTAAACCTTTTTTCATTTTTCTGTCTCCCTCTGTTCTTTCTTTATCTTATAATATCTGAATGTAGATAAAAACGATTTTCTTTTAATAAAAAAAGCCGTATCCGTCAAGGATACAGCTTCATAATAGCAAAATTGCTTATCTCTGTCTATTTTACCTTTGTAAGTTCAACATCAAATGCAATATACGCATTACCAGGAATAACCCCGCCTGCTCCTGCAGATCCGTAAGCCATTGAAGGAGGTAGGACTATTGTTCTTTTTTCACCAAGTCTCATGTCCTGAACCATTAAATCAAATCCGGGAATCATCTGTCCTGCTCCTGTTGTAAATTCTAAAGGGGCCCTTCCTTCTGATGAATCAAATACAGACCCGTCAATAAGATAGCCTGTATAATGTACAGCAGCATTTTTCCCTTTTCCGGTTTTTGCACCGCTTCCTTCTTTTTTAGTTATAAAATAAATTCCATCATCGGTTTTAACTGCACCGGGAAATTTTTTTTCAATCTCTGCAATTACACCCGCCATGGCAGCTTCTGCCTTCTCTCTATTTTTTTTGGTAACTTCTACTACCAGCTTATTAAAATCATCCTGGGTGGCAGTAAATTTCTTTGCTTCTTCACCCTGTCTTACAATAGTAACGGTTTTAATCAGGTCTCCCTGTTTAATGTCGTTTACAACCTTTTGTCCGGCTAAAACTTTTCCAAAAACGGTATGCTTACCGTCCAGCCAGGGGGTTTCAACATGGGTAATAAAAAACTGGCTGCCGTTAGTATTTGCTCCTGAATTTGCCATAGATAAAATTCCAGGTCCTGTATGTTTTAACGAGTCATCAAACTCATCTGCAAACTTATAACCAGGACCTCCGGTTCCGTTTCCTTTTGGATCGCCGCCCTGAATCATAAAATCAGCTATTACGCGGTGAAATTTAAGACCGTCGTAAAATTTCTTTCCCTTAAACGCATCAAGCGTTCCTTCAGCCAAACCGACAAAGTTAGTAACAGTCAATGGAGTCTTTTTATACTCAAGCTGTAATACAATATCGCCGCGTGTTGTTTCCATTATTGCAAACACACCATCTTTTCCTTCAATAGCCTTCATGCTTTCGCTCATAGGTGAACATCCTCCAAAAGATATTATTGCAAAGGTAAAAACCAATGCACTCAAAAATTTACGTACTGTCATTGTTGACCTCCCTCATTATATAAATCTATAAACCACTTACAAATAGCGTCTATTCTCGCAGTTAAGGATTCTTCAACAACTCCGTTGAAAAGAGCTGTTTCAAAATAATCTGCCCGTATTAGTAAATATGCTATAATATGCGATTCAATATCTAAAGTATGCAGAAAAACATGCATATTCTCTTTTTCCAAGGCTTTAAAAAACAAAAATTTCAAGGGATCTTTATTTATCATATAAAAAGATATTTCATTTCCGCTTTGTGAATAATTCATTTCCATTACATATTCACCATAAGAATTATCTTTTTGCTTAACAAATAAATTCAAGCCGTTTACATTACTAAAAACAGGATCTTCAATCCTATTTTGAAGTTCATAAGAATCAATCAAATGAGATTCTTCATATAATACTTTATTCTTTTTCCAGGTATTGGAATAATACATAATACCTTTCATCTTAGATAATGATGTCATAATTCTAGCCGTTTTTTGTGTATTAATAGAATTCCGTTCGTTTACAGGCTTATCTATTAGATACACGGCTTCTATTTCAAACACCGGTTCTTTTTGCTTAAACGAATACCAGCGTTTAACTGCTTCTAAGACTATAGGTGTTCTTAAATAGTATTTGAGTTCCTCACCTTTTTTCAAGTTTGGAACATACATTATTTTTCCTTCTTTTCTTAGTTCAGAAGCCGTTTGAGAACCATAAAGTTCTTCCAAAGTCATTCTCGTACTAAAAATGGAAGTTTGCGCAATAAGTATAACTGTTGTATAAAAAAGGTATAAGAATAAACTTATACCTTTTTTTTTGTTACTCATTCTAATAAACGCCTTTGTAAATAACCCTTACCTGTTTATATAAGCCTTCACCTTCACTTTTTGTTTCTACATCTCCAATATCGTTCAGAGTAGTATGAATTAATCTTCTTTCAAAGGGATTCATCGGCTCAAGCAGCAGAGAATTTCTTGTAGTTCTGACCTTGTCTGCAGTTGTATATGCAAGCCGTACAAGGGATTCCTCTCTTCTTATGCGGTAATTTTCCGTATCTAAAACGATTCTGTCATCTCCACGGCCAAGCTTGCTTGCGTATACATTTGCAAGAAGCTGTAAGGCATCTAGATTTTTACCCTTCTTTCCAATAAGAATTGATGAATGAGATGAATTTAATCGAATACCAATCTTATGATCTTCGCGGAACATAACATCAACACTCACCTCATAACCCATCTTTCTAATAATTGATGCAATAAAGTCGACAAGCTGTTTTTCAAATTCATCCTGAGGTAATGGATCGGTAAAAAGTCTTTCATTTTTTGGCATTCTACCGTCAAATTCAGGATCAACTCTTTCTACAGCATCTTCCGTGTGTACTCGAATTCTCACATAGCCCTTTTTAAAAAGACCGTTTTTCTGTGCTTCAAGAATTTCTACATCAAACTGGTCTCTTTCAAGTCCTAGTTCGGAAGCAGCAAGCTCAATTGCTTCCTTTTCAGTTTTTGCTTCATATTCATATACCATAACGCACCTCGCGCATATAAAATTTTATCTTATCACTATAGTGCAACACGTACACCTCATCTCTATGTTATTACTTCTTTTTTTTCTTTGCAGTAAAAACAGGTTTTTCAGGACCCTTATTCAACGCAAGTTCAACTTTTTTTGCGTGCATCATCTTATTAATTGCAAGCTGCTGAACCATCTGCAGTAAATTGCTTATTGTCCAGTAAATTAATAATCCGGAAGGAGAATTGTAAAATATAAAGAAGAAGAAAAACGGCATACCCATAGTCAAAATTTTCATTTGTGCGGCATTAGCACCGGCATTTGTATTTGACTGGGTAATTTTTCCAAAGAAAACCTGAGATATTAAATATACAACCGGTAATATTCTAATATGATTTCCTAAAAATGGAATTGAAAAATTAAGCATAAAAATACTGTCAGGAGCAGATAAGTCCGGAATCCAACCGGGTATAAACATTGCTCCGCGGAATTCGAAATAATTGTTAAACAGATTGAACATTGCAATAATTATTGGAAACTGAATCAACATAGGCAGACAGCCCATAATAGGATTATGCCCTGCTTCTTTATAAAGCTTAGCCATTTCCACATTCATTTTTTCCGGAGTTGCCTTGTATTTATCCTGTAATTCTTTAATCTGCGGCTGCAATTCCTGCATTTTTAACGTAGATACAGAGCTTTTTTTAGTGAGCGGGAATAAAACAATCTTTAATAATATAGTCATTAAGATGATTGAAACACCCCAGTTTGGAATTAATTTATAGAAAAACTCCATACACCATTTCATAATAGCTTCAAGCCAGGATAACATTCCTGTGGATTCAAGACTATCGTCAAGTCTTAAACCCGAAAGATTCCAATCGTTTTCTGCAGCTGTATTATAAATTTTTAGACTTTTTTCTGTTCTAGGACCTATATATATATAATAAGTGTCCTGAATATTTTTTTGAGTTATAGGTTTTCTTGTAAGTAAAACTTGTGCATTTGCATATTCATCCTGTTCAATTGCAGTTGAATAAAAAACACTTCCCATGGAAACGGGTTGAACCGGAGCGACAAGAACAGCAAAGTATTTTCCGCCCACGCCTGTCCATGAATATGTTTTTTCATATTCTTTAACAGCATTATCACCTAGAACCTGTTTTTTCCGTTTTGCATCAGTATAGGACATAAAGGTTCTTGATTCGTATCTATCTTGTTTTTTATTAAAGTGAGGCCCAATTTGAGGAGAAGTTCTTAA
>Ga0116182_1006212_pt1 | contig 10036 bp, 9 predicted proteins | sample AD_UKC077_MetaG_FD_89805 | JGI IMG/M metagenome (GOLD analysis project Ga0116182, IMG submission 89805) | Active sludge microbial communities of municipal wastewater-treating anaerobic digesters from USA - AD_UKC077_MetaG | ecosystem: Engineered > Bioreactor > Anaerobic > Digestate | place: USA...
CCGCTACCGGACCCGGAGCATGGCTTCGAGCCGGGGGTGCCCCCACCGGTGCGTTTTTTGTTCCATCCGCTCGCTCTACCGGGGGGCGATCCGCCGCCGATCCCCCGCCTCGCTCACGGCGGAGATCCGGGATCTCCAGCGGCAGGGAGCGCGGCGGATCATGTTCACCGACGACAATTTCACCGCCGATGCCCGGCGGGTGGGGGAGTTATGCGACGCCATCGTGGCGGCAGGTTTGCACGAACGTTGTGAATTCTACCTCCAGGGGCGGATCGATGATTTCTGCCGCCGTCCGGTTATGGCGCAGTGGCTGAGCGATGCGGGCTTCAAGGCGGTCTATACGGGGGCCGAGTCGGGGGCGGAAGAGATCCTGGCCCGCTACGGCAAGGACATAACCCCGGCGGATCTGCGCCGCGGCGTATCCTGCTGCGTCGAGCAGAACCTCATGCCCGTGGTCAGCTTCATCCTCTTCAGCCCCTGGGATACCGTGGCGACCATGACGAAAACCATCCGCCTGGCCAAGGAACTCTTTGAGAACGGGGCCGATATCGCCTACACGGAGTGTCTCATCCCCTTTCCCGGCACGCCGGTTAAAGAGGAATTGGTTCGGGACGGCCGGTGGCGACAGGAGGCGGGGACTTACTACTTTACCTCCTATGCGGGGATGGATTTAGATTGGGTGCTCCGGGCCTGCGACGTGGCGCGGCGGATGGCCCGGGCCGTCCACGGCGGCGATCCCTTCTTTGCCCTGCGCCGGGTCTATTACGAATTCTCCTTCCTGGAGGATATCCTGCCGCGCCGGGTCCCGCCGGCATACCAACAATGGTTGTCCACCAGGCAGACCGGCGTGGACGCGGATTTTGCCGGGGACATGGACGCCGCCCTGCGGGAGCTTCTGGAGAACTGACCACTCGGCATGAAGGCTTTAGTGATAAATCAGAGGCAGGATGAGTTGAACTGCTGAGTCATCTTTTTTATGCCGGATGTTCAAGGCGAATCTCTCTGACTTCGCTTCTGTATCAATCGTATTTATTCTATTTTCTCACTTCGCATCAGTTGCAAAATATTATTTTATAAACAATATATTTCTCTTGAAGTTCATAAGGGCCTCTCTGTTCATAACGGTAAAGAATGACAGCCGCTTTAGTAAAAGAAATAAAAATGAAAATTCCTATTGACAGCCCAAGTGTAACCATATATGTGGTTACACAAGAGAGGCAATTCCATGACCAGCGGAAACTCACACCCTAAATACCGTCGGTTCAGATTCGATGCCGGCAGTCTTTCCCTGAACTTTGTGGCGACCGTCCGGCATCGAGGCGCCGAGCCGAGAGACCTGCTGACGTCGCCCGCGGCGCTGCGGAAGTGGCTGCACCTGGCCGGTTTTTTCCCCATTGATAACTCTCCTTCCCAAAACGAATACGAGGAGGCTGTTTTGCTCCGCGAATCCATCCACGCCGCCATCCAATCCATCATCCTGGATGCCCAGCCGGAGAGTGGGGACATCGCACGCATCAACCAGGCGGCCGCATTTCCGCCGGCCATACCGCAACTTCACGCCGCCGCCTCGGTCGCATGGGAAACGGATAATCCGGTAAAGGCCTGTTTAGCCGACATTGCTCGGGATGCCATCACGATCATGACCGGGGCCGAACGGAACCGCCTGAAGAGATGCGAAAGCGGCGGATGCCGGATGCTCTTTCTCGACAATTCACCGGCGAACCGGCGCCGGTGGTGCGCCATGTCCATCTGCGGCAACCGGGAAAAGATCCGAAGCCACCGGCAGCGAAAACAACTCCAAAATCATGATGATCAAACAGCTACGAGGGACAAGAAATTGTTGTAAGGAAGCCCCTTGATACCTTTTTCATAACCAAACAACCTCGGCGGGGGCAATCATTACGCTCTTGGCCGTAAATCATTTAAAATTGCAGAAAAAGGAGGTATTTTATGGAAATGTCGGCAGCGATAATCGAAGGGCTGATTATGGATTACGTCCGCACTTCGCCGGACAATGCCCTGAAAAACGACTCAAACGACCGGGCCTGGGGCGATCCTCTGGTGGGCTACGCCCGGGGGGACGACCCGCTCTTTTTGTTCTATAAGCGCGACATCGGACCTTTTTTCTGGACCCCCGGGGAGATTTTCTCCCTCACGTTTCCCGGTTCCGACCCGGTGCCGGAAGAACTGACGGTGATCAGTTGGGTCCTGCCCCAGACCGAGGCAACGAAGGCGGATAACCGGAAGCGGCGGGACTTGCCGGCGGAGCGATGGGTGCGGTCTCGCAACTACGGAGAAGCTTTCAATGCGAAGCTTGCCCGGCATCTGGCGGCGTCACTACGCGGGGATGGCATCGATTCCGTGGCGCCCGGACTGTCCCCCCATTGGGCCTGGCAGACATCGGAACGGTACGGATTCTCCTCAAATTGGTCTGAGCGCCATGCGGCGCACACGGCCGGCCTGGGCACCTTCAGTCTCTGTGACGGCCTCATCACTCCGAAGGGCAAGGCGATGCGCTGCGGCTCCGTGGTCGCCAAAGTCGCCCTTTCCCCGACGCCGCGGCCCTACGATGATTACCGTGCCTATTGTCTTTTTTATTCCCAGGGCAAATGCAAAAAGTGCATCTCCCGCTGTCCCGTAGGGGCGATCAGCGAAGCGGGCCATGACAAGGAACGCTGCCGGAAGTATCTTTTCGAAACCGTCGCCGCCTACACGAAAACCACCTTCGGAATCGAAAGCTATGGCTGCGGCCTTTGCCAGACAAAGGTCCCCTGCGAGTCATCCATCCCCGCCAAGGAAGACGCGGCGGGGGAAGGAAGATAAAAATTATCCGGCCTCCGCTCAGGCGCTTGTAGAAACCTGCACCCTTTTTTCCCCCGTCAGAAGTTTATTTCCTCTTTCCGTGGTGTCGTTCCTACCGAGACGACCTTGCCGTTGATGATCAAGGCCGGCGCTCCCATCACCCCGTAGCGGGCGATTTCCCGCAGATCGTCCACATGGATCAGCTCCCCGGGGAGTGCCAACTCAGCAAGAGCTTCTCTAGCATCCTTTTCCAACTGGCTGCAGCGGGCGCAGCCCGGACCCAGGACAATGATCTGCCATCCCGATAGCGGCGGCTCGGCTGCGGAAATCCTCTCGCCCTGGCATCCCTCAAGACCGGCGAGACCGTTCTCGATCTGGGCAGTGGGGCGGGCTTCGACTGCTTCCTTGCCGCCGACCGTGTAGGAAGGGAAGGAAAGGTCATCGGTGTGGACATGACCCCGGAGATGATTGAAAAAGCTACGGAGAATGCCAGGAGGAACGGTGTTGCCAATGTCGAGTTTCGGCTTGGGGATATCTATTTGACCAGGACCAGAAGCATCTTGAAATGTTCGCGGGCTTTCAGGGCCTGCGGACGATTGGCCGGCATGATGATCATTTCGCCTTCCTTGACGGTGTGCCATTTCTCGGCGATGCGGTCACAAACAGTCAATCAACCAGCATAAGACAAAAGGTATTGCGAGGCTCTGATTCATCTCTCAATGGCTCTATGTGAAAGCCGTTGTTACGCGCCGTCTGAAATACATCGATGCCGCAGGCCTCCATGGATGGCCTTGCCCGATAACGATTCGTGCATTCCTCTCCTTCAACCTTGCTGCATACCCTGCATATATCGCAGGGTCCGGCAAGCATCACGAATGCCTTATAGAACCCGTCTTTGAACATCTCCCCTTCCAGATCAATCAGCTTGTGACGGTATTGCCGCAAATTTCTACGCCGGGAGGTATCAGGCAAGGTCTCAATATGAAAAAGCAGCGCTCTTTGATAGGCATCGAGAACCGTTCTCGTCTCCTCGCAGGTAGGCGTATTTGGCGGGCAGCAATGGCTGGAATTGTAGCCTTCGCAACCGAATTGGCATTTCAACCTCACCCATGGGGAGGTGACTACACTGGCCGGCGGAATTATCTTTACCCCCGTTGCCCCGATCTTTATCCCGTATTCGCAGTATTTCTTCAGGTCCGCTTTCTTCACAAGCAATCTCCTAATGTGTGATTTCCCCCGTAATAACGCGATTCATCCCCACGCCGGTAGGAAACGTGCCAACTATTAAGGGACCAATAATGATGGACTCACAAAAAGTCGTCAATAATCGATAACCGACTCTTCATTGGTCAACCGCTTCTGAAAGCGACGGCCGTATTTTCCCGAGATCATGAAGATAGGCTTAAATGATCTGGGCGTGCTTCAGGAGCGTTTCCTCAAACAATTTCCTTTCATCATCGCTTGCCGTATCAAAGGCCAGTACCTCGTCGGGCATGGCTACGCGCAATGATTCACCGTAAACGGATCTGTCTCCTGATATGCCGGCCACGATTTCACGGGCGTCCGCGGGACACAAAACGGCGCCGGAAAGGATATACGAACGAAATCCCCTCATGGCCGCTTCTTTGTATAGCTCCGGTTCGTTGACCCGGGGATGGCGGAAGACATAGAGGGCTGTTTCCAAGAGGGGGTAACCCGCGTGATCCATGGCGGCTAAAACGGCTGCTTCGATAGCGGCGCAAGACAAGGCCGGGAGGCCGTCGATCAGATCCGCGCCCGCCAGATCCGTTGCTCCCGCTTTACGGGCGGTGGCTAGGGCCTGGGAAAGTTCCTGGGGGGTAGCGGAAAGAAAATGACTGATCCGTTTTACAACGTCCTCCATGCGCTCAGGGGCAATGGTAACGGATCGGTTGGGAAAAACGCAGCCGCCAAAGGGAGTGATGATCCGGTCGCAGACGAACAGTTTTTCCATAAAAAGCCGGCTGGACGCCTCCGGGTCGCCACCGCTTAGTTGGCTCCAATCCTGACGGCGGAAAAATTCCCTTTTGGCGTTGAACATATATCCTTCTTCATCGGGAAATAGATAAAGGGTGTAATGCAACGGCGAACCCACAAAGACGACGTCCTCCATCTTACACAGGCCTCCGGCCAGCGCCAGGGAAGCGATCAGCACGCATTCGTCGAGGCAGGCGGTCATGCCCAGCACCGGCGGTTTCAACGCCTGAAGCGCCGGGGTAGGGGCCAAAATCAAATCCACCGTCGGATAGATATAGCGGGGCGCCGTGCTGTTGTCGAGCAGCCCGATGACAAAACCGGCGTCTCTGTTACGGGTGAGTTCTATACCCTCTCTGATGATGGACATGGCCCAGTCGCTGCTGGCAAGCTCATCGGGGTCCGTGACCGTTTCCCGTTCGTAGAGTCCCCATACGCGGCAGAAATCGCTTGGATTGGGATGGTAGAAATTCCGGTTCACGAACTTATGGAGACGTTTCATCGTGACTTCGGGATTGGCTCTGTCGCCGGCGGGAATCCGCTTTGCCAGTTCCCAAAGTTTTGGAGACATCAGATTGGCGATGACCAGGGCGATGATCAAATCCGGGTGCAGCACCGCGCTAAACAACGATGGGCTCACGGCCTTGATGAGATAATCCCTTCTTTTATCTTTGCTTTTCCACATGGACAATTTTCGCCTTTCTTTTACGAATAAAGAGAATGCAGAACAATATGCCGGCCCACAATGCCGCGCCGGTAACGAAAGCGAATTGAAATCCCTTGGCAACGACCACAGCCGCTATCCCTGAGATTTGCGTGCCCTTGAGAATAGCTTCGCCCTTTGGAAAAGGCAATGTAAAAACCATTTCAAAAAACGACACACCCAGGGCGCTTCCCACATTGACGGCCAGCGGCAGGAATACGGCGGCATGCTGCTTCCAGGCGCCGGGGACGCATCCGACGGCTGCCTTGTTGGCCGCGGGGGTGTATATGCCATCGGCGGTCCCGATGACGACAAGAAAGATCAGTGCATAAACCCAACGGGCGCTTGGGGAATAAAAGAAAAACAACGCGCAGGCACAAGCGCCGATAAGAGCAGCGGTAAACAGCATCTGTCGTGATCGCCCTTTATCGGCCATCGTACCGGAAAAAGGCGCGCTGATGACGAAACCGGCCGCATAGAAAAGCAACAGGCCACTAGCAAAGGCCGGGGTCAGCGCGCATAAGGCCATAAGATAAAACGGCATCAAAAAAATCATGCCGCCCATCACGCAACGCTCCACAACAATTCCGAGGACAGAAACCAAAAACATCCGGTCGGCGATCATCGCCGGGGGGAAAAAGGATATGTTCCCCCTTTTTCCCCGTATTACCATGAAGGTGGCAAGGGCGGCGGAAACAAAAAGAATGCCCATAATCGACGGCGAGGCAAAACCGAATCCGGAGCCAAAACTTAAGAATACGATAGCACCGGCGGCGATGGAACCAAAAAGCAGGCTATCCATCAAGTTGAGACTCCCCGGTTTCTCAACCATGGCCTTGCCGTCGTCCGGAAGGTTCCGGAGGGAGAAAACAATCAGGGCCAGCATCAGGGGGACTGTGGCCAGAAAGATGAACCGCCAGGGAAGAAACTCCGATAATATCCCACCGGCCGGATTGCCGACGATCATTCCCAGGCCTGCCGCCATGCTCAAGCGCCCGTAACCATATCCGGCAAGGGAGGAAGGAAGGAAAGCCGGGATAATCATATAACCCAACGCAGCCATGCCGCCGGCGCCAACCCCTTGTATCAGCCTTCCGCCCAACAGCAGGGGAAGACCCGCGGCCATTCCACAGATGACGGTACCCAGGGTCATCAAGACAATGCTCAAAATGAAAACCCGCTTCAGCCCAAAATGTCGGCCCAGTTTGCCTGCGGCAATCAATACCGTGACCGTGCCGATAATGTAGCCGATGGGAATGAGGGAAGCATAGTATGTGGTAAGATGGAGCTGCGCGCTGATCGTCGGCAGGGCCACGTTTACCAGATTCGCCTCAAACTGATATACGAATCCGGCCATTGCCGTGCATCCAACGATAGAACGCTGTCTCGTATCGGGGGTTGTTTCGTCAAGATTCAACCTGCGATCCTCGCTTCATGATTTCCACCGGTGAAGACTTTCTATGGGCAACTTTAATCTTCCGCAATTCGCCGATCCGTAACCCAGCTTATGTTCTGAAGGTCTTTTCGGTTAGACTTTATTGCGGCGGAGGTTCCAGATGGATCACTGGCTCTTCAATATCTGTTGCCAGTTGCTGCACCCCTGGGCGTGTCCCATGTCACAGGCCTTCTGGGAATCCGATATTGCCCGGGGATTGCCGATCTGAGCATAGACCTATTATCACATATGATATCGATTAGAAACGGTGAAGTCGTTGGAGTCGGTATATTGGGGGTAATGTAATCACAATTACTCAAAAAAGTTTCTTGACCCGAGGGGGAGCTTTTTCATATAGTTCCGTCATCCCGTTGTTATAAATGATCAGTAATGCCGCCATGATAACCCGCAAGGACAATCTGGCGCACCTCCTTGGCAAGAATTGGACTTCAAGTTCGGCTCCGGCTTGTCCGGTTTTGGAATAAGGAGACATGATGAGGACGAGGAGGGATTTTATGAAGGATGCCGCCTCCGCTCACGGCCAACGGGCGGAAATAGCGATCCCGGCCCGGAGCGCCTTCGATACGGACATCGCCGCCGTCAGGCTTGCCCAGGCTAAACCGGTCGACTATCCCTTGCCGTGCCTGGAACTGCGGCGTTCGATCAGAAAAGGTCAATTGCCGAGGTAAATGACGGCCGCCCCGGTATCCCCGCGCCGGCCGGTGGCGTGGTTCGCCGCCATTTAGAAGCGCAGGATCTGAATGAGGAGGTCAACATCTGCTCCTGACGGTTGACCATCCCAGAAATTTAGCCAACCTATGCACGGTTTTTCGAGAGGAGGAACAGGGAGATGGCGACGATCTACGCCCGAGGCAGAATCTATAAAATCGATGTTGGTGCCCTCCAGCCCGACCCCAACCAGCCCCGGACCTTCATGGCCCCGGGGGCACTGACGGAATTGGCTGATTCCATTCGCAAATACGGGGTTTTGGAACCGATCCTCTTCCGCCGGGACGAGGGCGGGAATCTTTTCATCGTTGCCGGAGAACGCCGGGTCGCGGCCGCCCGGAGAGCGGGGCTTACCACCATCCCGGCGATTTATGTCGAAAGCGCCAATCACCAGGAGATTTCTCTCGTGGAGAACATCCTCCGGGAGGATCTGACGGCGGTCGAACAGGCCGAAGCGCTGGAGCAGCTCATGGCGGAACGAAACTACAACCAGATCCAACTAAGCGAAATAATTGGAATATCCCAGTCGCATATCAACGAGATTCTCGCCATCAACCGCCTGCCCCTAAATGTGCGGGACCAGTGCCGCACGAACCCCAACATCCCCAAATACATTCTCACGGAGATCGCCAAGGACTAGACGGAAGCGGGCATGACGACAAAGTTTGAAAAATACATGGCCCAGCAGGCCGCCAAGGAGCAGCCGAAACAGACAACGGCGCGCTTGCGGAAGGAACTGGTCCTGATCAGGCAGGTGGACGCCCTCAACGGCAAGATGGTCAATCTTCGCTGGCAGGATTGGAAGATAGAGGATCAGGAAGATCTCGCCGTCGTCCTGGGCGACATCCGCCAGACGGCGGAAAACATCCTTCAGACCATGCGGGAGGGCAACGAAGACGAAGGCGAAGAAGAGCCGAATGAAGAGAGCGGAACTGACGATGAAAGCCGGAGCGGGGAAAGCAAGCCCCGTCTTTCGTAATTACCGTTAAATATCAATAATATACATTTCATTGGAAATGTTGAAATTATCGGAATTCCGATAATTTCTTTGGGCATGGCTCATAACCGCTGAGGAGGCAACTTCATGAGCAAACGGAAAACGGCAACGGGAAAGCAGGGAGAGAATCTCTTTGATTACCACCATAAGAGCGTCACGCGGTTGCACATCCCGCCGGCGGGACGGGAGGCTTGGGGGGAGGAGGAACGGCGGGTCGCGGTGATCTTCGGCCCCCAGTACGGCCCGCTGACGACGCGGATCGTCGAGGAGGGCATCCGCATTGCCGCCCGGCGGGGATTCGACGACGTGGTTTTCGCCGCCTTCAGCTTCGATGCCCAAGCCCAGGTGACGATTCAGGAGGTGCAGGACCCGGCGATCAAGCTCCACGTATGAAAAGACACGAGCTGATGGCGTATTTGAGATCGCAAGGATGTGAACTCCTTCGGGAAGGGGGGCGCGTCATTCATGGTGGCAGAATCGAGCCCTCCACAAGCGGTCCGCGGCATACTTAAATCAACGGCATAGAATTCCTTGATGCTTCCAAGAAGGTATCTCTCGGCAGTCTGCTGACTTATGAGATTGACGCCGACGGTATAGGAACGCTTGGCCGCGCCGTTGCCGGTTAACGGATTTCAAGATAAAGGCTAAGTAATGGCAAAACCTTTACCAACAGAACCCGTCCTCATCCAGCCCGTGGAAAGCCCGGTGATCTGCAAGCCCTATTACGAGCCGACGGAATACTGGGAGTACGACCGCCGCCAGCTTCGGAGTCTCGCTCTGGTCGCGGTTCTCCTTTTCGCCGTCGCGGCCTGCGGGGAGAATCCCACCTTTACCACTGCCGGTACCGCCGACAAGATCAATGTCCTGCGTGACCCGTTTCAGGAATCCTGCTCATCCACGGAGACCTTTTCCAGGCGGATAACCGGCGGCAGCGTGAAGATAATTCCCGTGGCGACCTACCGGATTGCCGGGGAGGTCATGTCCAAACGGAAATACACCCAAGGCTGGGGCGCGGAGATCGCCCCCTTCGATCTGGCCTTGGTGTGGGGCATGCTGACCTATCCCCATGTCCGTAAACAGCTCTCCATAAAGCATGACAACACCCGCATGGCTTGGTTCCGGATGAAGGGTGACGAACCACCGGTGGACCATGACTACGCCATGTCCCACGGAGCGAACAATCACCTCATTCCAGCGAGCGAGAATATCCGGATGGCCCTGGACGGCCAGGTCAAGGTTAATGACAAGATTGCCCTATCAGGCTATCTCGTCAACGTCGAGGGCCGCAATCAGGAGCGGGAGATCGTCATGAAAACCAGCCTGATAAGGACGGATACTGATCGCGGGGCCTGCGAGATCATCTATGTCACCCGCCTGC
>Ga0116182_1006213_pt1 | contig 10035 bp, 6 predicted proteins | sample AD_UKC077_MetaG_FD_89805 | JGI IMG/M metagenome (GOLD analysis project Ga0116182, IMG submission 89805) | Active sludge microbial communities of municipal wastewater-treating anaerobic digesters from USA - AD_UKC077_MetaG | ecosystem: Engineered > Bioreactor > Anaerobic > Digestate | place: USA...
ATTCAAATCTAGATTACATAAACCAGTTCATAAAAAAGCTCGTCGATAAACTCAAGAACGATAAAAACGCGTTGAACAAATTCATAACAGTAGAATCTGCAACTGACGACTATTTCGCATATTATATGGAAAACCTGATAGCCTTTCTAAAGTTGCCGCTAACCATGTACAATGTAGATCTTGAAGCTATATACGGAAACAAGATAGCCGACATGATGAAAGGCAAAATGATTTTCTCTTCAGCCATAGACGATATAAGTGATTACTATTCTTCCAATATAGACGAAAAGCTGTTTGAAGAACTATACAATTCTTCTTTCGATATAACGCATGAGCTGTCTTCAATTATATCTGGATCTTCAAAAAAAATGGTCGAAGGAAGTCTTCAAGAAAGCTCCGAAACAAGCATTGGAAGTTATATACTCGCAGATGCGATAGGTGACATAAACAAGGTGCTGGAATGGAGCAACGATCCTAGAATCAAATCCAAATACAACAACATGCTTCTCAACCAGATACTGTCTGGCAATTCAAACACATATACAGACGAGTCTCTTGAATTGATAAGAAATGCTCTTATAGACAACGAGCTTGTAAAATCAGAAGGAAACGAGTACGTAATCAACCTTGACAAATTTGACGAAGAAAACAGGCTTAAATCCACAGAAACATTTCTGAAAATAATAGACGAAAAGTCGGTAAAGTCAGATGATGGAATTGATGTTGATGAATCAAGCCACGAATTTAACAACACGTCTTTCTACGAATCGCTCCTTTGCGCCAGAGAATCAATACCAGGTCTAGAAGACATTTCCCCAAGATTCTATGTTGCGTTCATGTGGACAAAGCAAAACGTGTTCCAGCCTGTTACTTATCTTCTCGAATACAAATCCATAGTTAGCGTAGATATCCAGAAATCCAGGGAAGATCCTGCACACAAAGCGATAGTAGTGCTGTCCAACACTTCAAAGAAACTAGACGACAATTCAATAGATAATTATCAGATGGTTGAGGAAAGCGAAGAAAACTTCATAGGCCCGGTTGTCGATAAATTGCTTGTAAAACCCGGAGTTGCGATAGGAATATATTCTATGCACCACGGCAGAAACGTAAGAGTTTTCGAGGGGACTATAACATCAGCAAGTTATGAAGACGCCACCGTAACTATTACGGCAGATGGATTCGGCGCAGATCTGTTGAAGCCGGTATTCAATTCAGATCAGAAACTTGGTGGGATGTGCACAAATCCTAGAGAAATGGTGGTAGACGCTCTGATTAAGACCGAGAGCGAAAGGTTCGGAATAGACACAGGAGATTCCTTCAAACGCTTCATAGAGTTGATTGGCAACATAACAGAGAGAAAGAATATACTGTGGATGTACTCAGATAGATACTTGCTGCCCAATTTCAGGTACAGAGAAGTAAGCGCGAACGTGTACGCTCCTGATAAATACTGGCCGATTCTTACAAATAAATTCTTAACTAACTTCGAGCAGTATTTTGCCGACTACAAGGCAAAAGCAGGATATTCAGCATGGGATGTCATAACCGATGCCGTGAACAGGGTGCCTGGATTCATAGCGTATCCGATAGAGTACGACATAGGAGAAGTTAGACTGTTTTTCGGCAAACCAGACTGGCTTTACAGGTTCACAAGGATAATAAACAAAGAGTTCTGGCAGAGAATGCTGGAAGTCGATGAAAGTAAAGCCTCTAATGCAATTGCGTCTTTTGTTGCAACGGTTGAAAATGCAGTATTTAGTATTCGCAACAACATAATAGATGAGATAGAAAACATTATAAAAGCTTCGCAGTCAAGCGTCAATGTTGTTGAAGTCAAAAATATTACCATCAGGTCTTCTGTTTTAAAAATTCCAAGGGATATAACTGTCCTGGGAGAAGAGGAATACATAACATTCAACCTTGGCGGAACTAATTTTGTATACGACGGAGATACCATATACACAGGAAGCACAGGTTACAGGCTTTTGGGAATAGATGCCCCGGAAATAATAACGGAAGCTTCAAATGAAATTGAATTCAAGAAGAAGAAAGATGCAAGCAATTCGAAGGTTGTGCTTGAAAACCTTATACATTACAGCGATTCAACAGCCAGAATAGTTTGGGATGGCAGCACAGATACTCATGATCGTAGACTCTGTCATGTTTATGTAAGCGTAGACGGCAAGTGGGTCAACGCAAACCAGTTGATGCTTGCAAATGGATATGCAGTCATAACAACAGAATACAAAATATCAGACGATGAGTCTATAACAAGAAAATTCTACTCTTATTCCAATTACATACCTTCAGAGTATATGTATGATCTTGACAGTGAACTTGAGCAAGATTTCATAGAGTACATAATGAAGCCTTTTTCTGAAAGAATAAATATAGATATAGAATCTACCAAAGACAGGATAACTTCGTTTTCAAAAACCGGTGAAATCGACGAAGACTCGATTGAAAAGCTTAACAACGCAATCTTTCTTATTGATTCTATAAAAGACTATGTAAAAGATGTCCTAGACTCGTATTTCTCGGAAAACGGAAAGAATTACAACAAAGATCTAATAAACTATATTCTTTCTACCGGCAGTCTTATTAACAGTGGGATATATAACGCAATAAGCATTAAAATAACAGCAATAAACAACGCATTTTTTGAAATCGAAAGCGCCGAATCCGGCACAAACAAACTAAAAACAAAATTGCTTAATCTAGAAGCCAATCAGGGAAACGAGCATTCATACAAAAACTCTATCCTGTATTCTCACGCGTTCGATAAGATGATAGATCTTCCCGGCACAGACAAATTCAGAAAATACTGGGTAGCCGCTTCTGGAATAAACCTCATAAGCAACGAAATAACCGCAGACAGCGCGAACGTTGCAAATCAGGTAACTGTCAGAGGGTTGAAGGCTACCAACCTGTTAGAATCTATAGGCACATGGTTCTTGGACTTCTTCACAGGGTCTCTCGGCCAATCTGATGGAAATTACGCGCTTTATACCGTGATGGCGGACGACGATATACCAGACTGGGAGAAAAGGCCACTTGTAGTCACAGACGATTTTGCTGACACCAGACAGTCGAGAATACTCGTTGCAACTTCAATACTGATAAATTCACTCAAGAACATGTACCAGGGCAAGTTGAGGATACTTGGGAATCCAGACATAAAGCCGCACGACGTTATAAGCATATTCGACAGAGAGAACCAGATGTTCGGAGAATGCGAAGTAAGGACCGTGAGGCATATGTACGGGAACGGAGTCTCTTTCGTCACCGAACTGGAAGTAGATCCAATAATAAATGCAAGGGATCTCACTTCTTCACTCATTGCTACATCTGGGTTGAGGATAGGAACTCTCCTTGCGGTCGCCGCTGTTTTTGCTGGAGCAACGATTGCCACCGGCGGTCTTTTGCCTATAGTAGGCGCATCGATAGGAGCAGGTCTGGTTGGTGGGACTATAACAAAAGACATTGCAAACAGCATGTTCAGATACAGCAACATATCTGCTGTCAGCGAAATGTCTTCCAACGAGAACGAGATAAGACCGTACCTTAATACATTTGAAGGTTTCAACGTACTTGACATAAGGCCGCTCACCAAAAACGGGCGCCCCCTTGTTGCCGGTATAAACGGGTACAATCTATCCAACATAGATGCGAACGAATACAGGAACAAGAAGATAGCCGAGAGCTTCAACAACTTCGTCGAAGGAATAAAGCATATAGGCGCTACTTATGAATATCTGTTCGGCAACGCCGCAAAAGATTTGAAGTATTTGACAAACGATTATAAGACAATGAAAACTACAAACAGAGTGTTGAGTGGTGGTTTCTGATGAATCTATCTATATTGCTTGTGGATATAACCAGTATAAACACTGACAGTTCTACTATCCAGTTCTACTACAACGGAATGTCGTCTTCTGCTAAATATGTGTACTACGGCGCGCGATCCGATCTATCTAATCCCGCTGCGTTCAAAGCGTACGTGGTGTTTAACGAAAATGTTCCTATGTTTTCTATACTCACCATAGATACAAAAGTGTCCAAAATGCTGGAAGAGCGGAACAAAAAATTCTATTGCGGCATAATGACTTGAGGTTTTATTGTGGAAAATATAATTGAAGAAATGATGTGGCGCGAGTTAGATAAAGATAAAGACGTTCAGGATAAATCCAAAGGAAAGATAATATCTTCCGATTCTCCTGACTCAAAGTCTTTCATACGCATGTTCGAGGACAGAATAGAACTGGTAGTTGACGGTATAAGTGGAATAGTGATAACTGCCGACGGAGTTTACATGCAGGGTACCGTACAGCAAAACGCCTTTCCTCTAGACAAGAAAACTATGGGCTTTTACGGAGAATGCCCGACTCACCTGCTTTTTGTTCCGGGATCTATGGTAACGCCACAGCCAAACCTATTTCCAGCCAACCCTCTGTCGTTCATAGTTAGGCTTGCAAAGAAGTTGGTATGATGATAGAAGACTTCGAATTCTACAACGGAGACCTCGTGTTGAGAGGCAACGACATATCTCTTGTACAGGGAAGCGATGCTGTTGTAAACGCCATACTGAATCTTGCTGCAAATCCTCAAGGGTCTTTTGTTCCAGACTCCAATTACGGGTCTTCAATGATGTACATACTTGCCAAGATAGACATCAATCTAGGGGACAGGGCCGATATCGAAAATGTTTTGCGCGACAGCATAAATCTAGCCATAACGAGGTACAATTCCGGTCTGTTCCTGCTTTCAGACACAGAAGTGCATATAAACGAGATCGGCGATATAGACATAATCGTAAAAGTGAACGGCGTTGACAACAGCGAAGATAAGTTCGTCTGTAAGATAAACAGGACAGGAAAGGCATATAAAGTAGAAAGGATCTGGTAAATTTGATCATAGAGGGTAAAAATCCATCTGCAATAGCTTCTAACATAATCAACGCAATAGGTTCCAATCTCGATATGGAAAGCATTACTCCTGGCGGCGTTATACACACGTTATCCCTTGCCGTAGGAAATGAAATAGCGAAGATATACGCAAATCTCATAGAGTTGTACAGCAACACCTATCTATCGGAAGCTGGCGGGCCATACCTCGATGCGCTTGGTAGTTTTCTGGGTCTCAGCAGAATAAAAGCATCTCCAATAGAGGAGATAACAGGTGTGAGGTTTTACGCGTACAACTCTTCCGCGCTTTCAAATTATATAAATTCCTCTTTCTTCGAGTCTTCTGTTGAGGTTAAACTGAAGGGTACAGATACTCTGTTTACGGTCAAACCCATGACTTTAACAGGAGAACAGTTGGCGCGCAATTACGTGGATGTCTCTCTTTTGCCTGTAAATGTCCTTGCCAACTATGCAGAAAAGAACACTCTCACAGAATACGAACCTTCTATAACAGGGTTGTTGTGTACAAACATGGCAAGAATAAAGATGATGGCCAACGCCGAGACCGACGACCAGTTCAGATACAGGATATCCAGATTCATAGCCACGCGCAGACCGTTCAACAACAGGAACACGATACTTTCAAACACGATGATGCTGCGGATCGCGGCGCTCGCTGTTGCAGGAGTTGCGGATGTCGTTATAGACAGCTATTCTTCCGGCAGCGGATCTATCACCATATATGTTGTTGCAGAAGATCTTATAAACGATTCCAGCCTTCCCGCTTTAGTCTCGGAAAGGATAGGTAATTACGTTGGTTATGGCGTTAAAGCTAAAGTCACTCTTCCGCAGAAAACGTTCATAACCATAAGGGCCAACGTTTATAGCAACGATGTTGTATCGGCAGTATCAGAGGCTTCAGAGAGCATAAGAAAACTCATAGACTCCGTTCCTGTTGGAGGAAGCATAAACAGACTGGACATACATAACACACTGTTCAAGACTACGGGCGTAATGAGTGCAGACAACATCGAGATAAAGCTCTCTTATCTTGATAAAGTCGGCATAAGCCACAGCAGAGTGTTTAACGAGAACAAATACACGTGCGGTCAGTTCGAAAAACTGGTTGCGTCGTCTGACTTAATAGTTGGAAGCTGGTAGTATGGAACAAACCTTGTCTCTTATGTTCAAGACCGGGCCTAGACCTCTTCCGGATTCTGTGTATATAGATACAGGAAGCCTGCACATAGTTTCAGGGTACGATACTGAATACGATGTCTATAAATACAACGAGACAGAAAAATCAAGATGGGAACTAATTGGTACCACGACATCAAAAGTAATCGCGGGACTTTCCGGCGGAGAATATATAAGCGTATGCCCAGAAGGCGAAAACATACACGGCGACTGCTCTTCGAGGTACAGACTTCTCGCAGAAGGATATTCTCTTGATACAGAGGTTCCGTTTTCATATTCCGGGAACAACATAGCTTCTGTTCTGCCGCTTACTTTTGAAAAGGCTATGGACGGTTCTAGTAACCTGAGAAAAGTGATAGAAGGAATCGGCAAGGCTGCAGATGGATTATCAAGAGACATGAATTATCTTGAAGGTGAAAGATCAAGCAAATCTATAACGTGGAATGAACTCGAGCATTACACGTACACGGAATTTACAGACTTCACTAGCGTAAAAGGTATTATCGGATCTTCTGAATACGAACTTGTGCAATGTGATGAAGAAATTACTCCAATTCCTTCAAGATATGAATACCACGACAGTGTGGATTCTTTCTTCGAGTTGTCAGGCACAAAAGAAGGAGACCTGGATTTCGATGAAAACACTAGAGTTGGGAAGATAGAGTTTTATATCGATTCAGGAAACATGATGCTGGTTGGTTTTACTGAAGAGTTTGGAAACATAGTGTACATAGCAAAACTTCTAGACCATTTGGGAAACGAAATACCCGACTTCAAAGGGTTCGACCTGTGTGAAAACACTCTGTTCATTTTAGGTGATGGGAAACTTTATTTTGCAGATATTCCGAACTATTCAAACACAACTATATACACTCAGGAAATAGATGTAGAAGGTTTTGTGTCTACAGGCGGTCTCAAGATAATACCCAATGGATTCGTCTCTTATTCTGAAGAGATGGATGTGTATAAATGTAGGCATGACTATTATAGTTACGACTATTATGAGATTCGCGCGTTCGAGGATTACGATGTAATTCTCATAGACGATGTTGAGGTAGAATCTGCTTACTCCAGGCTGTGGACTTCGAGCGACGACAAATTGCAGCTTTACGGACTGTTCAGATCAGATTATCAGAAGCTCGCGCCTTTTTATGTTTATTCTACAAGGTTCATGAAAGCAAATTGCTGGCATGATTTTTATTCTTTCAACAGGTTCATAAATGCATTCAATATAAACGCCAACATAGGCAACATAGACGAATACATGCCGGAGCTGTCAGACTTCAATCTTGTGAAAGACATGAATGGCGACGTCAAAGTTTCAGACGCAATAATTGGAACGTCTGAATCCGGAGTCGATAAATTCGTGGTCTCTTCAGGTCTAACAGATACTGCAGAAAACAGGTACCCTGGAATAACGCACCTTTTCTACGAATCGAATGACCATATAAGCAAATTCCTGTATTTTGATGGATATACGGTCAGACTTTTCTCCGATGACCTGAAAGAAGACCTTATAAACAATTATGGAGGATATCTCCTCAAAAAGCCTTCAGACCACGGGGTGTATCCTTATGACGGAGAACACAGGTTCATAAGAGTGCCTGTCGGAGAAGTCGATAACTGGGCGATAATATATGGAGATTCAATAATATCCGGCATAGACCTTACAGGAAAGACGGCCAGTTATTTTTCCGGATCTGTTGTTGAAGATGTTCTTGAATCTTCTGCGCACACTCTTGACATAGATGACGAAAGTATAAGTTGCTATATATCAACACTGTCTGGAGATTTTTCGTTCGGATTGGATATAGACGAGACCCTGTATTTTACCGACGGGAGTGTTGTTTATTATTCGTTCGACGATTCTTCTCTTGAAATGGTTTTCTGCTTCCCTGTGAGCTGCTATGTTGAATATTCTACAAGCGATTCTGATTATCTTGAAGAGAGCGTATCTACAACAACAATGGGCGTTCCTGATTCTATAGTTGTACCTGACTACAACGATTACGAGTATCGCGTGCATATCGCCAAAGAATCGGCGTCTGGATTTCTGTACATAACGCCTGTTGTATATTCTGGAGATATAGAAGAAGGCGAAATAGCTATATGTGAATCCACCATAGAAATAGAAATCGATGGTATCACTACTGTTGTAGACAGAATTGTATCCGGTAAACCTATAATAATACCCGAAGTCCCAGGAGAATACTACATAAAAGTACACGTGACTTCCGGTCTTTCGCCAGACGTTAAACCTTCTGGATTCATAAGTTTTACCGTAGAAGAGGAAACAGAAACAGCATACGTAGAGATATCTATACCGCTGACATTCGAGGTTGAGTGATATGTACATACTGAAGCAGCACAGCAACGACGATGGTATAGCCGTAGTTTCTTCGAGCGTAAACAACAAAGATTTGCTGTCTTTTCTGTGTTATCGTTCCAGACACATGGAGATAAACGCCGAACCGGTTTCGTCCGTCGAATTTCCAAACATACTTGCGACAGATGTTGTTCACGACTACACAGAAAAACCTCTGTTCTACAAGATGGATATACCCGGTTTTTCTTTCAACAGCAAAGACGAATTGTACGCATCTATATCTTTAACGACCTTCAACGGATACACAGTCGATGAGGATAATTACAAACTGTCCGGAGACGAAAACACTATAACAATACACACCAATTTAAAAGGCGCGTATTATGTCAACTACAATCCATATCCGTATTCAGGGTTGAATAGGGCGTCTTCTTTCCTTCTGTCCACAGTACCGACTTTGACAGAGTCTGTTGATTACACAGTATCGGCAAATGGTGGAATTTATACTCTCTCGGATTCTTATTACGTCACAAACGACGAAGACAGATCAAATGTTTTTGAGATGCTGTATTCTGCTTCGGACGACGAGCCGTGGTTCGTGCATGTCAATCCTTTAAACCTGAACGGCGTGAGGATATCGCGCGAATTCTCCAGTTATACGATAAACACGTTTGCCAGAAAGATGTACGGCAATCTGTTCACAGTAGACGCAAAAGACATATCGAACATAACTTGCAACGATCACGAGATACAGAGTTTCAACAACTGTGGATACCTTGTTATAGAAACGGACGACGACAACATAGAAGTTCAAGTAACCATATCCACTTATAGACCAATGATAAAAGAAGGGAATCTTCCTGTAGATTTAAGACCTTACGTGTTGAAATGCGGCAAATACGATATAAGATACGATTCCGGCGCGTATATAAACCACACTGGCGGATTTTCAATAGGCAGTGTCATCGTGTCTTCTCCTGCAGAAGGCTCGTATTATGTGCAGGCTACAGGAAAGAGCGGTCTTTCAACAGATGACGATGTTCCGAGATGGGACAACGCGCGATTCTCGTTCGAAGATGTGTACTCCGGTCTAATAATAAAGCCGTACACTCAGGAAGAATACGACATTCTGTGCAACATGGCCGACAACGAAGATTCGCCGCTTAACACTATCAAGATAGCAGGAAAACCGATAGTTATATACTTCCACAACGAATACAAGCTGTTTTAGTTATTTCTAACCTAGAGGTGATTGAATGCCTATTACTCTTAACACAATAAATTTCAACAACAGCGCCATGTTTGGCACAGGGCAGCTAGACGGCGTTAAAATAAACTCTTCTGGAAATCTTGAGCTGGATCAACCTGGAGAATTCCCGTACATCGAATTCACGTGCACAAACAACACAGGCGGATCCCTTACAGACGGAGTTGTAACTATAACCATAGATGCCGATATGCTATCCGATCTTCTTGTTGAAGACAATGATATAGAAATACCGGAATTTGCAGTCGTTGACGACACCGGTAGCGTCCTGTATTACTGGCTGGTGAGAAGCGGTACTCCTTTAACGGAATCCGACAAACTCAGTATAGACGACGTGC
>Ga0116182_1006216_pt1 | contig 10029 bp, 10 predicted proteins | sample AD_UKC077_MetaG_FD_89805 | JGI IMG/M metagenome (GOLD analysis project Ga0116182, IMG submission 89805) | Active sludge microbial communities of municipal wastewater-treating anaerobic digesters from USA - AD_UKC077_MetaG | ecosystem: Engineered > Bioreactor > Anaerobic > Digestate | place: USA...
TGGTGCGATATATCGTTTTGCTTCAACCGAGAGCGTATCCAATGCTTCCAATCCTTTTAAGGATACAATCTGTGCATAACGACGTGGGATATTGGTTGCATAAAAGGGTATAGCGTTTTCTTTTGCAAATTCAACTAACTTTGAATAATCGGTTGAATAGTTATTCCATAGGCGTATTTCTTGTTCAAAACTGCTTTTAGATATGTCGTCTTTCAAATACTCACTGAGAATAAGCTGATTGTCTGTCTCAAACATTTCAGCACCCAATAGCATTTTTTCACCGTGTTGGGCGTAGAGTTGCTTTGTCGTTTCAGCTTCCAACCAATGGCAAATAGGGCAGTTGTGCATTTCGCCAAAGAAAACAACATTTCTTTTAGAAATGGCATCAATCATCTCCGCGAAACTTATCTTTTCGCCTTGTGAAGTAAAAATGATATATGCCTGTGGATTTTCGGCAGAAAATACCGATAGAGTAAATGCTGAGGCAAAAAACAGCGTGATTAAATGTTTTGTTATTTTTCTCATATGTTTAATGTTTCATTTAAATTTACATTCTCTTTTACCTACCCAACATCAACAAATGCCCACCCAACATCCATATATTACCAAAGGAAAAAGCACCGACCATTATGGCGTTTACTATCGCATGGTTACCGAAAACAGCAATTAGGCTGACAAACAACGTACCCACCAACATAGAAAAAACCCAACACCAACGCGGATAAGGACTAAAGTCTCCGGCAACGGCTCTGATATGTGCATAAACCATTATAACACAACAGGGTATAAGGGCTATATAAAGCGGCAATGGAAAATAAGACGCAAACTTTATAGAAGTAGCCAGAGCATTTTCAGGGCTTAGTGCCACCATATATTTATAAAAAAAGGCGGACGCCACAGATGAAACGTGTACACCGGCACCAGCGAATGCAAAAAATCCCAAAACTCCTATCGCATATAATTTTGCATATTTCTGTGAATAGGGTTTGAGAAGCTTATAAATTCCGAAATGACCAACGCAGGCGATAGGAACGCCAATCAATCCTAACAATGACGACCAGAACATTCTGCCGTCTGAAACCGTAAGATACAGAGAGACCTGTCTTTCTATCCCTGACAAACCCATATCCTTAACGCCCCAACCCATAAGCAAGTCACCCACAAGGATAATAACAGCCCCGATAATGCCTATTTTAAGCAAGAAACTTACTTTGTCCCAATTGATATCTTCTTTGAGTTTCATTTCTCCTTGCAGAATTTTCTACATTACGCTATAAAATTCTCGTCCCTGCCTCGTAAAAATGAGTTTAGTATTTTTGTGAATACGCCACCACCTTCAATCTTTTCAATTATTTCTCGTTGTGGAAAATCTATCAATGTAGCTTCTGTATTTTCATACAGAGTAATTTTTCCTTTTTTGATAAACGATTCACGTTCGGGAATCTTTCCGCTTTTTATAAAAGCAATCCAGTTCAATTACTGTCGGCATTCCAAAGCACTCTGCCTTGGCATAAGGTATCCCGAGATAACTTTGTACTTCCACACCATCCACATTTTCGCTTTGGTAAACAAAAGTTCCTAAGTCTAACTTTTTTGTATAAATCATTGTCCTATATTGGTTTTCGTAATTTTATTTTTGTCACTTTGTGTATATTTCGTTTCAAATCACGAATTGGGAACGGAGAGCCATGTGCGGGCAATAGGGTTTCTACATTTTCTTCTATCAACAGTTCCCATGACTTTTGATATTCTCGGGTATTTTCTACCCATATAGTAATTCTGTTTATACTTGGAAATCCGTTCATCGCCGCATCTCCGCAAAACAAATACGTACCAACCTTTAGAGAGATTGAATCGTTTGTATGTCCGGGGGTGAACAGTATTTTTCCGCCAAGCTCATCTTCCAACTGTTTTTTATTGTCCGGTGTAATGTGTATCAACCGATCAAGATTTATCTCTTCAATTGAAGGAAATCGATGCTCTCCTATTCCTACTAATGACATTGATATACCAAACAGGAAGGCGAGTAGGCTGCTGAAACCTCCATCAAAACGGTTCTGTCCTTTCTTCAATACCGGAATAGAAGCCGGATTGACAATCGCCTTTATATTGGGATGTTTTGTTAAAAGTTCATTTAGAAATCCTGCATGATCATCGTGAGCGTGGGTTAAAAAAACATACGCAATCTCAGAAATAGAAATACCATAAAAAGCCAGCTTTTTCTCCACATTTTTTAAGCTGTTCGTATATCCGGTGTCTATCATTACAAGCCCAATAGGCGCCTGATAAACATAGGTATTCATTATTCGGTTTCCGGCGTTTAGTATCTTCATTGATTTCTCCTATAAATAAACATCATGTTCATTCTCTTTTTCATTTTTTGCATATTGCTTTTGTTGTTAAGATTAGTTCGACTTTTATTTTTAACAAATTGCGAACTCAATATACATCCATCATGCCAGCAAGTGTTTATTCGGTAAACCGCTCTCTATTACCTGTTAAGAAAGAAATAAAAAGCAAAACGAAATATAAATTTGATGTCATCGGATTATTAGAGCCAATATCGTCAGCTCTGTTTAATAAGCGTTTGTACTCCGCCTTGGCATTTTTTATAATAGTTTTCCATCGACTTCCTGTCAAAATGCTTTTTCAAATATCTTTTTACAAACGGCTTTGATATAATCCAATATATTGCTTTGTATTTCATCAATTTATATTGTTTTCTCTCTAACATCCAACTTTAAGTTTAGGATTTCCGTTTTCGGACTCCCGACTTAGGACTCCCGACTTCGGACTTCAAGCTTCCATCTTCTGTCTTCCCACCATCTCCGCATAATATCCACCTTTACTTATCAACTCCGCAGGTGAACCCTGTTCGGCAACCGTGCCGTCTTTCAATACAACAATCTTATGAGCATTGGCGACAGTACGCATACGATGTGCGATGATAAGCACGGTTTTGTTTTTTATCAGTTCCGAAATTCCTGCCTGAATTTTGGTTTCGTTTTCCACGTCGATGCTTGCCGTGGCTTCGTCTAACAGCACGATAGGTGCATCTTTTAGCAAAGCACGAGCGATGGAAATACGTTGACGCTCACCTCCCGAAAGCTTTTCACCGTTTTCGCCTAAAAGTGTATCGTAGCCATCTGGTAAACGGTCGATAAACTCCTCACACTGAGCTAATCGAGCCGCATGCCTTATATCCTCGTCAGACGCATTTTTACGCCCGATACGAATATTGTCGGCAACCGATGCGTTGAACAACACCACATCTTGAAACACCACAGAGTAGTTTTTGAGCAAAGCTTCCGGGTCAATCTGCGAAATATCTTCTCCGCCAAGCGTTATGGTGCCTTTATCAATATCCCAAAACCTTGCTGCAAGTTTTACCGATGTACTTTTTCCGCCACCCGAAGGACCAACCAAAGCCGTAACTTCGCCCTGACGAGCAGTAAACGACACATTGCGAAGCACTTGTTTGTTTTCTTCATAGGCAAACGACACCTTGTCGAAAGCAATATCGTAATTCTTTACCGAATATTCTGTTTTCCCTTCCTGTACAGGCATTTGCTCCATTTCACGCATACGGTCGAGACGTACATCTAAGTAGCTGAGAATAGCCATATTGTTAAGTACTTCGTTTATAGGGTTGTAAAAAATGCCCGAAATAAGCAAAAACACCAAGTAGGTTATCAATGAAACGCTGCCCGTTGCCAAGAGATACGCTCCCGCGATTATTACCGTCGGCAATCCCAATTTCAGCAATATGTACGAGATATTGAGCAATACACCCGATGCCAATTCAGTTTTCATCAAACTTTTTTCGTAGCCTTTTATTTGATTTTCAAATTCGTTCATAAAAGCACTTTCGCCGTTATATGACTTTATTTCTTGCACGTTTTCGATTGCTGCCTGAATGCTTTCGCTCACACTGCGTTTAACGTGGTAGTTTTCGACAAATGTTTTCTTCATCAATCGTCTCGAAATCAGCACAAACAACAAGGCAATCGGAACTACCCAGAGCAACGCCAACGCCAATTGCCATTGATAAAACAACAATCCGATACCCACCAACGCTATACTGATAAACGATGCAAGCAGTTGTGGCACGGCGTGCGAAAATATCTGTTCCAATGCACTGTTATCTTCCATAATGGTATTGGTAAGGTCAGAGAGATTTTTCTCGCCAAAAAATGCCAGCGGCAGTTTGCGTAATTTCTCTGCAAGTCCTATTCTGCGTTTCGCACTCTCTTTATAGACGTTAATGTAGGTGCTTTTGTATTGAATATAAGTGACAAGATAGATTGCCAACAGAAAAGCCAATCCCAAAAGAGCGTAAAATCCGAAACCGTGCGGTGTATCGCCCGAAGCTAAGTACTCCATCAGGAAAATAAACATAAACAGAGCCGGTAGCATCAGCACGATGTTGAGCAGTGTAGAGTATAAAACACCGCTTATGAACGAAGTTGCACCTTCCGGCGAGAGAGCAAATCGTTTTTGGAAATATTTGTTTAGTGGCATGATTTTAACAATTTAGTTGGGAGTCGGAAGACCGAAGTCGGAAGACCGAAGTCGGAAGGGGTCGGAAGACCGAAGTCGGAAAGTTTACATTAAAATTTATTACTATTTTTATGAAAATTAAAAGGTTATGAAGTTTAAATTTGAAAAACTCACTATTTGGCAAAAGGCTATGACCTTTGGCGAGGAAATTCATCAACTTACTTGCTTGTTCCCACGAGATGAACTGTTTAACCTTACTTCTCAAATTAAGCGTGCTGCCGACAGTATCGCATTGAATATATCCGAAGGTGCTATTGGACAAACAAATCCCGAATTTCATAGGTTTATGAGCTATGCAATTCGTTCTATGGCGGAAGTTGTTACTTGTTTGCACAAGGCTAAACTTCGAGGATATATGACCGATGAAATGTTTGAACATCTTTATAATGAAGCATTTAATTTGATGAATATGATGATTGCTTTCAAAAAGAGCATTAAGTAGTTGGAGGTTGGAAGTCCGAAGACCGAAGTCCGAAGACCGAAGTCCGAAGACCGAAGTCCGAAGTCCGAAGTCCGAAGACCGAAGTACTTCCGACTTCTGACTTCCGACTTCTGACTTCCGACTATTAAAACGTCCAAGCGATTGCCTTTTGATATTCGTTCCACATAGTGTTGTATATTCCTTTTTGGGTAATCAGCTCTTGATGAGTACCTTGTTCGGCGATTTCGCCTTTATTCACTACTAAAATCTTATCTGCATCCTGCACGGTAGTCAGGCGGTGTGCAATCATCAGCACGGTTTTTCCTTTCATCAACTCACGCAAGGTTTGTTGAATAAGGTGTTCATTTTCAGGGTCGGCAAAAGCGGTGGCTTCGTCCAATACTACGATAGGCGCATCTTTCAAAAATGCTCGTGCCAACACAATTCGTTGTTGCTCGCCACCGGAAAGATAGGTGCCGTCCGCACCAATTTTCGTATTTAATCCATCGGGCAGGCGGTCTATAATTTCACGACTTTGCGACAGGTCAATAGCTCGTTCAATTTCGGCAGGCGATGCATCAGGCTTACCGTAAGTGATGTTTTCTAAAAGCGTAGTCTTAAACAGTTTGCTGTTTTGAAACACAAACGACACGTTGTGCATCAATTCTTCTTTGGCGATATTCCTTACATCCACACCACCAATTTTCACGCAACCTTCCGCCATATCCCAAAAACGCGGGATAAGTCGGGCAATGGTAGTTTTTCCCCCGCCCGATTGACCCGCCAAAGCATAGGTACTGCCTTGCGGAATATGAAACGACACACCGTCCACAGCGAACGCAGTAGCTTCGGGATAAGTAAATCGCACGTTTTCAAATTGAATATCATGTTTTTTAATGGATTGTGTTTGAGTTGCCTCGGGTAGTGGTGGCGTTGAAGTGATATTCTCGATACGTGTAAGTGCCTCGCCCGCCAGAAACAGGTTGTTTTGCAGATACATTATTTTCATAACATTAGCACCGATAATTGGCGTGATAAGCAGATAAAACAACAAATCACTTACAACTACCGCTAGTTCGCCACCCCTCCCGATAAGCAACACGGCAACAGGAATAAGGAAAAAGGCAAAACCGTTGATTACTGCTGTGTAAATACTCATCGGCTGACGCCACGTGAGCGTGTAAGGGATTACCAAGTCGCGATAACGGATAATGCTGTCGTAAAATCGGCGAAACGAGAAAACGGTTTGCTGAAATACTTTTACCACCGGAATTCCACGTACGTATTCCACCGCTTCGGCACTCATCTGTTCTTGTGCAGTAAGATAGTCTTTCATAAAGTGGTTGCTTTTAGGGTCCATCATATATTTCATAATCAACACTGTAATGCCGACGGGAATTAAACAGGCTATGCCCATTCTCCAATCGAAAATAAAAAGCAACACAAAGACCAATAATGGCGACACGATACTTGCCGCCAAATCAGGCAGTATGTGTGCCAGGAATGTATGCGTGTTTCCGGCATCGTCGTCGATGATTTTCCGTATTCGTCCGCTTGCCTTACTGTCGAAAAAGCCCAACGGCATACGAAGCAATCGATTAACGGCTGTTGTACGCAGGTTACACTCTACCCGAAACGCTGCCAGGTGTGACAGCATGAGAGCCACAAAGTATAATACAATACTGAGTGCCGCAACAGCAAATGCCCACCAGGCATATTGGTTTACGGCAGTGCCCTCCGGCGTGCCACCGCTATTGATAAGCGTGCGAACGATAAGCCAGACAAACAGTGCCGGAACTAAGGCCAACAATCCGTTGATGGCCGATAGTACCAAGGATATGGGCAGTAATATTTTTCGTTTGCCCATGTAGATTTTGAAATGTTTTAATTTGTACATGTTTTTTTAGTCTGAAGACTGAAGACTGAAGACGGAAGACGGAAGACGGGAGTCAGAAGTCGGAAGTCGGAAGTCGGAAGTCCTCTTTCTTCCAAAGTATCTTGCTACTTGTTTTTTATAGTTAAGGTATTCATCTCCGTAGGTTTCCGTGCAGTACCGTTCTTCTCCAAGGATTATGCCGTGCATTGCAAGCATGAAAGGAATACTCAAAATTAACAACCAAAGCGACGCTGTGGCAATGCAAGTTGCTATCACTCCTAAGCTGAATGATAGATACATTGGATTTCGTGAAAGGCGATATATGCCATTACGCACCGTTTCTCCTCGTGGCGTTTTTCCATAGGCATAAAAAGCAGCTACACTTGACACAAACGAAATCACAAATATTAAACAACCTGCTATAAAACAGACCATATTGCTTTTTAGCGGAATAAATAGCGATACCAACACTATTGCTACTTGTAAAATTGAACTTATTATGGCGTAAAACTTGTCTTTTGGTTTATACCACGATGTATCAACAGCTCGTTTGCCTCCTTCTTTGAAAACAAACATAAAGATAAGTTGCACCGAAATAAGAGCAGAAATCGGTATCCATGCGTTTAGCCAACCAAGTTTGAGGGTGGTGTAAAATTGTAGTTCATTCATATTGCTTATTGTTTTTTAGTTTGAAGTCGGGAGTCGGGAGTCGGAAGTCCGAAGTCGGGAGTTTGGCCCAGAGCATCTTGTGCAACCGGTGCATTTGCTACACCTGCTGCACCTGTTGGTTTCGCGATCGATATCTTTTTGAATTTCAATTGGTACGAGGAATCCTTTTTCGGAGAGATATTCCATAAACCCTTGCAAAGTTTCTGTTGAAACACCCATTTCCTTAGACAATTCATACTGAGAATATGTCTTTCCGTTATTCAACAGATTGATAAGTTTTTGAAACATCATCATTTCCTCCCATGTTAAAGAAATAGATTGGAAACATGATATACTAAAAAAGCAAGGAACAGAGAAGTCGCAATATAATATCCCAAAATACGCAAGGTCCATTTCAAGGATCGGGTTTCCTGATAGGTAGAAGTGATTGCCATGAGGCAGGGGGCATTAAAAGTAACAGCAAAGATAAACGCTAAAGCTGCCGAAGGCGTAAGTGAAGAAAGCAACACTGTACTCAAGCCTGTTGCCATTTCTCCTCCGCTTTCAATGGCTACGGAAAATAAATTTCCGCCACCTAAAAATAATGAGCCTAAAACTCCTAAAGCCGCTTCTTTACTGACCATGGACGCGACATACGCCAAAAATGTCTGCCATGTTAAGCCAAATACCATCGTTACAGGTTCTATGGCTCGCCCGAAGTGATATAACAGTGTTCCCTCAGGATTGCCTGAAGTACTGTAAGTCAACAACCAAAATAATAAAGAGACAATAAAGATGACCCGAAGTGCTCGTAACAAAATATCCCGTGTTCTAACCCAGATTGACCTTAACAATGCCTTCCACCTTGGCTTATGATAAGGTGGCAATTCCATTATCAAACCTGCACGATCCTCTTTTCTTAATAATTTAGAACCAAAAATTTTTGCTGTTATCATCATATGAAGACCTGCCACAAAAAAGATGACGACAATGATTAACGGAGCCCATGCACCAAAGAACATGGAAGAAAGCACGGGTACAATTGCCCATGTAGCTGCACAGGGAACGACCCATGCCAAAGCGATTGTAAGAACTTTTTGCCCCCACGAGTTGATAACCCGGGTTCCTGCTGCACCGCCAATGGTACAACCAAAACTTACAATCAGAGGCATAACCGATTTTCCTTGTAGTCCCAATTTTGCCATAGTACCATCAAAGACATAGGAAATACGAGCCATATATCCCACTTCTTCCAAAAATCCGAACACCAGGTTAACACCGAAAACAAAACCTATCATGGCTACGGTAAAATATAGTGTATTCAGCACTACCTGAGTAATCAGGCTGATAAGCATTTGTGGTACGTTAACTGCGGTCAAAACTTTCGTGATCGGTTCTCCCAACAGAGGTATAAGGCTACCGGCTCCCATAATCGGGGCAGCTGGAATAAATGAAGCGATCAGACCTAAAAGAATAATTAATATCGCAAGGGGTTTTCCCCATTTTCGATGAGTTGCTATTCGATCAAATTTTGAGAGAATTGGTTTTTTGTCTTTTTGGACAAGTGCGTCTCTAAGCAATTCGTCAATCCATTGGAATTTATAGCCTGCCGTCTCTAAAGCACCGTTTTCTACTGAAGATAAAATCTTGCTCAGATCCTGAAACTCGTCTTTTGATACGACGTTTTTTATTTTTGTATGAACGGCCGAATCTCCTTCAATGAGCTTTGCAGCAAGCCAGGAAGGAGAATAATTGTCGATGCCTTCTTTCGGCATTATGGCGAGAACCTTATTGTAGGCTCCGTTTTCAATTAAGCTATACTTTTCCGTTAAAGAGTCAATATTCAGTAGTTTTTTCTCCTCTAATGCCCGATCGACAATACTGTAAAAAGCATTATACTGACCGAGATCAGCGGCTACAAAAGGGATTACGGGAATTCCCAATTTCTCCTGGAGTTTGTGCGCATCAATTTTTTTTCCTTGTTCTTCCTCAGCGACATCCATCAGATTCAGCAAAAGTACTGCAGGGCATTGAATGCCCGCATAATCAGCCAACATAAAAAGACTACGGGATAATTGAGAAGAATCAACCAATATGCACACGATATCCGCCTGACCGGAGGCTATATAGTCACGTGTGATGATTTCTTCTTCTGAATTGGCGGAAAGACTGTAAGTTCCGGGTAAATCGGTAACATGATAGCGTATCCCGTTTTTATCATAGTGTCCTTCCTTTTTCTCAACCGTTTTGCCGGGCCAGTTCCCGACTCGTTGCCTTGCGCCGGTTAATCCGTTAAACAAGGTAGACTTCCCGGAATTGGGTTGGCCCAAAAGGGCGATTGTCCGCAGTGTGATATCTGTTGTGTTCATGCGAACTTTTCCACTAAAATATCCCTGCTCTCCTCTCGATTCAGTGCAATTACGGTATCCCGACCGTAGAAAAGCAAGGGAAGCTTTTTTTCGTTGTAAAGCATTTCAATTACACAGCCCAATGTTAAACCAATGGAAGTTACCCGACTGAGAAA
>Ga0116182_1006218_pt1 | contig 10025 bp, 8 predicted proteins | sample AD_UKC077_MetaG_FD_89805 | JGI IMG/M metagenome (GOLD analysis project Ga0116182, IMG submission 89805) | Active sludge microbial communities of municipal wastewater-treating anaerobic digesters from USA - AD_UKC077_MetaG | ecosystem: Engineered > Bioreactor > Anaerobic > Digestate | place: USA...
ATCAGTTGGTTCATTAACATAAGCAAATGTATCTGGTAAGATTTCATTAAACTTAATTTTACCAACAGTAGTTACTAAATATTTACCTTTTTGTTGTTCAGTAAATAATTTATATTTAAATGAATCAACAGGTATAGCAATACGAGTATGAAGTGAAATTTCACGTCTTTCATATGCCATTAAAGCTTCGTTAGAGTTTTTAAATACTCTACCTTCTCCATCTTCTCCAGCTTTTTCCATAGTTATATAATAATTACCTAAAACCATATCTTGAGATGGAGTAACAATTGGATCTCCTGATTTTGGATGTAGGATGTTGTTAGAACCTAACATTAACATTCTAGCTTCAGCTTGTGCTTCCTCAGAAAGAGGTACATGTACAGCCATTTGGTCTCCATCGAAGTCAGCATTGAATGCAGGACATACTAATGGGTGAAGTCTAATAGCTTTACCACCAACTAATACAGGCTCAAATGCTTGAATACCTAATCTATGTAGAGTTGGAGCACGGTTAAGCATAACTGGATGCTCTTTAATAACTTCTTCAACAATATCCCAAACAACAGGCTCTTGATTATCTATTAATCTCTTAGCAGCTTTGATATTATGAGCAATATCTTTACTTACTAATCCATGAATTACATGTGGTTTGAATAATTCAAGTGCCATTTCTTTAGGAATACCACATTGATACATCTTTAATGATGGTCCAACAACGATAACTGAACGACCAGAGTAGTCAACACGTTTTCCTAATAAGTTTCGACGGAAACGGCCTTGTTTACCTTTTAACATAGAAGATATTGATTTTAATGGTCTATTTCCTGCACCAGTAACACTTCTTCCACGACGTCCATTATCAAATAATGCATCTACAGCTTCTTGAAGCATACGTTTTTCATTTTGAATAATGATTCCAGGAGCGCCTAAATCAATTAACTTCTTTAAACGATTATTACGATTAATAACACGTCTATATAAATCATTTAAATCAGATGTAGCAAATCTACCACCATCTAATTGAATCATTGGACGTAATTCTGGTGGAATAACAGGAATACAATCCATAATCATCCATTCAGGTTTATTTCCAGAATTATAGAAAGCATCAAGTACATCTAATCTCTTTAATAAACGAGTTCTCTTTTGACCTTGTGCAGTTTCTAACTCTTTTTCGATTTCATCGATTTCTTTCTTTAAATCAACTTTTTTTAATAATTCTTTAATAGCTTCAGCACCCATTCCAACCTTGAAACCAGTACCATATTTTTCATAATAAGCTCTATATTCTTTTTCAGATAGTGTTTGTTTATTTTCCAAAGGAGCATTTCCTTTATCAATAACAACATAACTTACGAAATATAATACTTCTTCAAGATCTCTTGGACTCATATCAAGAACTAATCCCATTCTTGAAGGTACACCTTTAAAGAACCAAATGTGAGATACAGGAGTTGCTAACTCTATGTGTCCCATACGTTCACGACGAACTTTAGAACGAGTAACCTCAACTCCACATCTATCACATACTATATTTTTATATCTTACTCTTTTGTACTTTCCACAAGCACATTCAAAATCTTTTGATGGTCCAAAAATCTTTTCACAGAACAAACCATCTCTTTCAGGTCTTAAAGTTCTATAGTTGATTGTTTCTGGCTTTTTAACCTCACCATAAGACCATTCACGAATTTTATCAGGAGAAGCGATTCCTATCTTTAATGCTTCAAACTTATTAACATCTATCATAAAATATCAGCTCCTTCCTTATCTTCTAAATCACTAAATTCATCAAAATCCTCATCGAAGTCTTCATCAAAATCATCATCAAAATCTTCATCAGATTCATCATTATAATCTTCATTTGAATCTTCAACAATTTCTCTAGCAGGTGTTTCTACTTCTTCAATAGAAACATTTGCATCTTCTCTATCCTCAGCTTCTTCTATTTCCTTAAGTTGTAAAGTTTCTCCATCATCGTTGATTATTGAGACATCTAATCCTAATGCTTGGAATTCTTTCATCAATACTCTGAATGATTCAGGAACACCAGCTTGATTAATTTCTTGTCCTTTAATAATTGCCTCATAAACCTTAACACGACCAATAACATCATCAGATTTAACAGTTAAGATTTCTTGTAATGTATGTGCAGCACCATATGCATATAATGCCCAAACTTCCATTTCTCCAAATCTTTGTCCACCGAATTGAGCTTTACCACCAAGTGGTTGTTGTGTAACTAGAGAATATGGACCAGTCGCACGTGCATGTAATTTATCATCAACCATGTGATGAAGTTTAATCATGTACATAACACCAACAGAAATTCTGTGATCAAATGGTTCACCAGTACGACCATCATAAAGGATAGTTTTACCATCTTCATCCATTCCTGCTTCTTTCATCATATCTTGGATATCTGAAATATGAGCACCATCAAATACTGGAGTAGCAACATGAACACCCAATTTTTTACAAGCCATACCCATATGTATTTCAAGAATTTGTCCAAAGTTCATACGAGAAGGAACACCTTGTGGATTTAACATAATATCAACTGGAGTACCATCTGGTAAATATGGCATATCTTCTTGTGGAAGAATAAGTGAAATAACACCTTTATTACCATGACGTCCAGACATCTTATCTCCAACTTGAATCTTACGTTTTTGAATTATATAAACACGAATAACTTTAGAAACACCAGCAGGTAATTCATCGTTATCCTTTCTAGAATAAATCTTGATATCGTGAACAATACCATCTCCACCATGTGGTACACGTAAAGATGTATCTCTAACCTCACGAGTCTTTTCTCCAAATATTGCATGTAATAATTTTTCTTCAGAAGTTAATTCAGCCATTCCCTTAGGAGTAACTTTACCAACAAGGATATCTCCTTCTTTTACTTCTGTACCAATTGTTACAATACCATTTTCATCTAAGTTACGACGAGCTTCTTCACTTACATTTGGAATATCTCTTGTAATTTCTTCAGGTCCTAACTTAGTTTCACGACATTGCATCTCATAATCTTCAAGATGTAATGAAGTATATTTATCATCTTTTACTAAATTTTCATTTAAAATAACAGCATCTTCATAGTTATAACCATTAAATGTCATGAAAGCAACAGTCATATTTTTACCTAATGCTAATTCACCTTTATCAGTAGAGTTACCATCAGCCAAAATTGTTTTATCAGCTATAACTTTATCACCAACATGAACAATTGGTCTTTGATGTGAACAAATGCTTGAGTTAGCTAATTCAAAATTAGCTAAAGTATAAGTATCTTTACCTTCCTTAGTCTTAACAACGATCTTCTTAGCATCTACATATTCAACAATACCATCATTTTTAGCTACAACTTCAACACCGGAATCTTTTGCAGCAATAAACTCAACACCAGTTCCAACAAATGGAGCCTCAGTCTTAATTAATGGCATAGCTTGACGTTGCATGTTAGCTCCCATCAATGCACGTGTAGCATCATCTTGCTCAAGGAATGGAATACAACTTGTAGTTACAGAAACAACTTGTTGTGGACTAACATCAATATAATCAACATTTTCAGGTTTTGCTAAAATATTTTCTCCTCTAAAACTAGCATTAACTTGTTCAGCAATAATCTTATTAGTTTCGTCTGTTTCAACTGTTGATTGTGAAATAATATAATCTAATTCTTCATCAGCAGTTAAATAACAAACTTCATCAGTAATTTGACAATCAACAACTTTTCTATATGGAGTCATAATAAATCCATATTCATCAATCTTTGCATAAGAAGCAAGTGAAGTAATTAAACCAATGTTAGGTCCTTCAGGAGATTCAATTGGACAAATACGACCATAGTGAGAAGCATTAACGTCACGAACTTCAACACCAGCTCTATCTCTTGATAAACCACCAGGTCCTAATGCAGATAAACGACGTTTATTAGTTAATTCAGCAATTGGGTTAGTTTGATCCATGAATTGAGATAATTGTGAACTACCAAAGAATTCTTTCATTGCAGCTGTTACTGGTCTAATATTAATTAATGTCTTAGGAGTAACCTCTTCCATTTCTTGAGTAGTCATTCTTTCACGAATAACTCTTTCCATTCTTGACACACCAATTCTAAATTGGTTTTGTAATAATTCTCCAACTTGACGAATACGTCTGTTTCCTAAATGATCAATTTCATCGAAATTTCCAACACCATGCAATAAGTTTAAATAGTATGAAACAGAAGCATAAACATCAGAAATAGTTAATCTCTTAATATCTATATCTTGATCATTACCGATAAGAGCAATTGTCTTCTTCTTATCACTAGGATCAACAATTTTAATAATTTGAACTTTATAAAATGAATCAAGTTCTTCATTAATTTTAACCTCAGTTAACCCAAATCCAGCTTTAACAGCTTCATTTAATTCAGCAAGATTTGCTTTAGTAATAACTGTACCTTTTTCTAATACAACCTTACCATCAACAATTATATCCTCAGCTAAAGTTTGATTTAACATTCTATCGCTAACATTTAACTTTCTATTAAATTTATAACGACCAACTTTTGATAAATCATATCTAAATTCATCAAAGAATCTAGTAATAATTTGGTTTTTAGAAGAATCAAGAGTTGCAGGTTCCCCTGGTCTTAATTTCTCATAAATTTCAATTAAAGCTTCATCTGTATTCTTAGTAGAATCCTTAGCAATTGTATTTTTAAGGTAATCATCATCACCAAACATTCCTAGAATTTCGTCATCACTAGATAAACCAAAAGCTCTTAACAAAGTAGTAATTGGAACTTTTCTAGTTCTATCAATTCTTACATATAATACATCTCTTGCATCAACTTCAAATTCCAACCAAGTACCACGATTTGGAATAATTTGAGAAGTAATTAACTCTCTACCATTTTTATCAATTTCATGATTAAAATAAACACTTGGCGAACGAACTAATTGTGAAACAATAACACGTTCAGCACCATTGATAATGAATGTACCACTATCAGTCATTATAGGCATATCACCCATAAATATTTCTTGTTCTTTAACCTCTCCAGTCTCACGGTTAAATAATCTAACATCTACTCTTAAAGGTGCAGAATAAGTAGACTCACGATCTTTGCTCTCTTTAATAGAGTATTTAGGTTCATCAAAATGATAATCTCCAAATTCAAGTGATAAAGTTCCAGAGAAATTTTCTACTGGAAATAAATCTTGAAATACTTCTTTAATACCATCTTTGATGAATGAATCATATGATTTCTTTTGAATTTCAAGTAAATCTTTTAATTCATAAGAATTTCTGATTCTAGAGAAATTTCTTCTTTCTCTAAAGTCGCCACTTTTTACAATTCTATATGACACTATTATTCACCCCACATGTATTTTTTTTAAACATACTAATTAAAGTTGCAATTTTTATTATTATCACAAACATACCATTTAGTCAATCATAAAGTACATTTAACAATAAAAAAACCTTTTTTCTTTTCTAGCACTTCTACATTGTATATTTTTTTTAAGTCGACAATTAGCGATTTAGCACCTTGCTCTTTTCGAATTACTAAAAAAAGTCTGCCCTCTTTTTCCAAATAATCCTTAGCATTCATCACTATGTCATAAACAACTTTCTTACCAGCCCTAATAGGAGGATTGGTAACAATGCATGAATATTTTGAATTAATATTTGAATAAGTAAAACTTTCAAACGCATTAACATTAATGCAATGATTCTCATGAACATTAATATTAGCTAAATGAATAGCTCTTAAGTTCACATCAACCATATCAACAGTACAAGAATTAACCTTATTCAAAACAATTCCAAATACTCCATAACCACAACCCATATCAAGAACTTTGCCTCCAACTTCTTCAAGCGGGATTGTTTCAAGAAGAAGTCTACTGCCAAAGTCCAAACCGTCCTTTGAAAATACACCATTGTCAGTGTAAAAAGTAAATTTATTTCCAAGTACAAAACACTCAGTCTTTACCATCTTGCTAGGTAAATTTTCGTTATCAAAATATTGCCCCATTTTTATCACCTAAAAATAAAAAAGAAGAAGAAAACATAGTAATTTTTACTTATTTTTCTTCCTTTCGAAAGATATAATACAACATTTAAACATATATGTCAACATTTTTTTAAGAATTTTTTAACAAAAAAAGGAAGAAATCTTCCTCTTATAAACTTGAACCACCATTTATAGTAGCAGTTAAATAATCTGAACATTTTTCTAAATGAGATAATAAAACTTTGTCATGGTCTATATGAGCTAAACAACTCTTAGTCCAATCGCAAGCTGACTTGCCATTCCAAAAAGGACTATTTCCATCACCTTTTTGTAACATATCAACATCCTTTTCTAATTTCAATAAAGCTTTTTGAAATTTTAAAACCTCATCATTTAATCTTTTAGATAAATCTTTTATTTGAGTATCACTTAGTTTTTTTTCAACTTTTTCCATAGACTACCCTCCAATTAATTTTCAATAGATGCAATTTGATCTTCCAACTCTGCAATTCTAGAATCTAACAAATTCATTGTGTATTGTCTAACATCATTTGAAAATTTATATCTAAATGCATCTCTTTTTTCTTTTGCAGTTATAGCTTGAGAAGAACATTTTTTTGCCCATCCCTTAAAAGCTTCCGCATACGATCCGTCAACTGCACCACCTGCAACAGCTTGATTCATCAAAGTATTAATTGAATTCAAGGAATCATGTATATAATCTAATTGTCTATCAATATCCTCTTGAAGAGCACGAGCTGAAGTAGAATCAACATACAATTCTACATCAGACATATTATCATTAATTAGAGTAGTTGCCTCACCTAAATTAAATTTACCCATACAACTAGCCACCTACCTTTATTCTAAATACAAGTATAACAATAAAAAAAACAAAAAACAAGATTAAATAAAAAAATCATAAGCAATGAAAAAACTTATGATTTAAAAAATTTTAGAAATAAATATAACTTCAATTTATTTCATTTTCTAAACAGAACAAATTTTTTAATAATTAACGTCTGATAAACAATTAATTATCTTGGTTTATTAGAGACTACCATCTACCCGCTAAAGTAGAAACCGTTTTCATTACCAGCTGTAGTGTTACTGTTTTTAAAGTTTTCCTTCTTTAATAAAATTGTAATTTTTCAATAGTAGCGATAAGATTTTGAAGTATAAATCATTTTCTGATATAAACCGTAATTGAAATTTATTTATTTCAATCACAAAAACTCATTACACTTCCTATACTATTGATAATTCTATTCTAAAACAATAAAAAAATTATGTCAATATTTTTCAATAAAAAAACCACTTTTTTAAAGTGGCGAGTTTAAACATTATTATAAAATTATTATCAGTAATTTTATAATACGACTTATCGCAAGAGTTTTCTTTCTCTTGAAAAATTACAATCAACATAGAGTCCAGCAACTTTCTATATCCCTAAAGACATTGTTAAAACATACTGTTTCAACTGCATTACCACATTCCTATGTTAATTTCATTATAACATAAGCTACAATAAAGTCAAGAAAAAAAAAGAAGTTAATTACTTAACTTCTACAGTAGCTCCAGCTTCTTCAAGCTTAGCTTTGATTTCATCAGCTTCAGCAGTTGGGATATTTTCTTTAACAACACCGTTTGAATCAACGATATCTTTAGCTTCTTTTAATCCTAAACCAGTAATTTCTTTAACAACTTTGATTACTCCAACTTTTCCAGCACCAGCATCAGCGATAGATACTGTTACAGTACTTGGAGCAGCATCAGCAGCAGCTCCTGCAACAGGTGCAGCAACAGCTACAGCACTTGGATCAACACCAAATTCTTCTTTCATTGCATCTACTAATTCTTTAATTTCTAATAAATTCATTTCTTTTAAACTACTGATAAAATCTTCTTTTGTTAATTTAGCCATTTTCATTTCCTCCTATATTTTATTTTATTTAATTAATTTCTAAATTAATTTTCTTCTTTTTGTTGACTATATAAGTCTAAGCAAATTGATAAATCTTTTACAAGACCAATCATACCACCAGCAAGCATAGTAAGTAGTCCTTCTCTTGATGGTAATGTAGCATATTCAGCTAATTTAGCTTGATCAGCTTTTTCTCCATCTATAATCCCTACTTTTAAAACTAATGCTGGGTGTTCTTTAGCAAAATCAGATAAAACCTTGATTGGAGCTACTTGATCTTCACCAAATGCAAATGCACTAGGACCAGATAATGCTTCATTAAGGTCAATACCTAAATCATTAAAAGCTCTAGCCATTAAAGTATTTTTATATACTTTATAATCAGAATTTGTTTCTCTTAATTTGATACGTAATTCTTTTGCTTCACTATCTGTAATACCACGATAATCGAATAATACAACAGTAGTAGCATTTTGAGTACGTTCCTTAATTTCATCAATTACTGATTGCTTTTGCTTTAAGATTACTTCACTTGCCATAATACACCTCCTTAATTTATTTAGGAATGCCATAAAAAAGTTCCTTTACCTAGACAGCAAAAGAACTTTTCAATACTAATTAAAGTCCTCGGTAGGATTTATTTTCATACCTACTGTCTATGGCACCAACAAATTGTCTTTATTATATACTATAAAATCCTATTTGTCAAAATTATTTTCAACTTTTATTCCAGGACCCATAGTAGATGATATAGAAATATTCTTAACATATTCACCTTTTACTGTAGCAGGCTTAATTCTAAGAATTTGTGCAATAAATGCATCAAGGTTTGCAATTAAATCTTCTTCACTAAATGAAGCTTTTCCAATTACACCATGAATATTTCCGAAACTATCTGTTCTATATTCAACACGTCCAGCTTTTACTTCAGCTACTGCTTTAGCAACATCCATAGTAACTGTACCAGTTTTTGGGTTTGGCATTAAACCTTTTGGTCCTAAAACTCTACCTAATTTACCAAGTAATGGCATCATATCAGGTGTTGCAATCATTGTATCAAACTCGAACCAATTTTCTTTTTCAATTTTTTCTAATATATCTACATCACCAACAAAATCTGCTCCTGCATCTTTTGCTTCTTGTGCTTTTGGTCCTCTAGCAACTACTAAAACTCTATTTGTTTTACCAGTTCCTTTTGGAAGTACAATAGCACCTCTTAATTGTTGATCAGCTTTTTTTGTATCTAAGTTAAGTCTCATAGCAACTTCGACAGAACCATCAAATGAACTTGTAGAAGTCTCTTTAACTAACTTAACAGCTTCTTCTTTTGAATAAACTTTACCTTTTTCTATTTTAGAAACGGCTTCAGTATATTTCTTACTTCTTTTTCTCATTTTTTCTTCCTCCTTATGTGGTAAAAGCGGATTATTTTTTTTTACTATAGTGTTTAACACTATTATATCCTTCCACTAGGTATAACCTATATAATGAAATCTTTATAATCTATAATTATTCTTGACCTTCAATAGCAATACCCATATTCTTAGCAGTTCCAGCAACAATCTTCATTGCTTCTTCTACTGTATAAGCATTTAAATCAGGTAACTTAATTTCTGCAATTTCCTTAAGTGTAGCTTGTGAAATAGTAGCAACAACTTCTTTAGAACCCTTAACAGAACCTTTTTGTACTTTAGCAAATTTCTTTAATAAGAATGCTGTAGGTGGAGTTTTAATTACGAAATCAAAACTTCTATCTTCATAGATTGAAATTTCAACTGGTAAAACATCACCCATTTTGTCTCTAGTTGCATCATTGTACTTAGTACAAAAATCTTGTAGATTAATTCCTGCAGGACCTAATACAGTTCCAACTGGTGGAGCTGGAGTAGCTTTTCCTGCTGCGATTTGTAATTTAATTTTCTTTACTGCTTCTTTTGCCACGAAAAACACCTCCCATAATTTTTAGTTTTCGCGAGTGGTACAAATAGCTTGATTCCCGCTTTTAACAAATGCAAACCGTGCTTCCCACTAAAAATCTATATATATAAAAATAAATATAGCACCAAAATAGTAACACACAAT
>Ga0116182_1006223_pt1 | contig 10023 bp, 10 predicted proteins | sample AD_UKC077_MetaG_FD_89805 | JGI IMG/M metagenome (GOLD analysis project Ga0116182, IMG submission 89805) | Active sludge microbial communities of municipal wastewater-treating anaerobic digesters from USA - AD_UKC077_MetaG | ecosystem: Engineered > Bioreactor > Anaerobic > Digestate | place: USA...
AATTATGACATTGAGTTTAGCTGCATTTGTTAAGACAAAACGCAAAGAAGCCAATCTTACTCAGCAAGAGTTTGCTGATAGAGCAGGAGTGGCACTTACCGTTGTTCGGAAAATAGAACAAGGTAAAGAAAATCTGAGTTTGGTAAAAGTCAATCAGGTTTTAATGATGTTTGGGCACAAGCTGGCACCTGTAAACCATAAAGAAATTGAGCCATGAGACAGGGTAAAGTGTTTTATAAAGACGATTTTGCCGGAATTATTACAGAAACAAACGACGGCGAATTTCTGTTCGAATACGACAAAGATTACATCAATCAATACTCGAATCAACCGCTTACATTTTCAATGCCCGTTTCAGATAAAATCTACAGGGATAAGCGCCTATTCCCTTTTTTTGAAGGATTAATCCCCGAAGGTTGGTTGCTGGATATTGCTTCAGAAAGTTGGAAACTTAACCGGAATGACCGTATGGGTTTGCTTTTGGCGTGTTGTAAAAACTGTATCGGTGCTGTATCGGTAATAAACCAGGAACTGGCTTCAAGCCAGCTCCTGGATGGATTAAATGAAGACCATGAATAAGAAATGTTTATATTGTTATAAAGAATTGGATACGGAAGGAGATTTTCATCCTTCTTGTAGCCTTCAGTTTTTTGGAAGTACGGAACCTCCAATTTTGGATTATACCCTTTCAGAAATGGCAGAATTAGCTAAAGAAGTGGTTGAAAAATCGGTAACTGTTCCCGGTGTGCAGCCAAAACTTTCTTTGGGCTATATCAAAGATGTTTTAAAAGATGGCTACAAAGGACGGTTAACCGTAATGGGTGCAATGGGCGGAAACTACATTCTCAAACCACAAAATGAGACCTTCCCACAAATGCCCGAAAATGAACATCTTACTATGCGAATGGCAGAGCTTTGTGGTATTTCCGTAGTGCCATCTACGCTGATTCGATTGAAATCGGGCGAACTTTCTTATCTGACCAAACGAATAGACCGTACGGAAACCGGAGAAAAAATCCATATGTTGGATATGTTTCAGATTTTGGAAGCCTTTGATAAATATAGAAGTTCCGTAGAAAAAGTTGGAAAAGCGGTGGCGGAACATTCGTCCAACACACTTCTTGATTTACTGCGACTACTTGAAGTGGTGCTGTTCAGCTATATCACGGGAAATAACGATATGCATCTGAAAAACTTCTCGCTAATCCTTGATAATAATGATTGGACTCTCGCACCGGCATATGATTTATTAAACGTAAACCTGCATCTTCCCGAAGATACAGAAGAAATGGCTCTTACCATTGGCGGCAAGAAAAGAAAAATAACAAAATCTAATTTTGTTAACTTGGGATTGAGCTTTCAATTAACTGAAAAACAGATTTTTAATACCTTTGAACGATTTATAAAAGTAGAGAAAAAATTGAAAAAAGAGATTAAATCATCTTTTTTGTCATCTGAATATCAGATGAAATACATTGAGTTATTAGAAACTCGGTTGAATTTATTTAAGGAATAACTATATAAATCAAACTTTTCTAATTTTTTTATTGGTACTATTTATAATCTATTCACAATATGGATTTTTTATCAAATTTATTTACCACCCCGGGCATTGCATCATCACTTTTATATGTCTGTTTAGCGGCTTTTACGGGTATTTTACTTGGTAAACTTCACATTTTAGACATCAAACTAGGCGTTGCGGGAGTACTGTTTACTGGAGTTTTGATTGGGCATTTCGGCGCTGTACTTGATCATGACATTCTTCGTTTTGTGAGCGATTTTGGCTTGGTGCTATTTGTGTATAGTTTTGGGTTAGAAATGGGGCCTCGTTTCTTTTCCTCATTCAAACGCGATGGTTTAATGCTTAATTTGTTTGCTATTGCCATTGCTTTAGGTGGAGTGGGAGTAGCGTATGTTATTTATGCTTTGACTGATTTATCACCAGCGGTAGTGATGGGAATTTTGTGCGGTGGTGTTACTAATACTACTAGTTTAGGTGCAGCTCAGCAAGTATTAATAGACCAAGGAGGAGATTTTGCATCAAGTGTTGCGCAATCGAGTATGGGATACGCATTAACTTATCCATTTGGAGTTGTTGGTTTAATTTTGGCTATGGTTTTACTGCGTAAACTATTTCGTGTTGATTTAAAGAGAGAGGCCAAAGCATACACGCACAGTTTTGATGCTAAAGAGACTAAGTTACAAAGTGTAGAAATAACCGTTAGTAACCAAAATTTATTGGGCAAAACTATTGGAGAGTTACGCGACATTTTAGATGCAGAATTAGCCGTATCGCGTATTTATCGTAATAATGATTATTTGTTGGCTACTGATGACCAAATTATTATCGAAGGTGATGTAATATATGGCGTTTCAGAACAAAAACATATCAATGATTTACGTTTGAAAATTGGCGAGGTGGTTATTGCTGAACGTCAAAACATTACTGGTAGGATGGATATTTGCAATGTGCTGATGACAAACAAATCATTAGCTGGAAAAACTATTGAACAAGTTGGTATTTATCGTCGTTATCCTGCAAATATAACACGTATTTATCGTTCGGGGATTGAGTTTTTACCAACGCTTAAAACAACATTGGAATTTGGTGATATACTTAAGGTTGTTGGTAAAAAAGAGAAGTTAGACGAAGTGAAAAAAGAGCTTGGCAATTCGACAATGGAATTGTCGTTGCCTAATGTAGCTCCTGTGTTTTTAGGTATCTTTTTGGGTATAATATTGGGTAGCATTCCTATTTTTATCCCGGGGTTACCAGCTCCTGCACGTCTGGGATTAGCAGGCGGTACACTTATTGTTGCTATACTATTAGGTCACAAAGGGCGTATTGGAAAAATGAATTTATATATGCTTCCAGGTGCCAACATAATGGTGCGTGAAGTGGGAATTGTGTTGTTTTTAGCCAGTGTTGGTTTGTTAGCTGGTGAACAATTTTGGCAAACATTGTTAAATGGTGGCTGGCAGTGGATGATTTACGGTGCTATTATTACCTTTTTGCCCGTGATGTTGGTAGCTATTGTAGCTCGTTTGATGAAAGTGAATTACTTAACTATAACGGGCTGTATTTCGGGTGCTATGACCGATTCTCCAGCACTTGAATTTGCGAATAGCATGGCTCCTGTCCAAGCACAAGCAACAGCGTATGCAACAGTGTATCCTATGGCGATGTTTATTCGTGTGGTGCTTGCTCAACTATTTATTTTAACAACTATGTAATAAAGATACAACTATGAATACTGAAACAAATAAACTTAAAACAGATTTACCAGATTTGAGTCAGTTTGACTTCCCTGATGATTATCAACCTTTTAAAGATGATGATTTGGATATGTTGCCTTAAAACATTAAGAGAGATACGTATGTATCTCTCTTAATGTTTTGTTGAACGGCTACAGTGCTTATTTTAAAGCATCTAAATTATAGTTGTTTACAATGTTTTTTCCTTCGTTAGAATAGAGGAATTGAATCTGTTCTTCATAACGTTTTTCAATTTTACCACGAACAATTTTCATCGTACTATTCATTAAATGATTCTGTTCGGTAAATGGTTCAGGTAGTACGCAGAACGTAGCTGGTAACCAACGCTCAGGAAATGCACCATAAAACTTACCACCTTTGCGATACGCATTTAACTCACGTTGTAATTTGTTTAAAGCAAGTTCTTTGGCTTGGTGACTATCCCAATCCCAATCAGGATGCTTGTAGTTTACATAACGTTTTAAAGCCTCTTTATTAGGTATAATTAGCGCAATGGTGTAAGGGTTTTGATTGTTATACATCATCATTTGATCGATGTAACGTGAATTTTCTACGATAGATTCTTCAATGCCTTCGGGGCTATATTTTTCGCCATCAGCAGCAATTAAGAGCGACTTAAAATGTCCCACTACGTAGAGAAACTCTTCGTTAATCATATAGCCCATATCACCAGTATAAAGCCAGCCGTCTTTGATAGTTTCTGCCGTAGCTTTGGGATTTTTCCAATAGCCAGCCATGACATTTTCACCACGAATGACAATTTCCCCCGTTTCCCCATGGGGAAGGGCATTACCTTCTCTATCACAAATTTTGATATCCATGGGTTTCACAATGTGTCCAGATGAACCTAAAATGTGATTATCAATAGAGTTTGATGATATAATAGGTGTCGCTTCGGAGAGTCCATAACCTTGTAGCATAGGAATGCCTATAGCGTAATAAAAACGTTGTAGATCAATGTCTAACAAAGCTCCACCACCAATGAAGAATTTGAGGTTACCACCAAAGGCTTCACGTACTTTAGAAAATAGGATTTTATCGTACAGGGCTAAAAATGGTTTTTTCCATGCTTGCCAAAAACCGCCTTTGTTATAACCCTCTTTATTGTAGCCAATAGCCATATCTACAGCAAAAAGTGTACTAACTTACCTTGAGCTTTAATGCTTGCCTCAATGTTCTTTTTGAAATTCTTGGCAAGTGCTGGTACACTCAATAATAAATCTGGTTTAATTTCTTTGATATTAAGAGGGATGTTTTTTAGAGTTTCTAATCCCGTTTTTCCGGTTTGAACTGTGGCTACAGAAGCACCTTTACCCATAAAACTGTAAAAACCTGCGACGTGTGCAAAACAGTGGTCGAGCGGAAGTATAATAAGCGTTCTAAAGGTTTCAGGAATATTCATAAGTGTGTATGCTTGTTCTACATTTGCCGTGTAGTTTCTATGCGTTAGTAAAATTCCTTTAGGATCGGCAGTAGTACCCGAAGTATAACTAATGTTGGCATAATCGCTACCCACAATAGATTGATGTCGGGCTTCAAATTTAGAGCGGTGTTTTTCCAAGAATTCATCGCCCAATGCTAATAAGTCACCGTAGTATAACTCATTTGCTTTGTAGCTTTCCTGTTTATCGAATATAATAATTTTTTCTATGGCAGGTAGTTCGTCGATAATTGAACGTATTTTAGGCAAATTAGCACCCGATACTAAAATAAATTTAGAGTCGGAGTGTGTGATACGAAATATCAAATCATTTCTCTCTTCCAATTTGATAGATAAGGGCACATTAAAAGCTCCAGCATATAAAATACCAAGCTCTCCCATAATCCACGCATTGCGTCCTTCAGAGAGTAATGATACTTTGTCGTCTTTTTTTAGCCCAAGTCCCATAAGTCCAGCTCCTACACGATAGACCTCCTCACGTGTTTCTGCATAGGTAGTTGGTTCAAATTTGTCAGTTCTTTTTTCCCATAAAAAAAGGATTATTAGCGTATTTATCAACGCTTTCTTCGAAAAATTGAATAATTGTTTTCATAACTTAGAAGTATAAAGGTATTATAAAATTGTAGCGATAATATGTCGGCAGGAAGCTTTATTTCTGAATTCACAGAGATAAATGCCTTGCCAAGTGCCCAAATTGAGACGATGATTGGTTATTGGAATAGTTACGCTTGCCCCAACCATAGTGCTTTTGATGTGTGCAGGCATATCGTCAGCACCTTCACATGTATGTGTGTAAAAATGTTCGTTTTCACGTATTAAATGATCAAAAGAAGCCGCTAAATCAGTTTGAACATCAGGATCGGCGTTTTCGTTAAGACTTAATGCAGCTGATGTATGCTGAATAAACAGATGTAAAATTCCACATTCAGGTAATTCAGGTAAATGTTGTAGAATTTCATGTGTAATGAGATGAAATCCACGTGGACGAGCATGTAATAAAAATTCAATTTGTTGCATATTAAAGTGTTAAATCTATTTTATTGCGAAGTGAATCGCATAATATCCGAAATTCAGGTAGGTATTGATCAGGTATAGGTTCGGCTGCAGGAGATTCCATAGTGAGGGGATTGATAGGTTTATTATTTTTCCACACACGGAAATCGAGATGTGCTCCAGTTGATGTTCCGCTACTGCCTACGTAACCAATGACTTGACCTTGTTCTACGCGTGAGCCAACTTTTATATTTTTGCCATATTTTGACAGATGCAGATATGCAGAGGAGTAGATACTGTTGTGTTTTATTTTTACGGTGTGCCCACCACCACCTTTGTAACCTTTTTGTATAACAACACCATCACCTATACTCATAACAGGTGTGCCATGTGGTGCTGCATAATCCACGCCAGTATGTGGTCTCACTGTTTTGTGTACAGGGTGTTTTCGTCTGTAAGTAAAACCCGATGAAATACGTGAAAAGCGAAGCGGGGCTTTTAAAAAAGTTTTGCGCACACTGCGACCTTCTTCGTCCCAGAAGCCTTTGACTTCATCATTTTCATAATAAAAAGCGTAAAAAGTTTTTCCGTTATGTAAAAACTTAGCACTATGTATTTTTCCGATACCTACCGATATGCTATCCACATAGAGTTCATCGTAATAAACCACAAATGCGTCATGTTTTTGTAAGGCAAAGAAATCGACACTCCACGCATAAATTTCAGATAAATCTAAAGCTAGTTGTAGATTTAAGTTATTATCAGCAATAGCATTCCAGAGTGAACTTTCAATATTTGCTTTGGCTATTTTTGTTTCTTTACGTACAGGCTTAGTAAACGTGTGGAGATGCAAATTATCCTCTATATGAAAGACATAGTGTTCTACTAATGATTTGTGATATACAACATACATGAGTTGTGGCTCTTCAGTTTGAGTGTAGAATGCGGAATAATTATCTCCAGCGCGTATATTTCTGATATTCAGAACGGAATCTGGAATGAGGCAGAGTTGATTGATATGTGTAGGAGTACATCCTAATTCCGTAAATAAAGCAGATAGTGTTTGTCCTTGTTTTATGCGTCCTGTTACGATATTAAAGGAATCAACAGGAATCCCATATTCATAAACTACATCTTGGGCTGTATGTTGTTCACTATTTTGACATCCGATAAGTGTGAGGAGTATAAGTGCAAAAAGAGTCTGTTTTTTCATAAGTTATGCTTTAGGGAAATACAAAAATAACTTTTTTACACTAAAAAGCCAAACCTACTTATCAACAGCTTCAATTCAGTTATCTGTGAAATTTGTAGTGAAAATAGTGATGTAGAGGAGATGATTATAAAATTTTAACTTCTACACGACGATTATTAGCTCGTCCTTCTTCGGTGCTGTTCGATGAAATAGGGACCTTACTTCCTTTACCCAATGCGTTCATTCGTTCAGCAGCTATACCTCTATCTTGCAGAGCTTTAAATAGCGCTTGTGCACGATTTAAACTCAATGTTTGATTGTATTCTTCACTACCCACATTATCGGTATGTCCTGTGATCTCGATGCGTATTTTAGAATTTCGTTGTAAGAAATCAAACAGGTATAAAATCTCTTTTTCTGATTGCGGTTGTATTTCAGCCGAATTAAAAGCAAAAAAGAGGTTATGCAAAATAATCTTACTGCCGGGTGTAGCTGGTTGTAAGGCTATAATAAGCGAATCATTCATCGATTTTATGTTGTCAGAGTAGAAGAGATACCCTTTGCGACGAGCATTCACACCAAAATAGCCTGTAGGTGGTAGATAAGCCGTAAACGTACCCAGTTTTTTATCTGATACCGATTCGTAAATTTTTTCAGAAGTATGGGTGTTAAAAATTTCGACATAGGCATCCAAATTAGTTTGCGTTTCAGCATCATATATGCGTCCAACAATAAAGGCCATAGGGTCAGGTCGTGCGGCTTGATGTAGTGTTATTTCGTAAATGTCTAAACCTTTATTTTCTTCTTCAACGTGGTCTGATGCAAAATAAGCTTTATCACCTGCAGCATTTACTACAAATCCTGATTCCTCGCCGTGTGTGTTGATAGGATAGCCAATGTTTTTAGGCTCACTCCACGTGTTTTTAGACGTACGTTGTGAGTAAAAAATATCACTTAATCCTAAACCATGATGGCCATTAGAGGCAAAGTATAAAGTTTTATTATCGGCATGAATAAAGGGTGCAAAATCATCTTTATCCGTATTGATAGGAGTACCAATATTTTGAGGATTTGAGAATTTTAGAAATCCATTTTCAAGAATTGTAACATCACATCGCCAAATGTCTTTTCCACCCAAACTTGGCGGTCGGTTTGATACGAAAAATAGCTCGTCTCCAGTGGGCGAAAGTACAGGATTACTTTCCCAATATGCAGTATTTACAGGAGCTCCAATATTTATGGGTGTACTCCAGCGGTCACCACTGCGAATAGCATAATAAATATCACAACTTCCAGATCCCTCTTTGCGGTCACAGGCCACAAAAAACATATAACGTCCGTCTGACGAAAAACTCTGTGAACCTTCATTTCCTGGTGTATTTATGGGAGGAAGAAGTGGGCGTGCAATTTGCCATGTATCTCCGTTTTTTTGACTCCAATACAAATCTTCTTGTTTAACAAATTGCGACTCTTCTACTAATACGGTAGTTGATATCATCGAACCATCGGCGGTAATACTTGGGAAATAGTCGTCAAATCGAGTGTTTATCGTAGTTAAATTGATTGGATCGAAGGGTACTGGGTTATTTTTTAGTTCTTGTGCGTTGAGGTATTTTATCAATAATTGTGTTTTTTGTGCAATAAAACTTGATTCGGTAATGCTTTCAGCCATGTCAATAGCACTTTCATACTCCCCTTGCAAAAAGTTGAGTTCTGCTATCATATATTGTGTTTGTGCTCTGTAAGGGAATTTTGGCGTATTTATTTTAGATAAAATTTCAATGGCTTGTTTATAATCTTTTTTACGCATAACTTGTTGTGCTAAAGCCCAATAAGCTTCTACAAACTTCTTGTCTTTTTTGATAGCTTTGTTTAATAAGGCTTCACGTTCGGTTGAACTATAGGTAATACGCGCTTGCTCGAACAGCGAAATGGCTTTACGCGATTTGGTCGAATATTCTTGCGCTTGGAGGGTAAAACTCGCAGAGCACAAAACCAGTAGTAATATGAATTTTAGATTATAATTCATGAGCTATGATGTCGTGTGTTTGGGCTATGAATGCATTCAAATTGTCGTGTGTCAAATGAGTGGTATCAATCGGTTTGTGAATAACCATTTCCATTTTTCCTGGCTTGATATAGACAGAACGTGGAGGTAGCGCATCGAATGCGCCACGAATAGTGATAGGTACTACGGGTAAATGCAAGTCGGCAGCAATACTAAAGGCACCACGTTTAAATTTACCAATAACTCCTGTACGTGTACGACTTCCTTCTGGGAAAATGACTACTGATGAACCATTTCGTAAACGTTCTTCGGCTTTTTCTATACTATGTTTTGCTTTTAGCGCGTTGCTTCGGTCAATAAATATATGGCCTGCGGCTTCGCAAGCTTTACCAACAAGCGGAATTTTACGAATTTCCTGTTTCATAATCCATTTGAAACGGCTGTCGAGCCAACCGTAAATCAAAAAAATATCGAGTATACTTTGATGATTAGCAATAAAAATATACGATTGTTTGGGATCGTAATTTTCTCCACCAACAATACGAACACGAACTAAGCCGAGTCCACAAATGACTCTCGACCAGACCATAGCAGGGTAGTAACCCCATTTGTGATCGCCAAATAAGGTGGACATAATAATGGTGATGATGGCCGTTAATGCGGTAGCAATAATGGCTAAAGGCAAGAATACAATCAGTAAATATATGACGACAAAAGGATTGATACGACGTTTCATAAAGCGATGATGGAATTTTTATAAGGCAAAGTTACTCGTTTTTTTTGATATCGGTGCAATATTCATTTACTATAATTTTAAACGTTGATATTTTTATTTATTGTCCTTTTTGCATGTTCTTTTTCTGTTTTTATCGTGTTTCAGTTTAGATGATGCGTTATGAACTATTTTCTGTTTCTATGATGATGTTTTTGTGCTAAAAATCATTGGTTTTATTACAAAAAAAAGTACCTTTGCAGACTTAAACGAAAAATAATCAGATTCGATACACTAATTATGATTAAAGTAACATTTCCAGACGGTTCTGCGCGTGAATACGAAAAAGGTATTTCATCGTTACAAATTGCCGAAAGCATTAGTCCTCGTTTAGCTGC
>Ga0116182_1006225_pt1 | contig 10021 bp, 6 predicted proteins | sample AD_UKC077_MetaG_FD_89805 | JGI IMG/M metagenome (GOLD analysis project Ga0116182, IMG submission 89805) | Active sludge microbial communities of municipal wastewater-treating anaerobic digesters from USA - AD_UKC077_MetaG | ecosystem: Engineered > Bioreactor > Anaerobic > Digestate | place: USA...
TAACTGTTGTATTTGTATCGTTTTTTGAAATTATATAAAATGGTTTTGGGTCTTTATCATATAATATTTCGGACTTGTATTCCCCATTTATTTTAAATTTTACGTATCCTTTTGAGTTCATAGAAGATGAATTATCTATCACGGGCGGTATTAATATATTTTCATTATTTTTATTTTCGAATGATAAAAATGTATTGTTTAAATCGATATCTAATTTTGTAAATGTTCCAGATTCAGTATTAAATGTGCTGATATAAAATTCTTGATAAGTATCAAATGAGCTTATATATATCATTGCTTCTCCCTGTCCAAAATAATAATTTTTATAATTATCAAATCCTTCAACGATACTTCCAAGCTGTGCAATTATATTTGTTTTATTATAATAAATAGGTACATATACATTTTTAACGACTTCTTTTATTTCGGATTGTATATTGTTTTGCATATCAGTTTGCATATTTGATAAGTATATAGGGCTTGTTATTACAGAATTTAATGCCTTGTGTTTTTCTTTTAGTATTTTGTTATATATTTTTATAGGATATTTTTGTTCTATAATATTTATACGTTCTTGTTGTTTCCCATATTTTTTTACATTATAAGATGTTGTAGAAGCTTTTTTTACTATTTGGAATCCATTATTTTGATTTAATATTCGTAATGTATAATCAATAGAAAATGAAACATCTGAATCAGCATATTTTAATAATGGCCTAAATTCTAATGGTTTATCAAATCCAGATGATTGAATTTGCGTGAATGAAAATGTTTTTATAAAATTTGTGCTTTGTTGCTCATAGATATCTATATCATTTATTATAATATTATCACCGCCAGCAGAATTTAAATTCATTATAAATTCATCTATATATTTATCATCACATTTTCCATAGTACAAAAAATAATCTCCATCTGTTGATTCTTCTACAACAGCATATATATTTGAATACAGACTTTCTTTTTTTACAGAGGTTTCATATTTTGTTTCTGTTTTAAAGAATATATTACTATCAACGGTTTCAATATTTTTTATTTCTAATATATCGATATAAATTAAACTATTTATATCTATTTTTTTATTACCTATTGAAAATTGATATCCTATTGAATTTGGATTTTCGGGATTTGTTTTATATTCATTTATTATATATGATGACGATGGGACATATAGTTCAATATATCTATCAAAGATTTTTTCTCCAATCATCATTGGCTTTGTGTTTATAATTTCTTCCATTTTTGTCTTTATATAAACACGATTTGCTAATGTTAGTATATCATCATTATTTGTATCACATTTTATATAAACATTTATTATAAGCCCATCTAATTGTTCCAATCTATATCCGCTCACTATATGTAATCTTATAATATCATATTGTATATTTAAATTTGATAATACAGATGACAAATTTGTATATATTATATTATTATCTTTATTTAAATATGGCGTTGGAACGTTATTATTTAAATATGCCCAGTATGATTTATCTATTTTTACGCAATTTTCGTTTATTGTATTTTTTGTTATATTATTAAAATTATTAATAAATTGTAAATTTTGATTTTGATATTTATTTAGAATTCGTGATATTTTTATATCATTAGAATTATATGTCGTACTTGAATCTCCATAAATATATTCAAGTAATAAATATTCATTTATATGCGTATATGAATTGTCCATTTTCTTTTTATTTTTAATTTATAAAAAAAATAAGTTTTTATTATATATATAAAAAAAATATTATGATATGAAATCATTTAAAGACTTTACAAAAAATGAAATACTTCTATTTGCAATATCAATAATTTTATTAGTACTATTAATTTTTAGTATAGATAATAATTATTATCAAAAGCAAATAATTAAAAATAATAATACAGATATTAACGCATATCAAAATGATATTATTAAATATGAACAAAATATAGATAGTTTAAACGAGGTTTTAAAGGATAAAAAGAAAATTGATACAATAATAAAGATAAAATATAAAGAACGAATAGAAAGCGTTTATGTATATAAATACAATGATTATATAAACTTCTATGATACAATATTAAATACAAATATATTACAATCAGATACTTTTATATGCTTTGATAGTATAAGTATGATTAAGATAACAGAAAGAATAGTAAAGGGACAACGGGATAGTGAATTACTAGTAAATTGCAATATAGAAAATAATTTAAATGATATTATAATAAATTTGCAAGATAGTATTATAAATATGCAAGATACAATATATAATGCAACAGAAAAAAATTATAATATAAAAATCAAAAAAATCAAAAAACAACGAAATAGAGCAATTGGTGTATCAATTGTAGAATTTTTATTATTATTTGGAATAATAGTAAAATAATATTTTTGATGAAATTTTAGATGAATTTTTTGATGAAATTTTAGGTGAGATCTTATTTTTCATATTGCTACATATTAAAATTAGATTTATTAATTATTTTCTTTTCTTTAACTTAATTTATTGAGTAGAGTTATTTATATTATTAATCGTATTATTTAGTATATTATCAATATTTTTGTTTTCATTTTCTATCAATAATATTGATATAGACATTGATTGAATTTTTGACAAATCCAATGTATTTTTATTTATAGCATATAATTTAATAGTAATTTTATTTGTATTATTATTCGCATATATCTCAAATTTTGTATTAGTTAGCATTATGATTGTGTCATCTCCTATTATTGTTTGAAAATTTGTTAATGTAGCAATAGCAAATGTTTTGTCCTGATTGAAAGCATCGTTAAAATCATTTAAATAAAATTCTATTTCTTTTACATTTGTTCCGTGAGAATTTATATGAAAATAAGGATCTCTTAAATATTCATATCCTATTGAATTAGAATCTAGCATTAGTCCCGATCCAACACGAACAATTTTTAAATTTAATGGAACAATTTGCTTGAAACTATGTAATGTATTTGATCCAACAGCTAATGAATCTATATTAGTTTGACTATATATATCTACAGACCCATTTCCATTCCATTTGTTTGTAGTATTATTATATGAGTTTTGGTATTTAAAAAATGTAAAATCATTTCCAGTTGTTCCTGATATATCTCCTATATTACATTTTTTATTTGATAATAGTCGTAAGGATATGCTTTTTGTTATTGATGGTGATGTTGATATTGTATGTGGAGATATTCCTAGTACTGGATTTGCTAAATGGTCATATAGAGCAATTGCATAATCATCTATAACAAATGTTTCGTTTGTAGAATCTTTTGTACATGTTATGTATTGTGATAACAATGATAATGTGCCTCTTCTTAATATATTAAGTCCTGTATCTGATTTTTCATATAATTTATTATCTTTAAATCCTATTAGAATTTTAGGTACAAAATTGTTATTGTGGTATTGGTATATTCTCATAGGATGGTTATGAGGTCTGCCATTTGTGATAATTCTTATTATACTAGATGTATTAGAATTTTCATTTATTATTTGTTCATTTGGAGAATTTGCAGAATATGACGATGATATAGATAATTCCCCGCCATCTAAATATATTCCTCCATTAGTATCTGTTTGATTTATTTTTTTATCATACAATCCAAATTTTAATAATATTGAACCCTTACCATCATCACCTGTTAATGACCCAGTATTAATTGGATATAATAAATCATCTGAATTATTTTTATATACATTATATCCTATAAATGAACTATTATTTTCATCATCTTCGTGATATACCAGTATTTTATTTATAGAGATATTTTCAAGTGGATTTATATCATTTACTCCTATTCGTATTTTATCATTGTCATCCTTTACTATATGTATTGCAGATTTTTTGTATATAGACAATCCTAATCCTTTATATATATTTGACTGCCCGAATAAATTTGATGATATACCTTCTGAAAAATATAATCCAGAAGAATCCATATTATACATTGTATAATGTGGCTTTATAATATCGTTATTATTTAATCCATTTGTTGCATATATCACAGGAGACCCATATCCATTATATGTATTTGTTGCTATAGCATTTCCAAACATTGCTGTTAAAAGACGTCCATTTTCATAATCTATATCATTGATATTATCATTAGGAGAATTTCCTATAATTATACCAGATATTTTATCTATGCCAGTAATACCCAAAAAATTATGAGAATTATCATTAGACATTATTAATAATGGATACATTGTTCCATCAACATTGTTTTTTGTTAATGTTAATGTTGTATTGTTATATACATCATCATTATTATATTGATTACTATAATTTGTTTCTTCTGATGGAATTATTGAAAAATTTATATCATTTTGTATGCTATTCCATAATATTTTAGCAGAATTACCGGTAGCACCATTTTCTATATTATTATTTTCATATCGATACCATTCGTCATTCTCTCCTACAATTTTCATTGCATTAAATCCAATATAACTAAACATATATTGCTGAGTTGATCCACTATTAATAGTTCCTATTGATATTTTTTTGATATTACTATTTCCAATTTCTAATAATCCTTTTGGATTTGTACATCTTATACCAATAGAACCTTCTGTTAATGTATTATCATGTTTTAATGTTATATAATCAATATAATAATTATTACCATTTTTATATATTTCTTCCGATATTAGTAAATTATTTCTTGTTATGCTGCTAATACATCCATTTAATATAAAGTTAAATTTATATGAATTATTATTTTGTAAATTAGAAGATGTTGTTCCAGCATTAATACCTAATGATAAAATACTTTGAGATGATGTTAGTACAGATGATTTTGTATCAATAAGAACTCGAGAACCTCTACCATAATTATCCACAAAAGCTCCCTTGTATATTGTATTATTATATGAGTCTCCTATTGATAAATTTCCTTGTGAGATTATTCCATTATTTATATTTGAAATATTTTGATAAAAGTCAGAATCTCCAATTACTAATGATTTATTTATTGTTACCCTAGATTTTAAAATTGATATTTCATTTTCATTACCGCCAATTAATAATTGATTATTTGTATTTCCTATCAATAAATTATTAGTATTATTAGAATTTAATGATATTAACAAGTTTTTATTTCCTATTGTATCTCCATTTGTTATTTTATACCATTGATCTGTACCATCAAATTCATATGAATGAATGATTCCGCCTTTTTCTGTATATACTTCAAAAATATCTTCGGATAAAAAATTATTAGAACTATTAAAAATTCTAATTTGATTTTTATCTGATGCAACAGCAAAAACGTTTGGTGATTTATTTAAATATGTAAACACATCCTCAAATTTATTTTCATTTGTATTTATTAGATTATTGTTAGCATAAAAATTAGCATCACTGATAAAAACATTTTGTGCTTTTGTGATATCATTAGATAAATATTTATATTTAGTATCTGATGGATCTAATATTGACCGTCTATCTTTTAAAATTTTACTAAATATAGGAGAAGATATTGTTTTGACAAATTCCCACGAACCATTTTCATATTTACTAATAGATATTTCTGATTCTTTAATTTCAAAATATAAATCATTATTTCTTGGAATAGATTCTCCATTTTCTCCAAAATGGTAATCTGAGTATGGAACATTTGACGTAAATATATATGTTCCATCAATTCCTTGTGGTCCTAATTCGCCTTGTGGTCCCATAATACCTGGCAAACCCGGTGGTCCTATAATTCCTTGTTCTCCTGATGGCCCTCCACCATTTAAAATTATTTGTTCAAAATTATAATTTACTATATCTATTAATTTTGATATATCATCTTCTAATAAAATTTTTTTTAAATTTATTTGTGCCATTAGATTTTTTTTTATATATATATAAAAAAAAAGATATGGCAATAAATATTTCAATTATTGAAAGCAAAACAAATTTAGCAGCATCAAGATTGCTAATAAATTCAAATTTTTCAGCATTAAAAAATGGGATAGATAATCTATATTCATATTTAGATCCATCTACATCAATTTTGAATGGAATAAAATCATTAACTGTTAATGATGAAAGTTCTAGTATAACAAAAAGTGTTTTAAATGTTGGTAATAGCGCACAAATTTTAGGTAATTTGACTATTGGAACATCCGGCATAGATAATCATATAACATTAAATGGTAATTCAAATAGTAATTTTATTATTCAAAATGGGGATATAAAAATAGAAAATGGTAATATTTCTATAAATGGAAATTCATATGCATATGGTAATTTATATATTGGCACCACAGGAAATACTGGGGGATCTATAAATTTAGTTGGATTGAGTAAATCGTTTGTGTCTCCTATAGATATAACATCCGAAACATCGCCATATGCAATACAATCTGTTTCTGGAATGCAGGGAATTGTTTTATATAATAATGATAATACATCAGATATAGATATAATACTACCATTAGCTTCTACAAATGGGCAAGAATTATATATATCATATATAAAAGGTAATGATTTTGCTGGAGATATTATAATTAAAGGAAATTTAATAGATACATTAGGAACAAAATTTATAAAAATGTCAGAATCTGGTGATACAATTAAATTAATAGGATTATCTACACATTGGATTTTATTAAATTATACATCGATTTCATTATTGAAGGGATTAACAGAATCATCAATAAAAATAATATAAAAAATAAAATATGAGTGCTACTCCATTTATACGTCCAATTCAAAATCAAGGAGGAACGTTTTATACATTTTCTTCAGCAGCAGAAGATTTAGAATTTACATTTAATACAATAAATAAAAAATTTTATTTTTCTAAATTTGCATGCTTGAATTTGCCAGATATCAAAAGACCAGAAAGTGATCATGCGCTTTTAAAGGAAAATTATATACAATTAGATGTTATTCCAGGAGCATTTGGTGAGGTAAGTTCATCAAAAACATATAATAATATGTTAGCGGAATCATTGCAAAATTATGTATTTAATTTAGAGACAATGATAACCAGCAGACCAGAATATCAATCCGATAAACTATTGACAGTATCAGAACGTATATTTTTTAAATGGCTAAAAGAAATAGGAGCTATCAGATTTAGAGAAGCTACAAGTCAAGAAAAAAATTCAGGGTCATATCCTATTTTTGTTGAAGAAGATGAAAGCTCGTTGTATTCAAGAGTTGTTAAATATATTGGAGATATAGATATGGTAAATTCTGTAAAACTTACAAATGATTCGTTCACAGAAATTTATATTAATATTCCAAACGAACACGGAAATACTCCATTAATATGTTTTAGATCTATTAGCGATGAAAATTATTTTCCAGGATTATCTATTACAAATCATCAATCTAATCCAAATAATGATGAGATAATATATAATAGAAGTCATAACGATACTCATCCATATTCTCTTTCACTGCAGGCTTTTTTTGATTCTGATTTAAATTCCTATGGAGATGGTATACCGAATGCGAATATATCAATAGATGATATAAATCCACCATCAGAGGGATATCAATTATTTAAATATAATAAATTATTATCAAATTATTATACAGGATGGTGGTTTTCATAGCCCGATTCTAATACATATTTTATACAGCAACCTTATGATTTAAATAATCCTAATTCAAATTTTGATAGTTGCGATAATGATTCTTTATTAATAAGAGGAGTAAGAGATGATAGCCATTTGCAAATAATTCTTCAATATATAAGAACTCAATTAGATGGAATAAGCATTGATTTTGATATAAATGATTATAAGCCAATAACATCTAATAATTCTATAAAATCATTATCAGATTTTAATAGTCTAAATACATCTACATCATTTGATTTTAATACAATACTAATATATTATACTGTTGAAGATATATCTACTGGTGAGAAAAAAAATAATCTTTTTGGTGTTTTATTTCTTGACAAGGTTACTACATCAACAGATGGTAGTTATATAAAAAGATATAAAAAATATAAGCCAGATACTGTACTAGGATTAAATGGTAATTCATATGGGTTTAAGATTAATATCAAATTTGACGTATCAAATGATAATGCTTCTGTTGTATCTGTTGTAAATGAGTATTCAACATTTTCAATGCATATGTTTACAGATGCATTGAGTAAATTGCAAAAATCTTCTGATATTTTATTAAATCAAACATATACTGTAAATAAACTAAATGAAGAAATAGAAAATATAAAAGGACTTATACTCAATGATCATGATAAAAATGAAATTAAAAATAGATTATCTATAATTGAAAATCAATTATCAGCATCTAATGTTATTTTTGAAAATATCAATGATTTAACATCATTGATAGAAAAAAATTATCAGGAGATATTAAATATATATAATAATAAAACAAGCGTAAACGTTGCATATAATTTAGATATAATACAACCATCATCAGGCATATCTATTGATAATAGTATTAATAATAAACTTTATATTAAAAATACAATGCCATCATATAATTTATCAACAAAATCTGTTTTTGATATATCTAGTGATTTTACATTAACAAATGGATATTTAACATTAGAAATAGAACTAAATGAATTTAATAATTATATTAAAATAAAAAATGAAAATAATTTTAATATTCAAAATGATATAAAAATATTTATAAAAGATAATTTATACAAATGGAAATCTGGGCAATCTTTTAAAATATCATTTGATTATAACTTTCCATTAGATTTATATACAGATACACAACAAGATCTTTATATATATACGGACTTTAATGATACTATAAATTCTGGAAATCCATATTCATTAGAAATTGCTTATATAAATTCAGATGTTTTTAAACATTATGATGGTCATCCTATCATAGAAATTATTTGCATAGATCCTATATTTACAATAAATAATAATAATTTTATTTTTGATATACTTTAAAACTGATGATATAATCAAATTACATATGAATATTAATTCAAAAAATTAATGGATTAGTATATACTTATAAATGTATCTTTGATTTAATTTTATATAATTATGAAATAAAATAATAATATTTTTTAAAAAATAATATTTTATATATAATATAAAAAAATATGAAAATAATTGATAATTTTTTAAAAGATGATAAATATAACAAGGTTATATATCCCAAAAAACAAATAGTATTACATCATACAGCTGGCAATAAAAATGCTCAAAGTTCAATAGATTGGTGGAATTCTCAAAAAGGTAAAATAGGAACCGCATTTATTATAGATTATGACGGAAATATATTCAGATGTTTTTATGAAGATTATTGGTCATTTGCTCTTGGATTAAAAACTATAAATCGATTAGTTATTGAAAAACAGGCAATACAAATTGAATTATGCGCATGGGGTCAATTAACAAAATCAAATAATGCATATTATAATTATTTAAAAAAGAAAGTTGATAATAATGAAGTATATGAACTAAAAAATAAATGGAGAGGATTTAATTATTTTCATAAATATTCTGATGAACAAATAAATAGTTTAAATGAACTTTTGAATTATTTATGTGATAAATATAATATAAAAAAAGAAATAAATCCAGACATCTTTGATATAAATGAAAAAGCATTAAACGGAGATACAGGAATATATGCTCATTGTAGCTATAGAAAAGATAAATTTGACATCTATCCAGATGACAGAATTTTAAATATTTTTAAAAAATAAAAATATGATAGAAATAAATAATTGCATGAATAAAATTTTTTTAAAAGATATAATGTCTTTATTGAAAGAATTACCAGATAAATCTGTTGATGTGGTTTATGGCGACCCAGATTATAATGTTGGCGTCAAGTACGGTGATACATCTTATACTAAAACCTTTGATGAATATATAGAATGGTATATTGAATTAGCCAAAGAATCTTTAAGAGTTTTAAAAGATACAGGAAATATGTTATTGTTTTTGTTAGATTTTTATAAAAAAGTTAATTAAATAACATTTAAATCTTATTTAATTCCCAGTATTATTAAATTTTTTTGTTTATTTGATGTAGTTACTTAAGTTAATTTTTAGGATTTTAA
>Ga0116182_1006228_pt1 | contig 10018 bp, 9 predicted proteins | sample AD_UKC077_MetaG_FD_89805 | JGI IMG/M metagenome (GOLD analysis project Ga0116182, IMG submission 89805) | Active sludge microbial communities of municipal wastewater-treating anaerobic digesters from USA - AD_UKC077_MetaG | ecosystem: Engineered > Bioreactor > Anaerobic > Digestate | place: USA...
GCTAAATCTCAATTGTTTTGCTAAATCTCAATTGTTTTGCTAAATCTCAATTGTTTTGCTAAATCTCAATTGTTTTGCTAAATCTCAATTGTTTTGCTAAATCTCAATTGTTTTGCTAAATCTTAAGTTTAGCCACTTCTGCACTCAAAATCTTTAAGTCAACCAGCCACATCAAGTTGGTTTTTTAGTCTCATACAAAATCATAATCGACACACGGCGATTTTTAGCGCGGCCTTCAACAGTTTCATTTTCGCTCATGGGTTGCGTTGCGCCGAAGCCTGTGGCGCTGAGCCTGTTTTCGGCAATGCCAAAGCTATTAAGCATGCGTACTACGCTGCTGGCGCGCACGGCGGAGAGTTCCCAGTTTGAATAAAAAGCGGCGCTGTGCATGGGTGAGTTGTCGGTGTGGCCTTCAACTTGCATAAAGTAGGGCGTGGCTTTGAGTTTTTCTGCAATCTGCTGCATCAGCGGCTTGGCAGCTTCTGAGAGGTCGGCCGAACCGGTTTCAAAAAGTAATGAGTCGTTAATATCAATGCGCACACCGCGATTGTTCTGCACCACCGTCACTTTGCCTGCGCCAATCAGCGGCGAGAGCTGGCTTGAGAGATCCAGCCCCGTTTTTACCATGGCTTCACGCTCTTTGCGCTGTTTTTCAGCATAAATATGCGAAAGTGGTAAGGGTTTAATGAGCGAACTGTCTTGATGGATTTTGTTTTCAGGGCTGGTGTCTTTTTTTAGGATGATTTTGCCGCCATTGGTTTGTCCCATAAACGCCGAACCCATGGCAGAAGTGAGCTGTTCGTATTTGCTTTGGTTAACCGATGAAATGGCGTACATCACCACAAAAAAAGCAAACAGCAGCGTAATAAAGTCTGCGTATGAAACCAGCCAGCGTTCGGGGTTTTCATCATCGTCATCAAGCGGCTTTCTTCTAATCATTTTAGTAAGCAATCATTCTAAAAAATTGACATTCAACGGTTGTATTTCACACATTTAAAAACAGCTTTTTTTGCTACTAAAAACCCCCGAGGATTTTTTGTTGCTCTGCGAGCCTTTATTTATAAGGCTTTCAGAGCATCGAAAAAGGTTGCATGTGAATATGACCATTTTTAACGGTTATCGCATGTATGAAAGCAAGCGTTCTGCTACCACGTTCGGGTGGTCGCCTTTAGCAATCGAAACCCAAGCGTTGAGCAGCATTTCACGGCGCATCATTTCAAATTGAATCACATTTTTGAGTTTATTGGCGATGGGCAAAAATACCAAGTTAGCCAAACCGACACCATAAATGGTGGCCACAAACGCCACAGCAATGCCGCTACCTAATTTGCTGGGGTCAGACAAGTTTTCCATGACGTGTATTAAGCCTAACACTGCGCCCAAAATGCCCACGGTGGGTGCATAGCCGCCAGCGGCAGACCAAATTTTGGCCGAGTTGCGTAATTCAACTTCATGAAAATGCATGTCGATGGCGACAATTTCACGAATTTTTTCCGGCGGTGTGCCATCAATCATGAGCTGCATGCCTTTTTTGATGAAGGGCTCAGTTTCTTTTTGCAGGTATGATTCCAGCATAAACAGGCCTTCTTTGCGCGCATAGGTACTCCAGGTGTTGATGCGCTTGGCCAGCGCTTGCCGGTCATCTACTGGCATATTGAACACTTGCGAGAGCATTTTGAGGCCATCGATAAAGTTTTTGGGTCGCGTTTGTAGAATCACAGCGCCAAAGGTGCCGCACATCACAATTAAAAAAGCTGCAGGCTGCACGAGCGAGCCAATGTGGCCGCCTTCAATGGATTGGCCTAATAATATGCCTAAAACGGCAACGGCTAGGCCAATTAAACTGTTCCAGTCCATGATTTCTCTCTCAGCGTGGCACGTAGTCTGGCAACGGCTTGGCTATGTAGTTGGCACACGCGTGATTCTGAAACGCTCATGACCGCGCCGATTTCTTTTAAGTTAAGCTCTTGTTCGTAGTAGAGGCCAAGCAGTATTTTTTCGCGGTCTGGCAGTGAATCAATGGCATCAATCAGCGCATCTCTAAAATCACCTTCCAGCATGGCTTTAATCGGGTCGCCTTTATCATCCGTTTGAAAACGGTCTAAAAAGTGTTCACCCGCTTCTGCCTCGTGAAAGTCTTCGTAATACACCAATTGGTGGCCTGTGCAGTCGCCTAACATTTCATAGTATTCGTCCAGTGGCAGCTGCAACTTTTTGGCGACTTCATTTTCAGTTGGCGGGCGGCCTAGTTGCTGTTCAAGTTGGCTAATCGCTGTTTCAACATCGCGCATGTTTTTGCGGATGCTCCTTGGCAGCCAGTCGGCACTGCGCAGTTCGTCGAGCATGTTGCCGCGGATACGCTGCGTGGCGTAAGTTTCAAATTGTGCGCCGTGCGTATCTTCATAGCGGTTGATGGCGTCGAGTAATCCCATCATGCCGGCTTGAATCAAATCATCAATTTCAACATTAGGCGGTAATTTGGCCTTGAGTTGGTAGGCGATTTTTTTGACCAGCGTGGCATGCGTGCTGAGTAACTCGTCTTTTTGGTCTTTTTTGCCTTTAGCGGTGTACATACGAATCACAATCTTATCGATAGGCTTGTTGAAAGGAGGCTGCAGAATCAAGTTGCACATCTAGTTTTTTGGCAATGTGCGTAAAAGCAGCGGATGCTTTAGCTAAGGGAAAAGCATCAATCACGGTGCGGCCAAGTTTTGTAGCAAGGCTTAATTTTTCGTCTGCGGGAATCGCGCCAAAAAATTCCAGATCAATGTGTAAATAGCGCTTGGCCACTTGCGCTATATTGCGAAACACCACCTGGGCCTGTTCATCATTGGCATCATCCACAATAATGCCAAACGTGCGGCGGCCAAGTTGACTGCAAATGCGTTTAATCAGCGCATACGCTTGTTTGATTGATTCAGGCTTTCTTGATAGTTGAATGATGATTTCACTCTCATTCAAAATAGGCAGCGCTAATTGGCCTTCATCATTGACTGAGGCATCTACCAACACCATGTCAAATTGTGTTGCTAATTGCTTAACGAGCGCGTTGGCCTGCATTTGGTAGTTGAACGTAATATCTGGTGACTGCGTTTTTTGCATGAGTTTGGCGAGTGAAAACGCATAGGGCGACACTTTGACAGCACTTTGTAACGTACTTTTGCTTTGGCAAATTTCATAAAGTGAAGCCGCTTTGTTGAGCGCGTACTGCGACTCGCGCGAGTATGCAGATGCATGCATCATCAGAACCTGATTGCCTTGTGCCTGAATAGAAGCGGCCAGATTAGTCATCATGCGTGGAAACGTTGCTTCAAGCCCGGCAGATAAAATAGACACCACCCGTGGTTTGGGTGAAGCCATAATTCTTCTTAATCCAGCGGCCTGGTCATGGTGAAATTTACGCATAATGAGCCTCCACCGCTTGATGAGCGCTAGTCATCGTGTTGCCCATCACCAGTGGCAATTCATCTGCTAAAAACTTAAAAGGCAGATACTGCAGGCTCTCGTGATTGAGCGCGTCTTGAATCAACTGTTCTTTATTGGCGATTAAAATATCCTCTGGCACGCGCTGGCCGTTGGTGGCGTAATGCAGTTTGAGTTTTTCACGAATAATCACATCAAGCGCATTGCCGATGGTGGCAGCTTCGTCTATTTTAGTCATGATGCAACCATCTAGGCCTTTGCCTTTATAGGCTTTGACCACGTTAGCTAGTGTTTCACCCGTGCTGGTGGCATTGAGGCAAAGCAAGCGTTTAATCGGTGTATCGGTGTTCGATAACATGGCAATTTGCTCACCCACCATCTGGTCGCGCTGACTCACGCCTACGGTGTCGATTAGCACGGTGTGCTTGCCTTTGAGCTCATTTAATGCAATTTTCAAATCGGCTTCATCTTTGACGGTATGTACCATGACGCCTAATATTTTGCCGTAAATGCGCAGTTGTTCATGGCCGCCAATACGGTAAGCATCTGTAGTGATTAAACCCAAATTATGCGTGCCGTGCTTCATTACGTAACGGGCAGCTAACTTAGCCACGGTTGTGGTTTTGCCAACACCAGTTGGGCCAATTAGTGCGAACACACCGCCGTGCCCCAGCATTTCTGCTTCATCTTCAACGGAGTGCAGGTTTCTTGAGAGTACCGATTTTAGCCAAGCGATGGCTTTGCCGTAATCTAAATTTGCAGGCAATTTTTCAGCCAATTGTCTTGAAAGCGCGGCACTAAAGCCTGCAGATAACAGCGTACTTAAGATTTGTGCTTTGATGGGTTCGCGCTGTTGAATGCTCGCCCAGGACAACGTGGTGAGCTGAGATTCAATGGCGCTACGCATGGTACGCATTTCATTCAGAATGGCCGTCATTTCATGATTGGGTGCTGCAGGTGTAGCGTGTAGCGCTGCGAGATTCAAATCAATTTGATTGGATAGCGTAGCTCTTGCCGGTGCACGTACTTCATTTTGAGTTGGTATGTTATCGCCCCTAACATTGCTAAAATCATGTTGACTTGGATGACTCAGGCTATTGGATTGATTCTTTTTATTAAGCATTTCAAGCAAAGTGATCGGTGCAATTTCTGGCATATGTTGGCTAACCTCTTTTGGCAGAGGAGTTTCTGCAACAGCATTTTTTGCGGAGGGTGCATCATTAAAACTGTAATTATTCATCGCCAGCGCGTTCATTTCTTCTTCTTGAACGGCAATAATTTCATTGCCGCCTTCAACCGCTCGGTTTGAAATAATCACGGCATTTTCGCCTAATGTTTTGCGCACCATATTGAGCGCCTCACGCGAGTTTTTGCCAAAGAATCGTTTTAAGTTCATGCTGAACCTCTAATAAGATTTGTAACGCGAATAATTTTTGAATCAGGTAATTCTTCATGTGAGAGCACGCGAAGGTGTGGCACGGAGCGACGTAAGAATTTTGCTAAGGCAGCCCGAATAGGTGCCGAAACGAGCAACACTGGCGACATACCCATTTGTTCTTGCTGTTTTGCGGCAGATTCTGCTTGGCGCGCAAGTGTTTCTGCCATGTTGGGTTCAATGGCAGCGCTGGTGCTGTTAGATTGCACCGCTTGCGTCAGTAAACGCTCAAGGCCATTATCGAGTGTAATCACAGACACTTCATTACCACTTGGAAATAATTGCTGCACAATGGCGCGCCCAAGTTTAATGCGCACTTGTGCGGTGAGTTCATTGGTGTCTTGTGTTTGGGTGGCAAATTCTGCCAATGTTTCAATAATGGTGCGCATGTCACGAATATGTACGCCTTCTGTAAGCAGGTTTTGTAATACTTTTTGCACCATTGAAAGCGGCAATAATTTAGGCACAAGGTCTTCCACCAGCTTGGGCGATTCTTTTCCAACATGGTCTAACAATTGCTGTGCTTCTTGGCGGCCTAATAAATCAGCAGCGTGGCTAGAAATCACATGATTTAAATGTGTTGCAATCACAGTGCCGGCATCTACGACCGTGTAACCCATATTTTGTGCTTCATCGCGCGTGTTGTTATCAATCCACACGGCAGGTAGACCAAATGCCGGGTCAGTCGTAATTTGTCCGGCCAGCGGGCCTGTGACCATGCCTGGGTCAATGGCCAAATACTGACCGAAGTGTGACTCTCCACTGGCAATTTCAACACCTTTGAGTGTGATGCGATAGCTAGAAGGTTTTAGTTCTAAGTTGTCGCGAATATGGACGGTGGGTGCTAAAAAGCCGACTTCTTGTGCGAATTTTTTGCGAATACCTTTAATTCGCTTCAGTAAGTCGCCACCCTGTGCCTTGTCAACCAGTGGAATCAAACGGTAACCCACTTCTAAGCCAACTAAATCAACTGGCAGCACATCATCCCAGCTGGCTTCTTCAGTTTCTGTCACCACTTCAGTTTTTTCAGGTTGTACAGGTTCTGCTTCTGCGGCAAGCTGCTTTTTGCTTACTGAATAAGCCAGGCCAGCGAGCAGTGATGCTAAGAATAAAAAGGCAAGATTAGGCATACCGGGAATCAACCCCATGCCGCCGACAATGCCTGCTGTAACGTAAATCACGTGCGGGTTGGTAAAAAGCTGAGTGACCAGTTGCCCGCCAATATCTTCTTTATTGGCTACGCGTGAAACCACCACGCCGGCCGCCACTGAAATGATTAAAGAAGGAATTTGTGCCACCAAGCCATCACCAATGGCCAGTAAGGTATAGTTTTTAATCGCATCTGCAAAGGCCATTTCATGTTGCACCATGCCAACAACCAAGCCACCGATAATATTGATGACCGTGACCAAAATACCGGCAATCGCGTCACCGCGAACATATTTGCTGGCACCGTCCATCGCGCCGTAGAATTCTGATTCCTGACTCACTTCAGCACGGCGGCTACGTGCTTCGTCTTCACCAATCAAGCCCGCGTTTAAGTCAGCATCAATAGCCATTTGCTTACCTGGCATGGCATCTAAGGTAAATCGTGCGCCAACTTCGGCAATACGGCCAGCCCCTTTGGTAACCACAGTAAAGTTGATGATGGTTAAAATCACAAATACCACAATACCCACCGTGTAATTGCCGCCAATCAAAAAATGTCCAAATGCTTCAATGACTTTACCAGCGGCATCAGGGCCGGTGTGGCCTTCTGTGAGTACCACGCGGGTTGAAGCCACATTAAGTGAAAGACGCAACATGGTGGTGACTAATAACACAGTAGGGAAGGCAATAAAATCAAGCGCTTTTTTGGTTTGCAGGCCAATGAGCAATACCATAATAGATAACGCAATGTTAAAGCTAAATAAAGCATCGAGTATTAACGCGGGTAGCGGCAATATCATCATTGATAGCAACAGCACAATAATGAGCGGTGCCGCAACATTGCGATTGCCCATTACGTTCATCCAAGCTGGTAATTTGAATCCGTTCATGATGCAAATACCTCTTCATCTTTGACTGTATAAGGTGCTGGAAGCAAACTATGCGGATCTAACTCATCTGGTACAGGTAGTGCTTTGGGCACGTCAGGTTGGATACCACCTTCTTTATTGAAAACGCGTAGTTGAAACACATAAGCCAGCACTTCAGCCACCGCAGAATAAAGCGTTTCAGGAATTTCAGCATTGAGTTCAGTGTGGGCGTAAATCGCGCGTGCAAGTTTTGGTGCTTCCAGTGTCACAATATGATGTTCCTTGGCAATTTCACGGATTTTCAATGCAGTGGCATCTGCCCCTTTAGCAATCACCATGGGCGCGCGATTGCCATGCTCCTTATATTGAATTGCCACCGCATAGTGGGTTGGGTTGGTAATCACCACATCGGCTTTAGGCACTTCAGCCATCATTCTGCGCCTTGCCATCTCGCGTTGAATTTGACGAACGCGAGCTTTAACTTCAGGGTTGCCATCCGATTCTTTTGCTTCTTTGCGCACTTCTTCTTTTGTCATTTTTAATTTATTGGCGTATTGATAGAGTTGAAATGGCACGTCAATGGCCGCAATAATCACTAAAGCTCCCACTACCGATAAAAACCCGGTGAGTAACAGTTGGCCGGTTTGCGATACTCCCGTTGCAATTGGAAAAGTTGAAAGTAGCAGCATCGGCTCCATTTCACTTGAAATCACCATATAAGCGACAGTAGATACTAATAGTGCTTTTGAGATGGATTTAACCAACTCTACTGCCGAGTTTTTTGAAAACATATTGCCCAAGCCCTTGGCTGGATTTAAGCGATTAAACTGCGGCGCGAGGGCTTTGCCGCTCATCACCCAGCCGCCAATCAGGGCGGGGGAGGCAATGGCAACCACTAATAGCACTAATGCAAATGGCGCAAAATCAATCAATAAGTTAAGAATAATCTCTGAAATTTTCATTAATAATATGGCAGGGTCGTATACTTCAGCTCGGTTAAAACTTAACCCTTGCTGCATACTCGTCTTTAATGCGCCATTCAAATGGCTACCCATCATCCAAAAGCTCAAACCAGCTGCAAAAAGCACAGTCACCGTGGCCAGTTCGCGTGAGCGTGGCACGTCACCATCCTCGCGAGCGGTTTCTAACCGCTTGGGCGAGGCCTGTTCCGTCTTTTCTAAATCGCTGTCTTCAGCCATTTGGTTTTAGTCCGTTTGGTTAATCTTGTGCCGGCTATCGCTAATTCACGATGTTGTGCTGGCAAGCCATTGCAACCTTTATAAAATCATTTTTTTGATTTCACAGTGCCATTATTCAATAGTCCAGTGCGTTTTCATCTGCAGAATAAAAGGGTGAAAATAAGTCTTTCTTTGATTGAAACTGTAGAAAAGCAAGATGCATGAAGTAATTTTTGAATTATTTTAAAAAATAAAAAACAATTAAAACAATGTGTTATAAAAAATTTAAAAATATTTTCAATTTTTTACTAAAGTTTTAAAAAGATTTGCCGTAAGCGTTTGTAAGTTGAAATTGATTTTAATTGGGTAGTTTGTATGGCCAGCAATAATTACGGCAAAAATACAACAATATTGAGAAGGCAATTAAATTTATTGAATAAGTTAGCCTATTGAACAACCGCATTTGCCACTAAGGTGTGCAATGTAAAAATTTATAAGTGATTGAAAAATATCATTTTATTATGGCCTCTGTAGGTGTTTGTAGGACAAACACCTACAGAGGCCTGTCCGTTTCTCTCATAAAATAAACCGCCAAATGCTCATTGTTAAGCCCTCTCAATCGGTTCAAAGTACGCCTAACGCAACAGATGTACTTTTAAATGAACCGAAAATACAACCTTAGGGGAAATAAAATGAATGAAGCAGAAATGATGTCAGAAATTAGAGATGCCAATCTAAATTATTTAATGTTATCTCAACAAATGATTCGTACTGATAAACCAACCGCAATTTTCCGTTTAGGCATCAGCAAAGATATTGCAGACTTGCTAGAAGGTTTAAGCAACTTGCAATTACTTAAATTGAGCAGCAGCAGCATGATGTTAGCCAGATTCCGTTTTGATGACAGCGCCATTTTAGGCATGTTGACCAACTACACCAAAGACAGCACACAAGCGCACTTACATAAAGCTGTGTTGATGTCTGGCCAAACCGCTGAGGCGATGGCATAAATCTGGCGATTCAATCGTTTAAATCAAGATTAAACAAATAGAAGCAGGGGTAGCATCATGGCTAAAAAAAGTATTGTGAATGAATCAGAACAAATCCAGTTGGCGATTCAGATGATTAAACTGGGCGCAAGACTACAACTTTTAGAATCGCAAACCACGCTATCTCGCGAGCGTTTAATCAAGCTTTACAAAGAGTTAAAAGGGGTTTCACCCCCTAAAGGCATGCTGCCATTTTCAACCGATTGGTTTTTAACCTGGCAGCCGAATATTCATTCTTCAATTTTTTATAACATCTATAAGTTTATGATTACTTATACCGAAACTTCCGGTATTCAAGCCATCATCCGTGCATATAGTTTATACCGTGAACAAGTCATGACAGAAAATTCAGACCCGGACGCTGAACCAGTATTGTCGCTCACACGTGCCTGGACACTGGTGCGTTTTGTAGAAAGCAAAATGCTGACCATGAAAGCCTGCAGTTGCTGTGGCGGTGAGTTTGTCATCAATAAGTATGATCTCAATCAAAATTATGTATGCAACTTATGCCATGTGCCTTCACGCGCAGGAAAAACTAAAAAGGCAAAAGAACTTACATATAAACTTGTTTCAATTGCGGCCTAGTTTGCACGCTTATGCCAAAAACACAAGGGCAACCGCTTGTTTGGCCATCTAATGCGGTGGCTGAACAAAGCACCTTAAAACCGGCCACTTTAGCATTATTGCTACAGGTAGCCTCGCTTGCAGGTGTGATTGGCATTGTTTGGCTGAGTCATTTAGTTGCCCAGCAATTCTTTAACGTAGCCCTAACATTTTCAATGTGGAGCTTGTGTTTTTTACAGGCCGCTTTAAGTGCCAGCCTTGCCGCTGTTTTTAAGCAGGCGCACTGGTGGCGGTGGATTCATTTTGCCTTTCCGTTTGCAGTGTTAGTGATGTTGCAGTGGCAAATTCCCA
>Ga0116182_1006229_pt1 | contig 10018 bp, 9 predicted proteins | sample AD_UKC077_MetaG_FD_89805 | JGI IMG/M metagenome (GOLD analysis project Ga0116182, IMG submission 89805) | Active sludge microbial communities of municipal wastewater-treating anaerobic digesters from USA - AD_UKC077_MetaG | ecosystem: Engineered > Bioreactor > Anaerobic > Digestate | place: USA...
CTGTTTGATGCAAGCGGTTATATTGCCGTGCCCTATAATGCGGCTCTGAATATCGGCAGTGGAGATTTTTGCATATCCGGATGGTTTAGCCGCAGTACCATTTCATATCAGCATATAATTGGCACAACGACATCCGGCAATTTTACGATTGCTCTTAATTACTCACGCTATGGCATTTCCATGGGAACGCACTTCGGAGCCTGGACTGTGAATGTTGCCTACACTTTTGCAGCAAATACAATCTACCACATTGAGGTATCCCGATCGTCGGGGAGGGCCTATATATTCGTTAACGGTGTATTATTAAACAGTGGCGGAACGGTCAACACTAATAGTTATGTGTTTGCGAACGGTTTTATGATTGGTAAGCACAACGATACCAAGTATCTCGGAACCATGAGCGAATTTTGTATGCAGGTGGGTACTGGTGGACACATCTCCGATTTTACACCGCCAACATCGTATATCGTCGCTTTGACACCAGTATATTCCGAAGCAACAATAAAACATACTGGCGATTACTCCATGAAGGTCGTTGCTCCGCAGACAACTTCATTGAATAAAACCTTAACACGCACTTGTTCACCGACAATTAATCTTACCGACCAGACCAGTATTAAATTCTGGATAAGAGCAAGCAGGACAGGAACGAATTTAAAAATCGGTTTTCATGATTCAGGCGGAACAACAACAGAAAGTAATATTGCAATTTCTTCTGCTGACACTTGGGAAGAAAAGACGATTGATATTAGTTCAGTCACCAATGCTAATAAAGATGCTATTGATAGTATTGTTCTAACTGTCACTAATGCCGATGCTGAGAATACAATCTATCTGGATTATATGAGGGCGGATGACATGTATGATGAAAAATATTCTTCATATAATAGAAATTCTTTTTTACCAATGAGAGGTCGGTCAAGAGATTTACCAACAGGATTAATAATTCAAAATTCTTGATAATAATTGATTTTAACAATTTTTGCGATTTCCTTTATCATAAATAGTATAGATATTGTATAGGAGATTTTATGACTGAATTATATGGCACAACTATTTATAGTGGATATGGTTATCCAGCCATGTCTGTATATAGTGGTGAAATCCAAATAGAACCAGAAAGATGGCAGATGATTACAGTTCCTGTAATATATGGTTATTGGGATAGTACAAATCATCAACTTATACATGATGGACAAACTATTGCTAGAATAAAAAATTATGTTTTAGACCAAATAGCTGATGTTATGGGGGTCATCAGTGGAAAATTTTATACGTTCTACACATACATACATTGGAGATAATAATTATTTTTTTATACTTTCTTATAAATAGAACATAGAAGAATAAAAAATTATCATGGAGGATTTTAAACATGGCATTTTATCTAAGCCCACTTGTGGCAGTCAACGAATACGATGCTACCACAACAATACCAGCCGTAGCTACCTCTATTGCTGTTATCATTTTGAGAGACACATACAAAGGCCCTGAAATGAAAACACAATTTATTTCATCGGTGGATGACCTTGTAACAGTTTTCGGGAAACCAACCAGTGCTGCCCCTTGTTATAAGGATATGCTAGCCGCTACAGGATATCTGAAATATGGAAGTATGTTATATGCAACGAGGGCGCTGGCAACATCCGCCGCTTTTGCAAATGTACAAGTAACCATTCCTTCAGCAACCTCTATTGCAGCTTCAGCAAGCTCTGAATCGGCAATGACATTGGCAGATATGGAAACATATACAAGAGATGTTGGTGGTGATGTTGATGATTTCAGTAGTCAAGCAACTGCTGTTGATTCAGCTATATCCGATTTCATGTGGTTTGTAGCTAATTCAAGAGGTGAATGGGGAAACAAGATTCGTATTGCTTTTGCTGGAAAGAATTTCTATGAATCATGTTCAGCACTTGTAGATGCTAGAAGTAATGCAATAATCAATACAACAGACACATGGAGCACGTCAGCGGCAATAGGAAAAATTGATAGCCCAATTGAAGATGAACATTCATTTCTGGTTGTTGTACAAACAGTCGAGCAAGGATTGATTCCATCAATTACGGCGACAACTTCAGGAACAGAATCATTAGACCCAACAGCCGGTGGTTCATCAAACTGGATAACAACAGAATACTTCAATGTATCATTGAACCCTGACGCCTATGATGACACTGGTAGAAAGAGATTTGTAGAAACACTTATCAATGAAACATCAGGATATGTGAAATGTGCTCTTGGTAGCGGATACACTATCGCTACAGACATGTCAAATGTAAAAACAAATAATTGGATATATTTGACAAATGGTGTTGATGGAAACATAATGCTGGATACAGCCGGAGACACTGCTATCATGAATGCTCTTGATTTGTACCAGAATCCCGAAGAAATTGATGTCAATATATTCATTGATGCTGATAAGAGTGTAACAGTAAAACAGTATATTGACACTATATGTCAGGCACGTAAAGATGCTATGGGAATCCTTGACTGTGAAATGGCAGATGTTGTTGCAAATAGAACACAAGAAACTGAAGATTTGAGAGATTTCGTATCAAACTTCAATGATGCTACATGTTTAGGTATCAATAGTTCATATTCATGTATCTATGGAAACTGGATAGAAATTTATGATAAATGGAATGGTAAATATAGATGGATACCAATGTCAGGACATGTAGCAGGATTATTCGCCAATAACGATTATGTATCAGAACCTTGGTTTGCACCCGCTGGCCCAAACAGAGCGGTTGTTACAGGAGTAAGAAGATTGGCATGGAATCCAAACCTTGCACAGAGAAACATTCTGTATAAGAATGGTATCAACCCTGTTGTAAGTTTGTCTGGTATGGGTAAATTGATATATGGACAGAAAACACTTCTGTTGAAGGATTCAGCTTTCAATAGAATCAATATTCGTAGATTGTTCATAGTTCTGGAAAAAGCCATTGCAACGGCTTCAAGATACTTCTTGTTTGAACCAAATGATGATATTACAAGATTGCTGTTAATCAATATGATTGACCCATTCTTGAGAGATGTTAAAGCCCGTAGAGGTATTTACGACTACTTGTTAGTATGTAATGAAACAAACAATACACCTGAAAGAATTGACCGTGGTGAATTGTGGTGTGACATTTACATCAAACCAACAAGAGCAGCAGAATTTATCGTTCTGAACTTCATAGCCACAAAGACTGGCGCTTCCTTCTCGGAACTTGCTGGAATTGCTGGATAAGGAGGTTTGATGTCAAGATAATAACTAAGGAGTTGTGTTCGTTTACACAACTCCTTTTTTATTGTAAATAGTTTATATGAAAAAGATAAAATTTACATACAACCAAGTGAAAACATTCATAGAGTCTGTTGATGGATATACCTTATTATCAACTGAATATATTAATAACACATCAAAATTAAAAATTTCTTGTTCCGAACATCATGTTTTTGAAATGGCAAGAGCTGATTTTCAACAAGGACATAGATGCCCAACATGTACAAATTGTAGGAAACATACACTTGATGAAGTTAAAGAATATGTTAAAAATGAAGGATATATAATAATTTCAACAAAATATAAAAATGCTAAAACAAAATTATCAGTGCAGTGCCCAAAAGGTCATTTATTTGAAATGAGTTATAATGGACTTCAACAAGGATATAGATGTCCTGTATGTGCTAATAATATAAAATTGACACTAGATGATGTCAAAAAGTCAGCCGAAGAAGAAGGATATACAATATTATCAACATCATATGAAAGAAATAATAAAAATTTACGATTTCAGTGCCCCAATGGCCATCAATTTAATATGCGGTTTGATAATTTCAAGCATGGAAAACAAAGGTGTCCATTGTGTAAATGTATAAACAATGGTTCTAAAGTAGAGAAAAAAGTTCTGAATTATGTGAAATCTATATACGATGGTATTATTATTGAAAATACTCGTAAGATAATCAAAAATTACTGGACAAATCAAGGATTAGAACTGGATATTTACTTACCAGAACTGAATAAAGCGATTGAATTTAATGGGGTATATTGGCATAATAATGATTATAGAAGATGGTTGGATGAAATGAAGAAAAAACAATGTATCCAAAAAAGCATTGATTTATTGGTTATAAGAGAAGATAACTGGTATAAAGATAACAATAGTTGTTTGAAAGAAATAGAATTTTTTATAAATAAGTAAAAGAATAAAAATTATGGTCATTAGACCCATAGGAGGATACATTATGGCACGTTTTGATGTAGATAGCTACAGAGCCAATTTCAATGGGGGAGCAAGGGCATATCTGTTTTATTACAAACCAGTTTTCCCATCTAGTATTGCTGCAAATTCAGATGAAGCAACATATCTAGTACGTTCAACGAGTTTGCCGGAAACATCAATAGATGATATTCTATTGGCATGGCAAGGTTTCGACATCAAGGTGGCTGGAAAGTATACCTATACTGATTGGACTGTTACTTTCAATTGTGATGCCGAAGCAAATATTCAGAAATATTTTCATAATTGGCTGTCATTGATTCATGACCCTACGACAAACATTTATACAAATCCTGTAAATTACATGGTTGACCAACAAATTGACTTGCTCGGCCTTACAGGAGACCCAATTACAAAGTATAAATTGTTTGCTTGTTGGCCAAAGGTTATTGGTAATGCATCATTGGATTACACCACAAATGATGTAGTTCAGTTTGATATTACATTTGGTTACTTGTATCATGTAACTGATAAAGCTACATATGGAGTAACACCAACATTCGGCTAATAGAAGTGGGGTGGTTAATATTAAAATTAATTTTGATATCGATAGCTACAAAACTAAGTTTGTAGATGGAGCAAGGGCATATCTGTTTTTTGCTATGTTTACATTTCCACCGGGCATAGATGAGCCCGTAGTATATAGTAATGTAGTTATGTCATCTCTCCTTTCTCCTTTAGGGTATGGGGCTAAAGATAATGTTGTGCCTTATATGGTGAAGTCAACATCAATACCTGATAGCACTTTTGAAGAACTCATAATACCATATCCCGGCTTACCGTATAAAATGGCAGGTACTAGAACATATGGTGATTGGACTGTATCATTCAATGTAGATAACGAAGGTGTTCTATTACGAAAATTTCATAATTGGCATGATTGGATATATGAACCATCTAACAATTATCAAACTGGCGCGGACTTTTATATGGTAGACCAGAATCTTTTCCTACTGGATGGTACTGGTAATGCGACACATAAAATTCAGTTAGTTCAAGCATGGCCAAAGTCATTAGGAGCTGTGGGACTTGATTATTCATCTACAGATATAGCCACCATAGATGTTTCTTTTTCATATCAGTATTATAAAGTTTATAAGTTGGATGCAAATTCTACACAAACCACTATATTACAGTCATTGATAAATAAAGTTGCTGGAAAACCAATCGGGGGTTTATTTTAATGCTGAATATATTTAAAATACCATCAACTGATGCTCTGGTGAGTAATATAAAAAATCAATTTGTTAGACCTCTTGCTGGTGAATTTGGTAAGAAAAAAATTGATATTGAGACATATAAAGCAAAATTCTTAGGTGGTAATGCTAGACAGTATTTATTTGTGTGTAGAGTTCAATTTCCTGGCATGCAAAACATTATAAAATCAGGATTGAGGTCTGGTATGAGCGCTTTATCTATGCCTGACTTGACTTCTGTATCATCAGCAATTAAAGCTGGTTTGAATACAGCGGCTTCCACTGCAATTACAACAGGAACACTTGGTCTGGATACAGAAGATTTTAAATATTTTGTACGTTCAACAACTTTACCCGAATCTGCTGTAGAAGAAACATCTACATATTTTTGTGGTAAACAGTATAAATTATCAAGTGTAAGAAGAACACAAGATTGGCAAGTACAATTTTTGGTAAACCATGATGCCACTGTATTACAGAAGTTTTCTGAATGGAATTATTTGATGGAAAATCCTGAAACAGGCGCCTATGGAAAACCACAAGATTATATGACAGACCAATCAATTCAGTTAATTGGATTGGATGGAGCGGCTATTTGTACATATAAATTATATGGTGCTTATCCAAAATCTATTGGAGCAGTAACATTGGACTATGCCAGCAACGAATTTGCTACATTTGATGTAACATTTGGTTATCAATATCATACAGTAGCAGCCGGTGAAGGTGAGCCAGGATTATTAACATCAATGAGAAAATCTGGATATATGTTATCAATGAACTCTTTGATGGGATTAGGTGAAAAAGCAGCAACATAATAATTGTGTACAAGTCATTTAAAAGACTATAAATATCAAAAAATAAACTGTATAGGAGTGATGTGAAATGGGTTCAAACTTCAAAAATTACTTAAACACATTCGTTTTCGACACCAATTTGCCGGGCAGCGGCCAGAATGTGTCATTTCACCCAGTAACAACAGGGCAGCTAAAAAGATTATTGTTATATGAGACAACGGATGACCCTCTAGCAATAGAGACTGCATTGGATGAATTGATAGAAGAATGTATTATAAAACCGGAAGGATTAAAGGCAAAAGATTTATATGTTCAGGATAGATTCTATCTGATGGTTGAAATACGTAAGGCAACAAGAGGCGCCACATATCAATTTCAGACAACATGTACCAGTTGTGGGTCACAAACACAACAAAATATTAATCTGTCAAGTTTACCAGTAACCACATTGAGTAAAGTTGTAAAGAAAGATGTGAAAGCACCTACCCCAGCAGCAAAACAAAGAAAGGGTAAACTGGTAGAAAAGACAGAAGAACCAAAAGTAGTTGAAACAAAACCAACAGCAGATTGGAATGTTGTGAAACTGAATGATAATATATCATTGAGATTGGATTTGGTAACAAGAAAACTACAACAGGATGCTTTTGATTTATTCAAGGCCAATCATCCTGATATGAGTAAAGTCAGTGATATCGAAAGAACTCTTGATGTAGCAACATTGTTATATGCTATGGCAATAAAGAGTGTTATAACACCTGATGGCGAAGAAGAATTATCATTGGAAGATAAAGTGTTCTTACTTGATAATATTCAACAGTCAGAACAGGAAAAGATTTCAAAATGGTATGATGACCATGATTTCGGTATTGACTTCTCATTCAATGTAAAATGTGCTCAGTGTGGATTTGAAGAGAAGAAAGAGGTGCCCGTAGACAGTTTTTTTTACTAATGTATGTGTTGTGTAGTGGTCTGAATATACATACTATTACATCAGACCAATTCTATTTGGCAAGTAGGGCACACATACCAATATCTGAAAGTAATGAGATGGCAGATTTTGAGCGAGAAGCATTTATGGGTCTAGTAATCAAAGATATACGTGAGCAAGCAGAAAATGAAAAGATAAAAATAGCAGCGGGTATGGGTAGAAAGATACAAAAATAGGTATGATGTCAACATAAAAGGTTTATAAAAGTGTCGGAAAAATTATCATATGAGTTTGTAAAGGATTTTATTGAAAAAGAAAAATATACATTATTATCAACAAGTTATATAAACAATAAAAGCAAACTTAAACTGAAATGCCCGTCTGGTCATACGTGGTCTATATCATACAATAGTTTCAATAGTGGTTGTAGGTGTTTATACTGTTCTGGTAAAAAACAATATTCATATGAATTTGTAAAAAAATTTATTGAAAAAGAAGGTTATATTTTATTATCTTCTACATATGAAAATTCAAAGAAAAAACTGAATATGATGTGTGATAAAGGTCATATTTTTGAAATGTCATTTGGAACATTTAAAAATGCTAATCATAGATGTAATATATGTTCTGGTAATCAAAATTATAATATTAAACAAGTAAATGAAATTATTGAAAAAGAAGGATATAGTTTATTATCAAATGAATATAAAAATAATAAGCAGAAATTGAAATTAAAATGCACAAACGGTCATGTATATAATACAAGGTTAGATAATTTCCAATCAGGCCAACGATGCCCACGATGTTATCAAATAAAAGGAGGCTCACAACCTGAAAAGGAGATTACAGACCATATAAAATCAATATATAATGGTAATATTATTGAAAATGATAGAACTATTGTCAAAAACTATTGGACAGGCCGATTTTTAGAATTGGATATATATTTACCTGATATCAAAAAAGCCATTGAATTTGGTTGTTATTATAGGCATAATGATGATTATCAAAAATGGAAAGAAATGATGAAAATAAAACAATGTAAAAAACAAAAAATTGATTTATTGGTAATAATTTATAAAGGTTCGTGGAGGAAAGAGCGAGACAAAATTTTGAATGATATAAATATGTTTATATTAAAATAAATATAAATATAATATGAACCTCGCTGTAGTTTTATGACTACATGGATTTTCAATTATGAAGGTCTGAAGGGCACTAACCTTCAGGCCTTTTTTATTATGGAGAGAAAATGGCAGATAATACAGAAAAAATATTAAAAGAAATAGCAAAATCAACAAAAATTCAGAGTGACGCTATGTTAAAAATAGCCAGAGGTACGTCACATGATATTAGTATAGGCAGAACAGCTGAAAGCCGTGGTAAGGAAACGAGGGGTGGTAGTTCTCAATCTTCTGGTGGGTTTATGAGTAGAATTATTGGAGATGAGAAACAAGGTAAAAAACAACAAAGAGAAATAATGAACGAACTCAAAAAACCTAGTAGCACTTTCAATAAACTACTTGCGTCTTTTATGAATACACTTCTAGGTCGTATGATTTTCATTGCAAAATCAAATATTGAACATTATTACCAAAGATTGGAAGGTGCTATTAGTAGTTTAACCAATAGAATATTTGGTCAAATGTTGGATGATATTCGTCCGTTTACTGAAGCAGTCAGAGCTACTGCTCAATTTTTGTTCCGAATGTTAAAACCTCTAAAAGAAATGTTGTTTAGTATTGCCAAATTCCCTATTGGAATGTTCAAAGGAATATTTGAGGGAATGAACAAAGTTTCTACGTTTCTTCAAAATAAATTATCATTACTGATTCCTAAGAAAGAAGTAAAGTCACCAGAAGTAAAAGAGTTGAAGAAGCAAACAAGTATGAGCAGTAAGCTTCTTAGAACTCAAGGAAAAATAATAAGATGGTTGACATACATAGAAAAAAATACTGCTGCTTCTGCTAGTGCTACTGGTGCCAGAGGTGGTATTGGTGCCTATAAAGCTGCAAGAACAGCAAGATGGATAAGAAATTGGGGAAGAAATATGGAGCCTCCTTCAGATGAAAAGGGTGGTGGACTAACAAGCACAGCTGGTAAAGTTGCTGGTGGTGTTATTGGTGGAGTTGGTTCTATTTTTGGTGGAGTTGGTAGATTATTAAGTGGTGTTCTTGGTATATTCGGTAGTTTGATGCCAATGCTGCTAAAAGGTGTTTTAGCGGTTGCAGGAGTGTCTTTATTGATTGGATTATGGAAAAGATTTGAAGAAACAGCAACTGGTAAAAAAGTTAAAGCATGGGTGACAGACCTTTGGGATACAACACTCCTTCCATTTTGGAGAAATACAATGAGGCCAGAATTGGAAGGTTTTTGGAATGATTTTTTATGGCCGGCAATGAAGAAAGGAGCTGGAGAATTGGGTTCTCTTATGTGGGATGGTTTTAAATATGGTGTGAAAAAAACAGTAGAATCTGTTTTACCAACAGAAAATGACATACCAAAAACAGATGATGAACGTACAGCTGATTTGGTAAAGAAAGGAGCTTTAAAAGGAGATAGTTTAAAAAATTTATTAGACTCTAATAGGGTAGAAGAAGAAAGAAAAAGAAAAATTATTGATTGGAAACAAATGGCTAAAACTTTGGGTTGGATTGCAGGTGGTGTGGCCACTGCTACTGTTGCTGCTGCTACCGCCCCTGTTTCTATACCAGCTGGTGTTGTTGCTTTAACTGGTGCTGTCTTGGGAGCGTTAGCATCTTATGTTAATCGTAAAGAAGGTGGTGCTGTTCCAATTATGGCACATGAGGGCGAATA
>Ga0116182_1006232_pt1 | contig 10013 bp, 13 predicted proteins | sample AD_UKC077_MetaG_FD_89805 | JGI IMG/M metagenome (GOLD analysis project Ga0116182, IMG submission 89805) | Active sludge microbial communities of municipal wastewater-treating anaerobic digesters from USA - AD_UKC077_MetaG | ecosystem: Engineered > Bioreactor > Anaerobic > Digestate | place: USA...
ACGAAGCATCGCTCCTCGAGCAGAAGATGAAGGAGGCGGATGGGGTCATTTTTGCTACGCCTGTCTATGGGTTCCAGGTCTCTTACCTGATGAAGTTGTTCATCGACCGGCATGGATATATCTTCCACCGTCCCCGGTTCTTCCGGCAAAAAGCCTTACTCCTCACCACGGCTGGTGCGGTGGGAAGTACGGATGTACTGAAGTATCTCAATCTCGTGGCCAGTATCTGGGGATTTGATGTTGCCGCAAAGGTAGGGATACGATCCCATGCAACGTTTGGTCCTCTCCCCTCGTATGTCCTCCGGGAGAACGAGAAGAAACTACAGAGGGCGGCTGATGCCTTCCTTGCCGCTCTTATCAGAGGAACACGTCCCCGACCCAACCTGTTCGATGTACTCGCATTTCATGTCGGGAGAGCCCCTTCAGATGAGCTGGGCGAACGGGCTCCTGCCGATCACCAGTACTGGACCGACCAGGGATGGCTTGAGAAGGGGAGGCGCTATTATGTCGATGTCCCGGTCAATCCCCTGTACCATGCCCTGGGGGTGCTTGCAGAGTGGTTCATGCGCCGTCAGATTCGCAGGGATCTCGAGGCGGTGAGCTGAATCCCGACCTGACCGGTGCTGCCTGTGACCGTAAAACAAGGTTCCTGCCGCCCTGAAGAGTACCCGGTTCCTCCTGCTCCAATCTCGTTGGTGTGGAGATACTTCATTCATGCTCTCCACTCAGCAGGTCACTTTTCCATAGTTGACAAGCACACCGATCATCCCTTTTCTCACCAGTCTTCCCTGATGGTGGTTGTTGTACCAGGGACCGGAGCGGTACTGCCGCTCAACCTCTCCCTGCGGTGGAGCACTTCCTTGCGGAACTACCCAGCGAAACGATACTCCCCCTTATCATTTGTCTTTTCCCAGGGTTGTTTTTGCAACAGTGATAGTGGGGGTGAGAAAGAACACGATCGAGACGATAATGTACCCGAATACGGCAACGACCGGGAGTATGAATCCGAAGATCAGCGTCGCGACAATGACATAGACACCGGACTGCTGCCTCCGCTGCAGGGCATCCAGTTCAGGGATCGCCGATTCGGTGATGAGCATATCAGGGGTCTTGATCGCGGATTTCATGATCGCATTCATCGTCACCGATGCAGCCAGCAGGTCCAGGCCATAGAGGGTCACCGGAGCGCTCAGTGCTGATCTTGCCAGTGCGTTCACCGTAAGCCACCAGGAGAAGAGATCAGTACTTGCAAGATCTGGGATCATGGGTGGATGCGAAAGGTAGAATGCCATGAGCTTCGTTGTGAAAGGGATGAGCGAGACAAAGAAGAGCATCAGGAGCGTGAGCCGGTATGAATGCGGGGTCTCCTGTTCCATCAGGGCGGTGATGGATGAGTGGGTGATCCAGAGGCTGCCGACAAAAGAAAAACTGATGATATATGCGAGAAAGGCAGGCCACTGCTCAAGAATGGCCGGCATGACCCCTTCCATCACCTCAGGGATGGCGAGATCGAGCACGAGCAGTGTGATGACGATTGCAAATACCCCGTCGGCGAATGCGTCCAGCCGGCCTTTCGGCAGGAACTCCATCGATCCATCTTTCTCTCCATCGTTCTATTTATACCATTGCTCTTTTTTTTATCCGGGTGATGCAATGGGGATACTGCTGCTTCTCTTCTCCCCCTTTTTTCTGGTATTCAGGGATATTCCCCGGCCTCCACGGAAGCAACACCCCCTGGACTAATCACGGGAAATTGGGGGACTGTAGTTTATGAACCGAAGAGAAGTATCGTCCTAAGTACCTGATCGGCCGGATCAATCAGCAGATCCCCTGGACCGGTAAGGACAACGTTTGCGATGAACGGAGGATCGAAAGAAGGAGAGCAGGGGGGGATCCCGGGCCCCGGGAGCGGCTCGTGACCGCTCCAGGCGCTCTTCAGGATAGGTTAAAATAGAACATACCCTCTTATGCAGGATCAGGTGATGGAAATCTTCTGTCACTATCACAAGGGGATTCTGGATACCAGTAAGTTCCCCTTCATCTCTTTTTCCGATTGAAGGCCGCGGGTATTGGCACAGAATCTCCTGAGTACGAATGATCTGACCAGGGGGTCACCCAGATGGCGCATATTGAGGAGAGTATCGAGATAAACGGACCGGTCGAGAAGGTCTTTGCCGTCACGACCGATGCAGCACAGTGGAGCAGATGGCATACGGCGATACCGGAAGCCGAGCAGACCTCGAAAGGCCCGGTCGGAGTCGGGAGCACGTTTAAGGGTGTTACCCGGCTGATGGGCCGATCAATGCCCTGGACCGCAACCGCAACCGAGTATGAACCGAATAAGAATTTTGGGAAGAATATCGATTCGGGTTCGGTCTTCATCGAACAGCACAATACCTTTACTCCCACCCCCGGGGGGACGAAGTTTACCTTGACGTATGACATGAAATTCAGCGGATGCATGCGGATTCTGTCACCGTTCATCGTGAACGCGATGCGAAAGGAGATGAAGAAGAGCCTGGTCAATGTGAAAGAGATTGTCGAGAAATGACAGGGGATCACTTCCTGAAATCTTTTTCATTTCTGATTCGATCTTCGCGGATCGATCGGCCGGTAAAACGCTTATGTAAGCGAATAACGTGGGTAGTGTTGTTCATGGAGACGGATTCACGTCACTATAAGGGCCGGATCGAAAAAAAAACACGAGAGAGTTACCACTCATACCTCGCTCCGTACCCTCCGACATAGAAACTCAGGTCATTTGGTGCGCCATTCCTTACTGAGAGGGCGATATTCAATCCGCGATTGAAGGGATACCAGGCACCCAGATCGATTACCTGGAGATCCCAATGACCATTCGTAGCGAAAATGATATCGACATCCTTGACCCGGGTGCGTCCGTTATAGACCGATACATAATACACTTGCGGATAGGCGTAATCATCCTGGCCAAGGCCCGATACATATTCTATGCCAATATACCTGACTCTTGGTATCGCTCCTCCCGTCTTCTTATCATACCCGGGCATCGGGCAGTATATTTTAACCATCGGATACAATGAAGAGGTCTTCGCCCGCAGCAGGGTATCGAGGCCACTGCCGTAATAATCAACCCTTTCTATATCAACATCATTCACATCCGCCACTGCATTCAGCCCATGAACGAAGACGGTATCATAATTGGTATAAGCACTGCCATCAAGGACCGGGCTTTGTGTATCAACACTACCTGATATTAGCCCGGTTGGAGCGTTCATCGTATCCGCCGGACTCACTGAGGGTATTGATGCTGTCGCATCAGGTCCCTGGACAACGAGTTCTTCCTCCGTATCCCCCGGTTTCTTTGCCATCGTTGGCATGATACAGAGCATTATAATGAATACTCCAAGCAACACCACCATCATGCGTTTCATCTTCTCACACCTCGTGGAAAGGATACCTCTGAGAGACTTCAGATGATTTGCCCCTCTATCAGAGTTCCTTGTTACCCACTTCACCGGTTCTGTAAAAAAACCTTACCTGGACGTGCTCCCTTAAGTTGAACCCTGCATTCAATATCGGGTTGAATCTGCGAAGGCACTGAAATGGTTTTAGCAGCGTTGTTCAAAATGGGAGAGTTTCATTTTTTTTAAACAAATACAAAGTGGACTGTTGTAAAAAACAAAAGAATAATATATCTCTAGGTTTATTCCCTATCATGGGAAAGATAGCCGATTATCTGAAACATTACAATAATCCTTCCACTGCTGGCGGGTATACTTCGGCTGTTTATGCGTTCATTGATTTTATCTATGGTAATCAGCGGAAAGGAAAGAAGGTAACACATGAAGAAAAGGAGATTTATGAAAATCTGGTAGATCGATATATCGAAGACAAAAGAAATTATTCTGAAGATATGGCCGGTTTTGTTGTATCAATGCAGAGCCGTCCTCCTTTATCAGCAAAACAGACGTTTACCTCTGCCAAAGAATTCTTTAACTACTATAATCTTCAGCTGCCAGCAAAAGATTTGAAATTTATTCGTCATAAATTGCCAAAGGGTAAGGTAAGAACAATAGAGAGAGATTTGGATATAGATACCATTAGAACAATCATTCAACATTTGGATGTCAAAGGGAGAGCGTTGGTTCTTGTTTTAGCATCTTCTGGTATAAGAATCAATGAAGCGTTATCATTGAACCTTGATGATATCGATTTAACCTCAAAACCTGCGGTTATCACGGTAAGAGGAGAAACATCAAAAACGGGTGATAATCGAATTACGTTCATTTCAACTGAAGCGATTCAAGCGGTTAATGAATGGCTGAAAGTTCGTACTGATTACATTCGCTCATCGGCAAAGCGGAACATAGGATTAGTGGAGAATGGCCGGGCTAAACCAAAATCCTCTGATGATGACGGGCGTTTGTTTCCCTTCAGCGATCAAAATGCCAATACCTTATGGGATAATGCGGTTGAAAAAGCAGGTCTTTTCTCACGTGATAAAAATACCAATAGAAAACAACTTCATTATCATCAATTCAGGAAATTTTTTATCAGCCAGTTATCGTTAATCGTATCAAAGGAGATTGCCGAAACCCTTGCCGGGCATAATGGATATTTGACAGATTCGTATCGGCGATATACAAAAAAACAGTTGGCTGAAGAATATAAGAAAGGTGAACATTTACTCACAATTCAGGCTCCTAAAGAACTTCAGGAAATTGAGAGTGAGTTCAAAGCAAAGATGCAGACGCATAGCGAAATTATTGAAAATATTGTGAAAGAGAATATTCAACTGAAACAAGAAATCTCAAAGATAAAAGAAGAACAGGAGAAAATAAAGGCTGCAAGTGAATTAATTCAAGCCTTAATAAGTGAAAATAGTGAGGCACAAGAGATTTTCAAAAAATTCTTACACAATATATAATCTAAAAAACTTTTATTACGTATTCGCGTGTATTCATCCATATATGAAAACAGTTCAGATGAGAATCTATGAAGATGTTCATGCGATGTTATCTTGTCTCAGGCAATTTGAATCAACGTCGTTTAGTGATGTGATTCTGGGATTGATTCAAGATGTATACCCTTATCTTCCCGCTGAAGTGAAACGGATAAAACTTCTTGAAAAAGACGATCCTGAATTAGCGGCGTCTGAATTTGAGAAATTGAAACTAGTGACTTATGAAAATTATACCCTCGGTCGTCTTCAGAGGAAAAAACAACTAGGTGATAATTATGGTGAAGATGGATTCTGGTGATAGATTGCTTCTAAACTCCCTTTCAAAAGGGATTGTATTGCCGTTTGAATGCCGGTCGGCGGAAAAGTCCCAGATCTGTTGGCCGATAGGACACCCGAGGACAGAAGATGATAAAGTTGACACTATCAAAGGGGTTTGTTCAGAAACGGGATAATACCCCATATAGCATTTCCCGCTCGATTTTCAATGCGTTAAGCCCTCTTGATCAACTTGCAGCTAGGGCGCTTGAAAAATGTGGAAAGATTGTAATCGTTGATAGTGATTGCGATTTTGTTGGGGGTATTAAATGAACCCGAGCGCCAGAATAAGCGGGTCGAGGAATAATCAACCAGTGGGCCATATTGCATATCGAAAATATCAGCTAGGAATACCCGTGCCCATTAAAAAAGCGGTCGGGGCGTATTGCTATGACTGTATGGGGTTCTATACAGATGGTCGTGTAGATTGTGAAAATGCACGGTGTATGTTGTATCCATGGATGCCCTATAGAGGTGTTAAATGACAGCCTTCAAACAATCAACCGATTGTGGGCGGGGGCTGCGCAGGAACGAGCACGGCCCGCAGGTCTGTTATAACAGGCCCCTATCCTCATTAGAAAGCCCCCAAGGCTGGGGGCGGTCCCCGAAGGGGATTCTAAAGGGGGGTTGCGGGCGGGACCCCAGCGGGGTCCCCCCCTCTTTTCTTGATAATATGTATCATGAAAGACTCAAGAGGTGATATGCTGTGATTGTTTCTGACTCTGCTTCTATAACAGATACTTCGGTTATTTGTGCGGAAGATGCTTTTCAAGACTTTTGGAGGGTGGAACGGTTACAACGTCGTCAAAGATCTCGAATTTTTCAGCGTATATCTTCTGGTATGTATTATTGGAAAGCAGACCAACTGCGATTTCTGACTTTAACTTCTTCCCCTAATTCGGGCGATATTTGGAGGGCTTGGAAATCGTTTGTTCAACAGGTTCGTCGTAAGTATGGTCAATTCGCGTATTTTATGGTTCAAACTGAAGAGGGATATGGAGTTATCCATTGTGTATTTAAAGGTAAATATATTCCATTTGAGTGGATTCAAGAGAAATGGAAGCGATATCATGGTGCATTTCATGTGAATATTAAAAGGGTTGGAAGGGTGTATAGTCCGTCGGGTTTAGCCGGTTATTTTCTTACTCAATACATTGGTCATCAGAACGCGATTAAACGGTACCAGATGAGCCGTGATTGGCTTCCACCTGGTAATATTAAGAAATGGGCATTGATGAAGCGCCGGTATTGCAAGAGGCGATATAGTTATAGTAAAATGAATGAAGGGGATTTGGATTTGCTTTTAAAAGCATGGCATGAATGGTTAGATGAAAATCATCAGATGAAAATTGAAACATGGTTAAAATAATAATCGACTCTATAAAAATTTCTGATTAAAAAAATGTATTTTTGAAATGAGATTTACATATAATATAAGGGTATTATCAAATCATGGAATATGAATTTCGCAGAAAACGAACAGATGCGATTTCTGAGACAGAAAAATTGGAGGAATTAGAAAGAGCGGCAGAATATTTTCACTATATAGAATTTTCTTGGAGGGATTTCGATAGAATTTCAAACATTAGTGCAAGTGCAATAAAAGTGCATTTCGGAAGTTGGAAAAAAGCGCTCAGTGCACTGAGGGTGAGTTTACAAAACAAAGGGTTGGATTTATCCCCTCGTCCCTATGCACCCCAGAGAATTTACTCGAATAAGGATTTATTTGACGAAATGGAACGCATATGGAAAATTGTTGGACAACGTCCCTCAAGAAATGAATGGGAAAAATCCAATCCAAGGATTAGTTATAGTGTTTATAAAATCCGTTTTGGCAGTTGGACAAAGGGATGTGAAAAATTTATCGAATATAAGATAGGTGGTGATATTTCTTCTTCTGACTTTATTCTATTTGAAAGACCTGCCACCTTGAAACAAACCGAAGTGGAATATGATACTTACAAAAAGGAAACATCTCGTAATGTTCCCTTAAAATTGAGGTTGATGGTATTAACAAGAGATAATTTTCGATGCGTGTTTTGTGGAAAAAGTCCGGCGACAGATCCCGGGACGAAATTGCATATTGATCATATAATCCCATATTCAAAAGGAGGAGAAAGTCTTTTAGAGAATCTTCAAACATTGTGTGAAGAATGTAATATTGGGAAAGGAAATTGGTATATTGGGGAAAAATGAGAGAATGAATTATTGGCCTAGTACCAATATAATGAGTTCTTATTGAAATGAACACTGAATTGGGATAAAATATGGCGGATGATGAGAATATTTACCGTGTACTTGGTACCGGAACTACTATTGTAAATTTCCCAAAACGAGAGGAACTATCGAATTTAGGAAAAATAAATCTACAATTGCCTACGGAGGAATGTAATGAAGAAATTGAAAGAAAGAGAAAATTTATTGAAAGTAAAAGGGGCGAATTCATATCAGCATGTTATGATTTGGAGCATAATTTGTCTCAATTTATTTCTGAATTTCTATTCGAAGATAACATTAGGAAAAAAGAAATTTTTCATGAGTTGCTTTTAGATACAACTATTGTTACTTTTGGACAAAAGAAAAACATTGCTCGTCATTTAATGAAAAAATTTTCAGATGAAACGACTGGAGGTTCTATTAGTGAAGCAAATCAGGTGCAATTGTTTAAAAAAGTAGAGGAAATAATAAAGGTTCGTAATGCTTTAGCACACGGCGAGGTTATTATTGATTATAATAACGATAAAGCGGTAGTAAAATATTATGATTCAAATAAAAACACGAAAGTAAAGATTGAATTAAATGAGACGGTCTTTAGTGAGATTGATACTAAGGTTGTAGGACTTTCTATAGTATTTGAGCTATTAAAAAATAGGTATTATGAGAAAGAATTTTTCGAGAATTTTATTGAGAACGGGTTGATTGGAAAACCGAATTTGATATCTCAAATTGCTAGAGAATAGAACCATTGGTGAAGAGTGCTGCTATGGGGATTTGAATTAGTATATTACTAATAATTTTTAGATAGATAACAATCGGCTGTGTGTTGTTTTAAAAAAAAGGAACGTTCAGAATGGGAAACATCATCAGGAAGTTACCATTCAAACCTGGCTCCATACCCACATACTGCGAAAGAACTTGGTGCATCCATTCCGTTCCTGATATAGAGAACGAGATTCAATCCACGATCGAAGGTATACCACTCACCAAGATTAATAATTTGAGTCGTCGGGCTCGTACTAGAGAAGGTCATACTGAAGGAATCGACTTGGGTGTATCCATTGTATACGCCGACATAATAAACCTCAGGCCAGGCCTTCGATCCTGATACCCCAAGGCTGTAATGCTGCACTGCAAGATATCTGACTTTTGGCTGCACTCCCCCGGTCTTCAACTGATAACTGGGAATCGGACAAAATATGCCGGTTTGGGGATAATACGTGGACGTCTTTGGATTCAGCCGTGTATAAACGCCCCGTTCAAGTAATTCAACCCGCTCTACATCAGGATTGGGTACATAATTCTCTGCATTCACTCCATGGACGAAGACGGTGTCATAATTGGTAAAAGCACCACCGTCCAGGACCGGGCTTTGGGTGTCAATGCTGCCATATACTGGCCCGGCTGGAGTAATCACGGTATGCGCTGGACCCTCAGATGGTACTGATCCCGCTGCATCAGGTCCTTGGACAAGAAGGTCCTCCTCCATATCCCCTGGTTTCTCTGCCATCGCTGGCATATGATGAATACTCCGAGCAACACTACCCTCATGCGTTTCATCTTCTCACACCTCGTTGCAAGGATACATCCGAGAGACTGAGAGGCCTCCTCACTCCTATCTGTCAGAGCTCCTTGTTGCCCACTACACCAGTTCTACGGTAAAAAGCTTCTCTGGTGCCCAATCCCTGCTGGTGTCTGCGATAGGTTCACTTGGGTGGGGACTGCGTCAACATAATCACCTATAACATGAGAAGATGCAGATCATTTCCTGAGAGGTGGAGATCAGGATGGCCTTGGAAAAAACCAGTGTAATTATGACAATCCTCATTGCCATGCTGGCAATGAGCGGAGGAAACGTGAGTGCTGCAGTACCGACCGGCGCGTCGGAAGTCGATGGATCAGGATGCCCCAGCTGCTTTCTTCCCATAGCAGAATTTACCTCTGATATTCGGTATGGCAATGCCCCGTTGACGGTCCAGTTCTTTGATCAGTCCATAAACTCCCCGACCAGCTGGGCGTGGGATTTCCAGAATGACGGCATCAGGGACAGCCAGTCGAAAAACCCGGCCTTCACCTACCCGGAACCCGGCACATATTCCGTGAAATTGACGGCAACCAATGGGCAGGGGAGTGATACCGAGATCAAGTACCGCTACATCACGGTGTTTCCCAAGCCGACCATCACTGTAGTGTCTCCCAACGGCGGTGAAGACTGGCCCCGGGGCACGTACCAGATCATCAGGTGGGAGTATACCGGGTATCCGGGTACCACGGTCAGGATCGAGCTGCTGAATGGGTCAACCCTGTTCGGGATCGTCACCCCCGGCACCCCGGTGGGAACAGACGGAACAGGGTCTCTCATCGTGCCAGTCCCGCCTGACATGCCCCTCGGGACCGAGTACCGGGTCCGGGTCAACAGCACCCGCTATCCGAGCGTAGGTGATACCAGTGATGCCACCTTCTCGATCAGTGTGGTCCCCTCCATCACGGTCGCAACTCCGGGGGGCGGTGAGGACTGGGTGCAGGGTTCCCTACA
>Ga0116182_1006238_pt1 | contig 10006 bp, 8 predicted proteins | sample AD_UKC077_MetaG_FD_89805 | JGI IMG/M metagenome (GOLD analysis project Ga0116182, IMG submission 89805) | Active sludge microbial communities of municipal wastewater-treating anaerobic digesters from USA - AD_UKC077_MetaG | ecosystem: Engineered > Bioreactor > Anaerobic > Digestate | place: USA...
AAGGTGGGCAGATTCCTGCCTTCATTGCGGGTAACCACGATCACCGAGACAGTACGCTTGCGGAAGCTTTTTACTGGGGTGTAATTCTTGTAGCCAAACCAGAAACGGATGCAAAAAACGATGTAGGTGACAAAGCCGGAGCCGATCAAAAAGCAGAGAATCACAAAGAGTATATCGCGCAGCAAAATATCAGGTCCTATTCGAAACGGTCTTGATAACCCCAACTGGTAGGGTAGAAATTGTATTTGAGAGTATCTCTGACTGTTGGTGGAACCTCGCCCTCGATGAAGACTTCCGGTATTCCTCCAGAGGAAACTGCATGGCCAGTGCGGGGATTGATGTTTTGCTGCACGATCCCTTCTGGTTCGCTGAATGAATAGCGGGGATCACCCGCGGCGGGAGTGCGTCCGCGGTTATCCAGCCTGATCGCCTTGGTCATAATGGGACCCCAGATGCTCACAGCCGTGGCAGAGCCAGATTTTACCTTTGTGTTGTCGAATCCCATCCAGATACCAAGCGTAAAAGCCTTGTTAAAGCCAATGAACCATGAATCGTTGTAGTTGTCGGTGGTACCCGTCTTACCGGCATTTTGCCAGTAATAACCGTTGCGTGAGCTGGCGCCAGTGCCTGAACTGGCAACGGTTTGCAGCATGCTGGTCATGATATATGCCACCTGAGGAGAACAGACCTTGGTTCTGGTGGTGCTTATTCTTTCCAGGACATGGCCTTTCGTATCCTCCACTTTGGTGATGAACACGGGTGTAACCCGGGTGCCGCCATTGGGAAAGGCAGTGTAGCCCGAGATCAGGCTAATTGGAACCACTTCATGGCTGCCCAAAGCCGCGGAGAGATCATCAAGCTTATCTTTGTATGGCCTGATACCAAAACGCCTGAAAGCATCGTTAACGGTGTTCAGCCCGATATCCGAGGCACACTTGACCGCCCAAATGTTTACAGACCATTGCAAAGCTACGCGCATCCTGATGTAGCCGCGGTAGGACATGTTTGCGTTTTGGGGAGTCCACCTCGATTCTCCCGAACCGAAGGAAATGGGCGCGTCGTTGATAACTGTGGCAGGCGTGTAGCCTTTTTCCACCGCCAGAGTGTAATATATGGGTTTGATAGCCGATCCGGGCTGGCGCCTGGCTTGGGTCATGCGGTTGAATTTATTGTGTTTGAAGCTTCTGCCGCCAATCAAGGCGCGTACATACCCGGTTTTATTTTCCATCAGCACCAAGCCGCCTTGAATATACTTCGTGTTGATATCTACAACCTCCTTGGGTACCTGTGAATACTTATGGGTAAAGTTGCCGGAGTTTTCCACTCTGGTCAGATAGGCGTTCATGATCGAATCCGCGTAGGTGGACAGGTCGTTGTCCAATGTGGTATAGATTTTCAGGCCGCCTTCAAACAAACGGTCTGTGCCATACTTCTTTTCCAGGTAGAGCCTTACATACTCTATGAAGTAGTCTCTGGAAAAGCGGTTGCCGCCAGCCAGTTTGGGATTCACCGGTGTGGCTACTGCCGCGTTGTACTCGTCTTCACTGATCTTTCTGGATTTATACATGCGCTTGAGCACCATGTCACGCCGCTGCTTGGCCTGTTCCGGGTGTTTGTTTGGGTCATAATAGTTGGGTCTTTGGATCATGCCCACCAGCATGGCGGACTCGGCAATGGTCAGGTCCCTTGCGTGTTTGTCGAAATAATACAGGGAGGCGGTTTCCACTCCGTGGTTTTGTTCTCCCCAGAAGATCTTGTTAAAGTAGATCTCCAGAATCTCGTCTTTGGAGAAAGTGGCCTCTATCCTCAAGGCGAGGATGACTTCCTTCATCTTGCGGGAGATCTTTTTGTCCAGGGTGAGAAACATATTCCTGGCCATTTGTTGGGTAATGGTGCTTGCACCCTGCGAGAAATCCATGGTGATGATATCGACCAGCAGGGCTCTCACGTTGCTGATTGGATCGATGCCAAAGTGGCTGTAAAACCTCTTGTCCTCGGTTACCAGCAAGGCGTCGATCAGATGGGGGGGCAGTTCTTTGAGTGATACCAACTTGCGCTTTTCGAAGGCAAAGATATAGATCATGCGGCCGTTGCGATCGTACACTTCGCTGCCTGTGCGCAGAGTGTAATTGCGCAACTCGCTTGTGGGCGGCAATTCATCCTGATAGAACCAAAAGGCTCCCAAGAAGATGCCAAACAGCACGCAACAGGCTATGCCTGCATATGTTAGGAACTTATTCCAATTCTTGGTCTTTTTAATCGCCATCGTTAAATCTCTGTAGTTGATACTTTGCCTGCACGGCCAACAGTATCCATGCAGTTACAAAACCACCAAGCAAAGCTAAAACCAGCAGGATTGGTGTCAATATAAAAACATCGGCCTGAGGCAACACGACGCTTTTCACGATCGAGAGCTGGACCAGATTGTGGGCAACCGCTCCCAGGACACTGATGCCAAAAACGCTGAACCCCAGAGGCAGACGGTCTGCTGCCCACATCACAAGCACAGCCGCGAAGCCACCTCCCAGAGATAGCAGGGTACCAGGGCTAAGCAGGGTAAAGGTGGCTAATCCACCCACCAAAGACTTGGTGACATTGACAATTACAGCGTTCAGAACCTGTTTTCGCCGGATCAGATAGAGGATTATAACGTTGGACAAGCCTATGCGGATAAAGGGTAGAGGCAACAAGCGCATGATCAGGTTTTCCGCGATCTGAACACTGCAGGCTGTGGCAGTGAGAAAGGCAAGCACGAGCAAAGCTTTGTTGAAAGGCTGATTCATTGCGTAGCCCCCAGAAATCCCTGGATAAAAGAATCCTTGTGGGAATGCAGTTCAGCCACCGGGCCGTAATACAAGCAATTTCCCGCTTCCAGAAACAGCACCATGTTGCCGATCTCCTCCAGATTTCTGATATCGTGGGTGATGGTGATTGTCGTGGCCCGGGCAGAGCGGATGATCTGGGTGATATAGTAGAGCACTTCTTTAGCGGTGATGGGGTCCAAACCAGAAACAGGCTCGTCGAAGATGATATAGCGCGGTTCATAGACCAAGGCCCGGGCTATGCCGACTCTTTTTTTCATGCCTCCGCTCAATTCGGAAGGGAATTTATCCAAGGTATCTTCCAAACCCACGATCGCCAGGCAGCGGGTGGCCCGATCCAAAGCTCTGGCATAGTCCTTTTCACCCCGCTCAAAGAGGGGGAGGGCTACATTCTGAAAAACCGTGAAGGAATCCAGCAAGGCGGCGTTTTGAAACACCATGGCAAACTCATGCTTCAGCTCCGCGTTGGAGAGATTACGCGCCGCGTAAACATCCCTGCCATCGACCGTGACCGTACCGGAATCGGGAACATGGAGCCCCATCAGAGTCTTGATCAAGACGGTCTTACCCGAACCGCTGCGGCCGAGTATGATCAGATTATCGGTATCTTCCAGGGTGAAACTGATGTCTTTCAGGACAGGCCGTCCGCCAAGACTCAGACAGAGACTATCTGCTTTTATCATGTTTCAGTTGCAGCAGCAGAAATCCCAGGGCCAGGCCAGTTCCATTGGCGGCAAAATCCCAAACTGTTACCCGCCTGCCTGGTATAAACGCCTGATGAGCTTCATCCAGAGCGGCTGTGGCGAGTAAGACAAGATACACCCAGACAGCTTTTTTCCTGGATACACCCAGAAGCTTCATGCTTTTGTTTACCAAGAGGGCGAGGACAAAATACACACCTGTGTGCGCCAGCTTGTCCCAGCCAAGGATGTTTACCGAAGGCAGTTTGTTGGTTGGGATTGAGGACGCGGTCCAGATCGCGGCCCACCAACACAAGGTCGCCAGATAATAATACACGGGTTTGATTTTCTTCATCAGTTCTGATAGTCTCTGATTTCCCAGCTCATGGAGATGAGGCCTCTGTTGACCACCGCTTTCAGGGGAATCAGGTCTTCGGAAATCCACAGCGTAAGTTTGCAGTCTTCCTTGAGCAGATTGTGGGTGACCATATCCACATATGGCATCTTATCCGGGGATTGCGGTTTGAAACGGAGTGCGTACTTGGTGCAACTGAATCTGCCCAAATTGGTGCGGATGCGTTCTCTGCCTTCTTTACTCAAGTACGCCGTCCATAACTGGCCATTTCCATCCACGCTGTATTCTCCCGGTTCCGCTCTGCCGCCGATCAGCATGGCCAGCAGGCTGAAGATGTCGCGGGTGCTGTCCGCAATGGCATAACTGAAGCTTCGCTTGCCATTTTGCTGATTAACCTTGGCGTAATGAGCGAAGTGGAAATAGCTGACCTCGACTTGGTCCGAAAGTTTGGTTTGCTTGATCTTGCGCAGATATTTGCGGGGCAGGAAGTTCTCATCGAACTCGCTGCGGTATTGGTTGTCCAAACTGGGGAAAAATGCTGAGCTTTCCTCGCTCTCAGCCGAGGCCTCAATGTATCCATCTGCAACCGAGCAATTGAGGCTAAGATCGGCTATCTTGAGCCCGAGGGATCTGATATCGTATTCAAGAGACAATCCCGGCAACAGAACTGCACAGATGCAAAACAGGATGGCGCAAGCCAGATTCTTACAACTCATTGGCTAACTTGATGACCTGCACCCGCTTGATGCTCTTTCCATCGCTTTCAAGGATCCGGAACTCAAGGAGTTCATCCATGCGATGTATTTCCCCGGTTGCTGGCACATGATTGAACTGGGATAAGGATACTCGGCCAGGTTATCGTATTCCTCAGGATCGATGTCGATGGAAAACTCCTGGTTCAACTGGCGGATATTGACGCTTCCGCTCAGGATATAGGAACCGTCTTCCTTGCGTAACAGCTCCGGCATCTCTTCGTGATCGTGTTCGTCGTGGATCTCGCCCACGATCTCTTCCAGAATATCCTCCAAGGATATTATACCCGATGTCCCGCCATATTCATCAACCACGACTGCAAGCTGCATTTTTTTGATCTTGAATTGGTTGAGCAGGGACTGCACTTTCATGTTTTCGGTCACAAACCAGGCTGGTCGCATGAACTCCGTGATGCTGTTCTTTTCAGGATACATCAGGAGGTCTTTGACATACACGATGCCAATGATGTCATCGATGGTTTCCCGGTAAACCGGAATTCTGGAGTATCCAGTGGCAAGGATAAGGTCGCGCAGTTCTTCCAGGCTTTGCTTTTCCTCGATGGCAGTTATCTTTACGCGGGGGGTGTAAATCTCGGTAAGTTCCGCTTCCCGGAAGCGAAACAAGCCCACCAGAATCTTTTTCTCGTGCTCTTCCAGGCTATTGTGTGAGCTCTCACTCTGGATCAGGTTATGGAACTCCTCAGTGGTAAATTTACTGCTCAGATGTTTGTCATCCAGTTGCTTTTTTGAAAGCAGCAAACTGAAGCGGTCCACCAGCCACACCAGAGGATGCAGCACATAGCTGATGAGCTGCAGAGGCAGGCTTGCCAGATTGGCAAAGCCAGTTGCGGTTGCCAGGGCGATCAGTTTAGGCAGGATTTCTCCAAAGATCAGCACCACCGACGTGGTGATTATTACCTGCAGGGTTACCACGGAGGAAAGGTTCCAGTTGTTTCTGTCGGCTATTCCGATAGCGATCAGGGTTGACAGTGAGGAAATACCCATGTTCACAAAGGTATTGCCAAAGAGAATGGTGACAAGCAGTTGTCTTGGTTTGCCCAGCAGGGAAAGAATCCTGCGGGACTGCGCTGTGTTTTTATTTTCCAGTTTCTTTAAGTATATTCTGGATAGTGAAAAAAACGCTGTTTCCGAACCTGAAAAAAAGGCGGATAACAGCAACAATATAATCAGTATAAACGCTGAGCCGTCGTCCAAAACTTACTCACCTTGTATAATATTATTGTAATGAAACTCTTTATCCTGCATTTCTTTACGATCTTCCTGGCGAAGGTGGTCATAACCAAAGACATGCAGTAATCCGTGGATAAATACCTTCACCAATTCCCATTCAAAACTCTTTTTTCCCTTCTGCCTGTCAATCTGATTTGTGTCAATGATAATATCGTGACTGGGGGTAATAGATGCGGGCAGAGAAGGATCCCGGCTGCCCTGGGAGCAAAAGCTTAAAACATCGGTGACCGACTCGCTGCCCCGGTAGATCCGGTTGAATTTTTGCATTTCCCGATCAGTGCAGAGAACAAGATTCAGTTCAAAACCCTGGCGTGGGGATTCACCTTGGCAGACCAATTGAAAGCAACTTTTCAAGAGCTGTTCGTTGACCTCGCACCCGCTTTGATTGATCAGGTTGAATTGGCAGTCTGTCATTGGCTTTTGATTTCTGGATAATCCAAACGCTTGCGGTAAATGCTTTCCAAAACAGGTATCATGGCTTCCTTAGCCAATTCCAGTTCTTTGAAAGTGATGGGTGCCTCTCGCAGCTGGCCTTCCCCGATCATACGCTGGATGGTTGTGTCGATGATCCGCACGATATCCTGTTCGTTGTTGAGTTGTTTGGCTTTGGTGGTCGATTCCACGATATCTGCCAGCATCACCAGCGCCGCTTCCTTGCTCTGGGGAAGGGGGCCAGGGTATTGAAACTGAGTCTTGTCCACTTCCTCCCCTCCACGTTGAGCTTCTTCTAAAAAATAGCGGATGCAGCTGGTGCCATGGTGTTGGACAATGATGTCAATAACAGGTTTGGGGATCTCGTATTTTGTAGCCAGCGTAACACCTTCCTTCACATGGTCGCGGATCATGTGGGCGCTCTCCTGAGCAGTAAATTGTTGGTGGACATCGGAGGAGTTTTCGTTGTTTTCCGTAAAGATTTCGGTATTCACGATCTTGCCGATATCATGATAGTAGCTGCCTACCCTGGCCAGGAGGGGATTGGCTCCAATCGCTTCAGCAGCCCGTTCTGCCAGATTGCCAACAATCAGGGAGTGGTGATAGGTGCCTTCAGCAGTGGTTGCCAACTTTTTAAGCAAGGGGTGGCCAAAATCCAAAAGCTCCAACAGCACCTGCTTGGTAGCCCTGTTCCATCTCTTTTCAAAAAACGCTACTATCGCCGCAGCGCCAAGCACTGATACTATCGAGGACAACACCAGGTAGCCCAGGCTGCGCGCCAGGGTGTCGGCGTTGCTTCCCAAATGCATACCTGTGGCGACAGAGACCAGAGCCAGGGAGCAGATGAGATAGAGCCAGATTCGCAGATACTCGTGCTGGGTGCGCTGCACCCTAATCATCACCAACAAGATGAATGATGATAGAAGCAGAATGATGGCTCCCTCCGCATCCCAATTGATAAATGGCATAATCAGCAACAACGAACTAAGGCAAAAGGTCAGGGCGAAATTGAAACCAAGCAGCAAAGCTGCCGCAATGCTAAGCATGGCAAAGGGGATCAGGCTGCTTTCCAAGCCGAGCAGATTGCACAGCAAAGCCAGCAACACACCCAGAATCAGTCCGAGTACCAAAGTAATAAAGCTGGAGCCGGATTCCTTGGTGTGCAGTTCGCTGTTCTGATAGTGATAGGTAAAGGCGAAGAGGATGGCAAATACATAGAGCAACAGCCCCGTAAAGCCCAGCAATTGGCGCAGCGGGGATTTTTTGATATCCCTGCTTTTATACTCTTCGGTCAGCGATCTCAAGGCATTCAGGTCTTTGCTGTTTATCCTGTCGCCTTTGCGGATGATCTTCTCGTCTTTAAGGATCTCTCCTGAGCTGACAGGTACGGAAGCGATGGCTTCGGTTGCCATTTCTTCGTATCTGTCCTGGTCTATCAGCAGATTTGGCTTCAAGATCAGGGAGGCATTGTTGCGGACCAGGTTAACCGCCCAGGGGTCGCTCAGGCTGCCTGCCAGCTTCCGTTTGGCTTGCTCCAGCTGATAGAATTTGGACAGGCTTTGCCTGGAGAGGTCGTTGCCGGTTACCAGTTGGATATGGTCGGTATAGATCTCGCTGTAAACGCCGGTGCGGTAGATTTCGCTCATTGCTTCTTTGATAGCGGTGTGGGCGGATGCCAGCCGCGCGGGATTGGTAACCAGTTTCAAGGATGTCTCATCCAGCAGGTATCCGGATTTTTGGACCTTGTCGCGCAAGGCACGGATATTTCCATCTTCCGCGGCTGTGTATAGCGTTTCAAACAGCTCATCGATGTTGCGATGCGCCGCGAAAAGGATATCCATATCCAGATAATAGGGCTTTTCCAGCTTGTCCAGAGCTTGCTTTTGATCCTGCTCGAGTTGTTCTTCGCTTTTCAACAGAGGGAAATCGAAAGGGGCACGCAGTTCAAAATCTGCCACCTGTCCCAAGTTGACCCTGTATTCCGGATAACTTGCCTTGCCTGCCACCGAGCATTGGTACAGTCCCACAATGCACAGTGATGCAATTATTATTATCAACAAGTATTTTGAGTTCATGGCGTTAGGCTATTTTCACCCCATTTGTTGTCAAGCAGCATTCTTCTTCACTGACAGCAGGAGAGACTGGGATATTTGTCAATAGTGTTCTTCAATGATACAAACTCCATGATTGGGCACACCGTCTTTCCAGGATGTGTATCGTTTTGGCCTGCATGGCGTTAGGGTATGTTCCTTAGGTCATCCCGAACCGGGTTAAGGATGACTAAGGGTGATGTGTAGGCAATGCCCCTCTCGGAAACGATGTCCTTATGCTCAGGAAATAGGGGCAAAGAGGCTGCCTGCCGGGTAACAAAAGCCACATTCATTTGGATGCAGGCCAGCAACCCCGTGGAGACAGGAGAGAGGCGTTCCGCGTCAACTTTCTCAATGGGCATCGCCAAGGCAGGCGTTGTAGAGTTCGCGAACATCTTTGATTTTGGTTACCTTGTTGCGCTGCCTGGTTTTGGCATGGCCAGAAACAAAAATTCTGTCGTAACCCAGTTTGGTGGCTTCGTTGATCCTCTGATCCAACTGGGGGACTGGCCTGATCTCTCCGTTGAGGCCCACCTCGCCGATGAATACTGCTTTGTCCGGCAGGGGCTTGTCTTTCAGGCTGGAGATGATGGCAGCCAGGATGGCAAGATCGAGGCTGGGGTCTGAACTGCGGATACCACCTGCCAGATTGATGAAGACATCGCTGGAGCGTAGATATAGAGCGAGGTTTTTTTCCAGGATGGCCAGCAGGATGGCCAGCTTTTTTTGTTCCAAGCCCACTACCACCCGTTGGGGTGTGCCGTAGTTTGAGCTTGTGGCCAGCGATTGCACCTCCACAATGAAGGAACGCGAGCCCTCCACCACGCAGCCGATCGAGGTTCCAATATGCAGAGCTTCATCCGACAGGAAGATGTGGTTGGGATTGGGCACCGGTATCAAGCCCTGGGATGTCATCTCGAAAATACCGATCTCGTTGGTGGAGCCAAAGCGGTTCTTTACCGCTCTCAGGATCTTGTATTGGCCTTTGAGCTCGCCTTCGAAATAGAGGACTGTATCCACAATGTGTTCGATAATCTTGGGACCGGCTACAAATCCTTCCTTGGTCACATGGCCTACCATAAAGACAGGTATGTTTAGCGTTTTGGCGCATCGCATCAAGCGGTTGCAGGTTTCCCTGAGCTGGGTGATGCTGCCGGGTACCGAATCCAGGCTGGGCAGGCTCACAGACTGGATGGAGTCCACAATCAGGATGTCAGGCTGGTTTTCCTCAACTGAATTGATCACATGCTCCGCGTCGTTGGTGCAGAGCAGCCAGATGTTTTCACTGTCCACACCCAACCGGGCGCTGCGGAGGCTGATCTGTTCCGGGCTTTCTTCGCCCGACACATAAAGCACTTTCTTGCTTTGGACACCCATCCATTGCGATAGCTGCATCATCAGAGTGGATTTGCCGATACCGGGCTCACCCCCGATCAAAACCAACATGCCGCTCACGATCCCGCCCCCGATCACCAGATCAAACTCACCGATCTGGGTGGGTATTCTGGCAAGGGGCGGTTTCTTGATATCCTTCATTCTCTCAGGTTTAGGCGCGCGATGGTCGGGGCTTCCGCCTTTGTTGGCTTTACCGGTGACCCGGGTGCTTTCCTTGAGAGTAGCCCAA
>Ga0116182_1006257_pt1 | contig 9984 bp, 5 predicted proteins | sample AD_UKC077_MetaG_FD_89805 | JGI IMG/M metagenome (GOLD analysis project Ga0116182, IMG submission 89805) | Active sludge microbial communities of municipal wastewater-treating anaerobic digesters from USA - AD_UKC077_MetaG | ecosystem: Engineered > Bioreactor > Anaerobic > Digestate | place: USA...
GCGCGACGGGTTTCCGGCACGCGCGCCCGTCGGGCGGGATCAGGCCGGGGATGTTCGGGCACACGGGAGGCGGAACGGATGAAAACGCGGGCGGCTTCTACGCGCAGGGCGCGGAGTAAGGAAGAAGGAGAAGGGAAGAGGGAGGAAGGAGCAGGAAGAAAGGAGAAGGGAACGCTCAACTCTCAACGCTCAACGGCAACCGGGGACCTAAAACCTGAAACCGGGCCGCTGCCGGACGGCATCGAGAAGAAGATTGAAGAGGAGAGGGCGGCAGATGGCGACGATTGACGAGGTGCTGGGGCGGCTGGCCAAGGTGCGGCCGAACGGGGAGCGGTCGTGGATGGCGTGCTGCCCGGCGCACGCTGACAGAAACCCCTCGCTCTCGGTCTCCGAGGGCGAGGGCGGCCGCACGCTCTTCAAGTGCTTCGCGGGCTGCCCGGCCGAGAGCGTGGCGGCGGCGCTCGGCTACCGGATGGCCGACCTCATGGGGGGGCAGGAGGAGAAGGGAGGAAGGAGGAGTTGCCGGAACCCGGAACACGGAACCAGAAACACGGAACCAGAAACCCGGAACCCGGAACCAGAAACCCCAACCGGCAGTGAAACGGGTATGCACCCCGCTGATGCGGAACACAAGGAAACCCCTTGCCTATTTGCCGAAGGCCAGGCCATGCGGCGGATTCCCATGCACATGGCCGACTGGATCAAGAAACTCGACAACCTTGGCCGCTGGGGCAACGGAGGCATGGAAGGCGGATTAGACATGAAGAAAACCTTCTACAAGGTGCCCGCAGACGCCTGGCTGTTTCGGAATGCTACTGTTGAGCGCGGCTCTAACTGGCAACGGTGGGCAGGCGCTCAGTGTGCAAGGGCTTGTTCCAGTTTCTCGAGCGCGCGTTGACGCTTGGCATCGTCCATCCGGCGGATGTGGTGGAGCTTCCACTGCAAGGCCGGGAGACTCCGCAGATGAGGAATGCCGAGCGCGGCCCAGTCCGGTTCGCCCCGCTTCGTATTCAACTCCTAACTCCTAACTCCCCTCTGGTCCGCGGCATCGAACCCGGCGTTGAACCCCGGGCGGGGAATACAGTACACTATACGACCATGGCAAGTGAAGCGTTCATGGAGTCGTGGGTGTTCGCCTGGTGCGTGGTGCCGCTGCTGATCTTTTTCGCGCGCATCCTGGATGTCAGCATCGGTACCCTGCGCGTGATTTTCGTGGCCAAGGGGTACCGCGTCTACGCGCCGATCCTCGGCTTCTTCGAGGTGATCATCTGGCTGCTGGCGATCCGGCAGATCATGAACCACATCGATAACCCGGTGTGCTATCTGGCGTACGGGCTGGGGTTCGGCGTGGGCAACTACATCGGCATCCGGCTGGATGAGCGGCTCTCGCTGGGCACGGTGCTGGTGCGCATCGTGCCGAAGTTCGACACCTCCGACCTGATCGCGCATCTGCGCGGGGCGGGCTTCGGCGCGTCGCTGATCGATATCGAAGGCATGTCCGGCAAGCTGAAGATGATCTTCACCGTGACCAAGCGCAAGGACCTGCAAGAGCTGATGCAGATCATCCAGTCGCATAACCCCCATGCGTTTGTGACGGTCGAGGATGTCAAGACCGCCAAGGAGGGCTACTTCCGGCTGGCCCGCGAGAAAACCGCCTCGCCGCTCTGGGTGCTCGGCGGCCTGCGCAACCGCAAGTGAGGCGGCGGGGCACCGTCCAGTTACAGAGCGTGCTGGATGGACTATTCCTTGGGTTTCTTAAACTCGACCCCCGGCAGACCTTTGAAGTGTTCGTCCTGAGTCCACAGCATCGCCTGTTCCCCCCATGCTGTTGCGAGAATAAGGCTGTCTGCCATTGGAATGCGATGACGTATACTGATTAGAGCAGCTTGCAGCGCGATAGGTTCAGTGACGTCAACGACCCGACCCTGTTTCATTTGGGCCACGGCCTGAAGAGCCTTCGCTTCATCGGCAACCAGATTGACTTTCTTGAAGACTTCGTAAAGACAAATGACGGGAACGATTAGCTTGGACGTGTTTTCAATCTTGTGTGCGAACGATGCGGCATTTTTTCCGTCAAAAAAGTACTCGATCCAGCCTGAGGTGTCGACGACCGTCATACGCGATCCTCCTCATCACGAGTAAACCCACCGTCAAACCCTTTCAGGAAACCCCTTGTGCTGCTCATTTTGCGTACCGGGATCAACTCGATGCGGTCGTCAAAGCTGATCATCTGCAACCGCTGCCCTGAGGTAATCCGGTTTTTCTCGCGAATTTCCCGAGGAATGACAATCTGGAACTTAGGCGACACCAGGACCGTGCTCATATCGATCTCCTTTTGGTACAACAAATATCATATCGATACGCTCTTCGTCAATTTTGATCGGAATATGCGCGGTAATCGGTGAGTGGCAGGGATACGCGACGTTCATGCGTTTCTGGTGAAAAGGGGGGCAGGCGAGTCGGGAGCGCGGGCGTCCTCGCCCGCAGACCGTGGTGCGGGCGTCCTCGCCTGCAACAACGTTTGTGCAAAAGACTGAGCGCCCCATGGCTTGGGTGCCGAGCCGCGCATCTGAATCGCGCGCGACCTTTCTCTGTGCGGGCGGGGACGCCCGCGCTCCGACTACGCTTCGCTCAAAACACGCACTGAACTCGCATTCCCCGGCCACCAACCGATTACGACCTGGCCGTCGCCGCGTACGATGCCAAGGAAATCCGCGAAAAGACCGCCTCGCCGCTCTGGGTGTTCGGTGGCCTGCGCAACCGCAAGTGAGGCGGCGGGTCACGGCACCGGATCGCCGCGCCGGATGGTGATGCGCTCCTCCCACACGGCCTGGTCGGCGGCGGCGTCGTAGGTCAGGATGCGGTGGGCGCTGCCGGGCGCGTGCGGCGCGTCGCGCACGGGCAGCCAGCGCCGGTGCTCGGCGATCTGCGCGGCATACGCGGGATCTCCGCGCAGGTTGGTCCATTCATTCGGATCGGCGCACAGGTCGTAAAACTCTTCGCTGCCGTCCGCGTAGCGGATGTAGCGGTAGCGCTCACTGCGCACGGCGTGGTTGCCCGGGTTGTGCGAGGTGACGGCCGGCCGCGCGCGCGGCGCGTCGGCGTCGGCCAACTGCGCGCGCAGGCTGACACCCTCAAGGTCGGCGCGCGGCGGCAGCCCGCACAGGTCGGCCAACGTCGGGTAGAGATCCAGCAGCTCGGCCGGACGCGTGCAGCGCGCCCTGCGGGCGACGCCCGGTCCGGCGAAGATCAGGGGCACGCGCGTGGCGCGTTCCCAAAGCGTGTTCTTGCCGGTGACGGCCTTCTCGCCGAGGTGATAGCCGTTGTCGCCCCACACGACGACCACCGTGTTCTCGGCAAGCCCTGCGGCGTCGAGCGCCTCCAGCAGGCGGCCGATCTGCGCATCCATGAAGCTGGTGCACGCCAGATAGGAACGCACCAGATTGCGGAGCTGACCATTCTCGCGCATCCAGGCCAAGCGCGGTTCGGGCAGATCCCAGTGCAGGTACCACGCGGCGCGCGGCGTGTCGGCGCGGTCGTCATCGCGCAAGGGCGGCAGCACGCTGTCGTCGTCCGGATAGAGATCGAACCACTTCTGCGTCGCGTAGCACGGCACGTGCGGCAGGAAATAGCCGACCGCGAGAAAGAAGGGCTGGTCGCGCGGCATGGTCCGCAGCCGCTCGGCGGCCCAGGTGGTGATCTGCCAGTCCCCCTTCTCTTCGTCGCGGTGCGGGAAGCACCCCCAGTCCATCAGCGGATGGTTGCCCATAGGAGTCGGCGGGATCAGCTTCTGCGGCGGCTTGACGCCGATGCCGCCGGCGGGACCCCAGACATCGAACTCCGCGGCGCGCTTGGCGGGGCCGCCGGGATTGCCGTGGAAGATCTTGCCGGTGGTGTAGGTGGTGTAGCCGTGGGCTTTGAAGTGCTGCGGCAGCGTCACGCGGTCGCGCAGCGCGTCGACGTTGCGGAACCACGGGGCCAGGCCGTAGACGCCGGTCGTGGTGGCGCGCAGCCCCAACAGCAGGCTGGTGCGCGAGGGATTGCAGAGCGGCGCCTGCACGTGCGCGTTGAGGAACGTCGTGCCGCGCTGCGCCAGACGGTCCAGGTGCGGGGTCTTGACCAGCGGGTGGCCGCCGAGCGGGCCGACCCAATCGTTCTGGTCATCGATGGCGATGAACAGCACGTTGGGCCGCGCCGCGCCCGCGGCGGACGCGCACAGCGCCGCGCCCAGCAGCGCGGCCAGACAGGCGGAGTGTATCGGGACATTCATGGTTGTTGCTCGATTATCTCAGATAGAGCAGGGAGCCCGACGGGTAGATCACGGCGTTCAGCAGAGAGTCGCCCGGCAGCCAGCCGGGATTGACGCTGTGGCCGAACGGTGCGCCACTGCCGCGCCACTGCGTATCGAAGGCCTCTCCGCCGTTGAGGGTGTCATAGCTGATCAGCGGAACGCTCTGCGTGCCGCTGGTCCAGTTGGACACGCGGTCCATGACCACGCGCCCGCCGCCGAGCACGGTGAGGCCGCCCGCCACGGTGATCTGGTCCAGGGCGGGCTGCGCGCCGTCGTAATCCACGACCAGCGTGGCGCCGTCCGCCAGGATCAGGCCTTGTTCAAAGACGCGCGGGCCGGTCAACTGGAAGACCGTCGGCGGCACCTCGGCGTTCGCCACGTAGCCGGAGCCGGTGACCGTGACCGCGCCGGTGTCCACGCCGTTCAGGATCAGTTCGGCGTCGGGGGCGAGATCGACCGCCGCGCCCGTGTGCGGCATGGCCGCGAAGCTCGTGCCGGGCGTGCCGCGCCCGAACCACTTCCACGCGAGGTAGGCCTCGACCTCCGCGCGCTCCGCATCGGTGAGCGCGCGCGTGTAGACCAGCACTTCGGCCAGCCGCTGGCCGCCGCAGCGGGTGCCGTCGGGATGGTTGCGGCCCGGCCGGTCGCACGCGAAGGCGCCGGCGGCGACATCGGCCGTGGCGGTCAGGCTCACGATCTGATAGCCCGTGCCGTTCAGGCCTGTCTTGAGGCCGTTGATGGTTGATCCGTCGACTCGCGTGACGCCGCCCGTGACGGCAGTCCAGTTCGCGCCCCAGAGCACGGCCGGCGTGTTGGCGAGGTAGTTGGTGCCGCGCAAGAAGTAGTTGAGGTCTCCGCTGCCGGACATCAGGTGGCCGCCGCCCTTCTGGCTGCCGATGACCCAGAAGACGGTGCGGATGCCGCTCGCCTGCGCGTTCCAGAGCAGCCACTGCGTGCCGCCGTACGGACCGAAATCCAGCACGGGCCTGCCGTTCAGGGCGCCCGGCAGCAGGGTCGGCGGCGTGATCGCGATCCCTCCGGGGATGCGGTTCTCGGCGGCGACGGCGGTGTTGGTATAGCGCTGGTCAGGGTCCGCATAGGCATAGGCGTAGGGGTGACCGGCGCCGCGCGCGTCGGACCATTGGATCACTTCGCCGGCGCTGCCGGACTTGAGGGTCAGCGACTCGGCGCGCGAGGCGTCGGCCCAGAAGGCGAGCGCGTCGGTCACCGGCAGCTCGGCGTGCAGCTCGGCTGCGGGCGACAGGGTCAGCGTGCCCGCCGTGACCTGATACGCGGCCGGCGCCGGGCCGCCGGAGGCGAGCGCGAGCTTGCCGCCGCCGGTCACGGAGACGGATGACGCTCCTTGGATTTCGCCCAGCACGGCGAGCCGGCCGGCCGCCACTTGCAGGTCGCCGCCCAGCGACTGTACGCGCCCCAGCACCGGCAGTGTCGGCGCGGCGTAGCCGGTCGAGGCGCGTCCGAACCACTTGGCATTCAGGTAGGCCTCGGTCTGCTGCCGCTCCGCGTCGGTCAGCACGCGGTCATACAACAGGATCTCGCCGAAGCGCAGGCCGCCGAACGGACGGGGCGAGCCGCGGTCGCCCGCGATGTAGACCGGCGTGGTGAAGGGCGTGCGCGGTTTGACGATGAACGAAAACAGTCCGTAGCCGCCGGAGAAGCCGCGCCGCACGCCGCAGACATTCTGCCCGTCCAGATAGGTCCAGCCCTGCCGCACGTCTAGCTCTGACGAGGAGGGATGCCAGATCGGGGTATACGGATTGGCCGTACCCAGCGAAGTGGAAAATTCGCGGTAGAAGGGATAGGTGGTGGCCGCGCCGAGGAAGCACCCGCCGCCCTCCTGGCTGCCGTGCACGGCAAAGGCGGAGAGGACGCGGGCGCGCGTGCCGTCGAAGGTCAGCGCGGTGCCGCCGGCGACGGCGCGCCCGAGATCGATCACCGGACGTCCGTTCAATTCGCCGGCGCGCAGCACGGGGTTCGCGCCCGTGAAGCCGATCGGCAGGTTGTTGACGGAGAAGTCCCGGATGTTGGTGATGGCCGTCCCGTTGAGCGCCACGCCGCCGGGGCGCGACGCGTCGAGCCAGAGCGAGGGGCCGGCCGCGGGCTGCGCGGGGGGCTCCAGGCGGCTGACATCGAGCCGGTCGAGACGGGTCTCCAAAATGCCGGAGAACCCGGTGCCGTCAAGCAAGCGCAGAGTGGCCGCGCCTTCGCGGCGCACTGTGCCCGCACCCTCCAGCGCGGCGAGCACGACGCCATTGGTGTCTGCGCCGGTGTCCAAAACCGTGCCGTCCGCGAGCGCGACGCGCCGCAGGTCGCCGAACCATTTGGCCGCGAGCAGCGCCTCCATGTTCATGCGCTCCTTCTCGGTCAGCACGTCGCTGAAGAGCACCACCTCGCCGAGACGCTGGCCGCCGCATTGCGTGGTGGATGTCCGGTCGCGGCTGAACTGGTTGGCAGCGGCATTGGCGCTGGTGACGAGCTGTACCAACTGGTAGTCGCCGTTCAGCACGTCCTGCTGTTTATAAGAACTCAACTTGAGGCCGTCGACGAAGATTCGTCCGTTCTTGACGCCGTCGGCGGCGGAGTCGGCAAAAAGACCGGGCACCGTGCTGTCGCCCCACGTGCCGATCTCGCGGTGGAAGTTGTAGAGTGCGGTGTGGCCGAGCAGGAAGCCGCCGCCGTTCTGGCTGCCGAGCAGCCAGAAGGCCGTGCGGATGTTCGCGATCTCCGCGTTCCACGAGAGGTAGCGCTCGGTGGCGAGGCTGTTTCTCACGTAGGGTGCCGGGGCGCTGCCGCCGCTGCCGTAGTAGTTGAAGTCGACCACCGGCCGTTCATTGAGCGCGTTGAGCAACAGGTTGGGCGCGTTGTTGATCAGGCTGTTGGTGGCGGCGGCCCAGCGGCCGTTGAAGCGGACGTCGGCCCAGTTGGTGACGTAACCGTACGGGTCGGTCATGACCGAGCCATTGTCGGCGCTGGCGTCCACGTGGAAGACCGGGTTCAGCGCGTAGGCGCGATCGGTCCGCGCAAAGGCCAGGCGGCCGGCCTGAATGTCGAGCCCGCCGGTCAGCAGCGCGCTGTTGCTGACTTTGAGGTCGCCGGCGCCCAGCTTGGTCAGGCGGCCGGCGCCGCAGGCGACATCGACCGAAAGCGTGTCGCCCGCCGCGAGGGTGAGCTGTGCCGCGCCGAGCAGCTCCAGACGGCGGATGTCCGCGATCCACTTGGCGGCGAGGTAGCTCTCGATGGCGGCACGTTCGGCTTCGGTCACGACATTGGTGCAGATGAGCACTTCGCCGAGACGCTGTCCGCCGGTGTAATCTGGCCAGGTTGTGCGGTAGCGCGCGAACTGGTCGGCGGCTCCGCGTTGCAGGTCGGGATTGACCGATGCGTCGGTGTCGTCGACAAAGGCCAGCACTTGATAACCGCCGTTAAACGGCACGCGCGTGTCGAAGGCGAACTGCTCGCCGTCCACATAACTGCGCCCGAAACGGGTATAAAACTTCTCCTGATTCCAGAGCGGCGTACGATAAGTTTTCAATGCGTCGGGGGCTCGGATGAAGTCGTTCATGGTCGAGCAACCGAGCAGGTACCCGCCGCCCTCGTGCGTGCCGATCGCCATGAAGAAAGTGCGTACCGGATCAACCTGCTTGCTCCAGCGCAGATAGAGGCCGCTGCGCTCAGGTCCGAAGGCCACGATCGGCAGGCCGTTGGCCGAGGCCGGCAGAACCTGAGGCGCCGTGGCCTCGTTCTCGCTGTAGGCGTACATCCACGGATCTTCGAACGCGCCTTTGCGCACGTCCCACCACTGCGTGACGCCGCCGGCGGCATTGGTCGAGAGTGTGCCGGGACGGGAGGCGTCGACCCAGAAAGCCGGCACGACCGAGGCGGGGATCGTCGCGGGACTCGTGCGGACCGGCAGCAGCGCGCCGCCCTCGACGGTCAGCGAGCGCAGCGTGGTCGGGACCGGGAAGGTGAAAGCGCCGGTGCCGCCTTTACGGAAGGCCCCGTGGCCACTGAAGGCGGTCACGGTCAAGGCCGCCGCACCCGTGTCGGCGGCGGCGCTCTGCAGGTCGGCGAGGGAGACCTGGTCCAGTGTGGTCGGGCTGCCGGTCGCGACGAGGCGGCCGTTGCCCGTCATGCTGGCGATGGCCAGCGGCGAGCTGCCGTTGTTGAACGTGATCGTGCCGCCGAGCGCGAGCGTGTCGATCGTGAAGGCGCCGGCCGGGACATTCAGCGTGCCGGTGCCGCTGACCCGATCCACGCGGTTGGAGAGGCCAAGGGTGACCACCTGCGCGCCGGACAGGGTGATGACCGGTGCATAGTAGGGCCGGTTCAGGGTCAGAGTGCCGGGGCCGGTGATGTCTGTCAGCATCCAGGGTTCTGTCCCCGCGTCGTTGACGGTGAGGTCTGCGGTCATGGAAAGGCTGGTGACGGTGAGCGCATTGGTCACGGTCAGCGTGCCGCGCCCGTAGAGCCGGCCGAGCGTCAGGTTCGCGCCGGGAACGGTGAGCTGGGCATTGCCGACCACGGTCAGTCCGGCCCATGCCTTGTCGCCGGCCGGACCGAGGATCTCGACCGGTCCGCAGTCGTTGAGGTAGAGTGTGCCGCTGAAGCCCGATACATCGCCGAGGGTGACGGATGCGGCGGCGTCAAACCGCACTGTGCCGCTGCCGGTCAGGGCGGTGATTTCAATCGTATCGGTGGTCTGAAGGATCACGCTGCCCACGTTGCTGTCGAGCGTGCCGACGGCGATCGGATTCGCGCCGGCCTGCACGGTCAGTGTCACGTTGGTCATCTGGAGCGTCTCGACCGTCAACGCGCCGCATCCGGAGCTATTGAAGGTCCCCTGCCCGGAGAGCCAGCCGACCGCGAGTGCGGTGCCGTCGTTGGTGACGGCGATGGCGTCGCCGACGCGCACGTTGCTGAACCCGATGCCGCCGTCCAAGGTCAGCGCGCCCTGGCCGTACACGGTGTCGATCGACGCCCCGATCAGCGGAGCGGCGAGCGTGAGGGCCTCGCGGTAGAGGCCGACATGCTCCAGCAGGATCGGCGCGCTGGCGGTCAGCGTGCCGGCGCCGCGCAGCAGCCCGACCGCATACGCGCCTTCGCCTGCGAGGTCCAGCGCACCGGCGAGCTTGACGGTGTCGGCCTCGACCGCGCCCTCTGCCAGCACCTGACCCGTACCGGTCAGGACGTTCACGCGCAGGGTGCCGCTGTCGGCCCGTCCCACGCTGCCGGTGCCCGCGATCTCTAGGATGCGCAGGTCGGGGCCGCGGAACCATTTGTCGGTCAAGTAGCTCTCGACCGCATCGCGTTCGGCGGGGGTCAGGATATCCTCAAAGACCGCGACCTCGGCGAGGCTTTGTCCGCCGCCCTGTCCGTTGAAGTGCCGGTCGTTGGCGAAACGGCCGGCGGTCAGGCCGTCCGTGGCGGTATTGGTGGCGATCAGCGACACCAGGTGGAAGGCGCCGGACAGGCCGGTCGTGCGCCCGTTGCGGGCTTGGCGGTCGATCTGCGTTTCGCCGCGCCACAGGGCGTCTGGCAGGTATCCGGTAAAGATCGTGGCTTCCGGAAACATGTAGCTGATCGGCAGGGGGGCGCCGATGTTGCCGCGGTGCAGGTGATAGGTGTCGGTTGCGCCGAGCAGGAACCCGCCGCCGAACCGGCTGCCCAGCACC
>Ga0116182_1006263_pt1 | contig 9978 bp, 8 predicted proteins | sample AD_UKC077_MetaG_FD_89805 | JGI IMG/M metagenome (GOLD analysis project Ga0116182, IMG submission 89805) | Active sludge microbial communities of municipal wastewater-treating anaerobic digesters from USA - AD_UKC077_MetaG | ecosystem: Engineered > Bioreactor > Anaerobic > Digestate | place: USA...
ACTTCATGGAAAAATAGTCCCAACGGAAAAATTCTAAAATCAGATGTTACGATTGCAAAAAATTACCTTACAAAAGATGAACTGGATTCATTAGGAAGAATTGTAAATGCTTATCTTGATTTAGCAGAAAATAGAGCCAAACGTAAAATTCCAATGACAATGGAAGATTGGGCAAAACGTTTAGATTTGTTTCTTCAACATGACGATAGAGACATTTTGCAAAATGCCGGAAAAATAAGTCATGAAATGGCAAATGAATACGCTGAAACTGAATTTGAAAAATACAGGATTATACAAGACCAATTATTTCAATCTGATTTTGATAAATTGATTAATAAATTGGATAACAAATCATTAAATGAATAAAAAATCAAAATAGTTCTATATTTGCTCTTTTAAAACAAAACACATTATGCCTGTTCCGCTAAACCAATTTGAGAATTATATAGACAAAACCATACTGAATCGGGGTTTGCAGTACTATGAAGATGGACATGTTCATGATCCCGATGAAATCAGTCTGGGTGAATATGAGTTTATTGTTGAAGGGAGCCTGTATTATACTGTCCAAATCACTCTTGAGGATGGAATGATTACGGATTATGACTGCGATTGCCCTTACGATTTAGGTCCGGTGTGCAAGCATGTGGTGGCTGCCTTGTATTACCTGCGAGAAGAAATGGAAGATCAGTACATCGAAATAGAGGAAAATCCGAAGCAAACAACCCTTTCTGACCAACCCGCAAAACGCAAAACCATTACTGAACAGGTTAACGAATTACTCGAAATTATATCTCATGATGAACTGAAGCTATTCATAGTTGAACAGGCAGCTACAAACAGATCTTTCAGAAACCTGTTTTTGTCGTCATTTGCTCAATTCAATCCCGATGAAACTAAAGAGTTATATTCAGAACAAGTAAGGGCAACCCTGAATATGGCAACCAATAGACATGGGTTTATCGAGTGGTCGGCTGTAGGGATGGTAACCCATTCCATCTCTACACTTCTCAATACAGCGGAAAAACAGGTCGAAAACCGCAATTACAATACCGCTTTTTTGATTTGTACCGCTATTATGGAGGAAGTGAGCGATCTCCTTGAGGTTTCGGATGACAGTGATGGTGAAATGTATGGATTGGTTGAAACTGCTTACGATATACTTTGGACTATTGCCCAAGACCCATTATCTGAAGAGATTAGGAAACAAATGTTCAATTATTGTTGTACCTCTTTTGAGAAAGGAATTTATTCGGATTGGAACTGGCATATCGGTATTTTAAGTCTTGCCGAATCTCTTTTACAAACAGAAGAAGAAATGGAAGCTATTTTTAAAGTCATCGATAAAACACAAAAATCTGAATATACAACTGAAAAAGCACAAAAAATAAAATACAACATCGTATTAAAATTTAAAGGTGAAAGTGCTGCAGATCAATATGTAGAGCAAAATATTACAAATCCTGACCTAAGACGGAAAGCGATTCAAAAAGCAATGTTAAAAGCGAATTATGACCGAGCAGTTGCTATAGCTCAAGATGGAGTGAATTATGATTCAAAAAAACTGGGTTTGGTATGGGAATGGTATAACTGGTTGTTAAAAATAGCACAAGCTCAGCATGATACCGAAAAAATTATCGAATATGCGCGTCTGCTGTTTATTGACAATTTCAGAAAAGAGCAAGATTATTTTCAAATATTAAAAGATCACGTCAAACCCGAAGAGTGGAAAGAGTTTATTGAAGCTGTCATTCAGGATATTAGAAATAAAAGTCGATGGCCTGATACCGATTTAATTGCCGATATTTTCATAAAAGAAGAATGGTGGGACAGACTGCTGGAATTGGTCAAAAAGAATCCCACTTTTAGGACAATTGAAATTTATGAAAAGTATCTTGCCAAGGATTTTTCCGCTGAGGTTGTCGCATTATACACCAAAGGAATCACCGAATATATGAGAGACAACATGGGTAGAAATCATTATCAAGAGGCATGTAGATATATCCGTAGGATTATCAATCTTGGTGCAAGAGACAAAGCCTACGAACTCATTTTACACCTCAAAAGCGAATATCCCAAGCGGAAAGCATTGATGGAGGAGCTGAGCAAAATATAAAGGCGGGATGATCCAATTACGAATTACGATCCTAAATTTAGAATTTAGAAGGTAGAACAAATTAGGGTTTAAAAATTCTTCTGTTTTGTATTCAAAAAAATTGTACATTTGCACTGTGAATTTTATACTAATAATACTAATATAACTCACTCTTAAATACGACTACATAGTAGTTCAGTATCTATAGAGCACTAAAAATCAATTATATGCAAATATTTGATAGAACTATTAAAGAAATTCTAAATCAAAATCTCGAAAAATTAGAAACTCATTTTAAATCTGATGTTATTTTCTACTATGGTGAAATACATCCTTCATACGAAAAAATATTCAGAGATTTTATTGAAATGCTTAAAGAAGATACACCAGGAAAAGACAGATTGACCATTGTATTAAATACACCTGGAGGTAATGCTGAAACTGTCGAGAAAATGGTTGAAATAATAAGACACCATTATAAAGAAGTATACTTTGTCGTTCCTGATTATGCAATGTCTGCAGGGACTATTTTTTGTATGTCGGGTGATAAAATATTTATGGATTATTCATCTTCTCTTGGACCTATCGACCCACAGGTTTTTAATGGCACTACTTACGTGCCGGCGCTTGGTTATCTGGATAAAGTAAACGAATTGCTTGAAAAGGCACAAAATGGAACATTAACTCAAGCTGAATTTTTAATTTTACAAAATCAAGACTTGGCACTGCTAAGAAGCTATGAACAAGCGAAGGAATTAACAATTACACTATTAAAAAAATGGTTGGTAGAATATAAATTTAAAGATTGGACTAAACACAGAACTGACTCTAATAAAATAGGTAAATCGGTGACTCTAAAAGAAAAAATAGAAAGAGCTGAAGAGATTGCTGATAAACTTGGAAATAATAAAATTTGGCATTCACATGGTAGAATGATAAACATTACTACTCTGGTGAATACTTTAAGATTGGAAATTGAGGATTATTCTGATGATCCAAATTTAAGAACCCTAATTAGAAACTATAATGATTTATTAACCGAATTTATAGTAAGGAATGGATTTAAAGTTTTTTTACATAGTCGTAAACATTTTTAACACAATTATATTATGGAAACAATAAGTGAAAAAGTAAAAAAAATAACTGAAGATCAAGTTGATAAATTCAGTAAAGACTCAAAATATAATGAGTTAAAAGATTATTATACTGAGATGAAAAATAAGGGATTAATTTCTCCACAGACATACAATATACCCCCACTTGATACTATTGGTGAAAGACTTTATAACTCAAAACAATTTGATGAAACAACCGAACAGTGTACTCAAAGCAAAATATAAAATATTTGCAGTTTAAATTAAAATAACTTATGCCGGTTCCGTTGGATCTATGCGCCATTTTACCTTTCAACTTTTTTGACACGTAATTCGTAATTGATCACATATTTTCAAAAAGGCATAATATTCCAGAGTGGGGAAATAAAATAACTAAATAGGAAAACCTTGTCTGCCCCCCATTTATTTAAAATTCCAAAAAATATATATAATTAAAAGTTAACGGGTTATGATCTAAAAAAAGCTCAATGCCAAAAATCCGAAATCCGAAATCCGAAATCCGAAATTTTCATAATCCTATTCATCCTCAAATCTTATGAATCTTAGTTTTTTTTACGTAATTTTGCAGGTTGACTCAAAGTCTAACATTAAAAGTTGCGCTTAGCATTGTAAACAAACTTGAATATGAAAAAAGAATCATTGATAAACTTAGATCAGATTGCTGCTCTTTTGCCGAAAGAGTTTACCGAAGAACAGATTGCTCATGCTAAAACCCTTTTTTATAAGGAGTTTTCCCGGGAGATGCACCGCTTTTATGGCGGTAAGATGCAAACCATACCGAAATCGCCCATCTATGGGTTTAATTGGTTTAATGTGTGGTACACTCCGGGGGTATCTGCCGTTTCGACAGCCATCCGAGATAACCAGGATGCCTCTTTTGAACTGAGTAACCGGAATAATCTGGTGGCTGTGGTGAGCGACTCGACCCGGGTTCTTGGGGATGGCGATTGCACTCCTCCGGGAGGATTGGGTGTGATGGAAGGAAAAGCCATGCTCATGAAATATTTGGGCGGCGTGGATGCCGTTGCATTGTGTATCGACAGTAAAGATGAAAAGGGAGAACCCGATCCCGATAAGATTATCAATTTTGTAAAGATGGTTCAGCCCAGCTTTGGCGCTATCAATCTGGAGGATATTTCTCAACCCAACTGCTTTAAAGTGTTGGATGTGCTGCGCAAAGAGTGTCATATTCCGGTGTGGCATGATGACGCTCAAGGTACCGCTTGCGTTACTTTGGCCGGGGTTATCAACGCTTTGAAGTTGACCGGTAAGAAGATGAATGAGATCAAAGTGGTGCTTTATGGTGCCGGTGCTTCCAATACCACTATCGCCCGCTTGATGATTGCGGATGGCGTGGATCCTAAGAATATGATTATTTTCGATAGTCGTTCGACACTTCATGCTGACAATCCAAGATATCGTGATGATCCACGTTACTACGTACAGTGGGAATTGTGTAAAATTACCAATCCCAACAAGATTACCACCCAGGAAGAGGCGTTTAAAGATGCAGATTTGCTGGTAGCGCTTTCCAAACCGGGACCCAATACGATCTCTCCGGAGTGGATTAAGTTGATGGCAGAGAAGTCGATTGTGTTTGCATGTGCCAATCCGGTTCCTGAAATCTACCCTTACCAGGCGAAAGAGGCGGGAGCATACATTGTGGCTACCGGAAGAGGAGATTTTCCCAATCAGGTGAACAACTCCATCTGTTTTCCATCCATCTTGAAAGGAACCTTGATGGTTTCTGCCCGGAAAATCACCGATGGCATGGCGATCAGAGCGGCGCACTCGATTGCGGAGTTTGCTGAAAAACGCGGCATTGATACCGAAAACATCATGCCCAACATGCTCGAATGGGAAGTTTTCCCCAAAGTAGCTGCCGATGTGGCGATGCAGGCGATCCAAGAGGGCGTAGCGTTGCATCAACTGACCTGGGATGAGGTGTATCAACAAACCAAACAGGATATCATGAAAGTGAGAGAGATCACGAATTTACTTCAGGATCAGGGATTTATCCCTCAACTGGAAGAGGAGCAAATCACCCGTGTTATGGATCGTGTGATAGCCAAAATTAAAAGTGAGAAATGTTAATTATTTGATGTATCTTTGCAGATTGTTTGAAAAGTAAAATTTATATATATGGCTAACAGTAAAAAATTATTTGAAGCATTTCCCGAGATTTCAACTCAAGAGTGGGAAGCAGTGATTGAGAAAGACTTAAAAGGTGCTGATTATTCCAAAAGACTGATTTGGCGTACCGAAGAGGGATTCGAAGTGCGTCCATACTACAGAGCTGAGGATATTCAGGATATTTCCTATATCGATTCTTTACCTGATCAGTTTCCCTATACCAGAGGTTATAAAACCGAGTCCAACCATTGGAACATCATGCAAGAGGTGAACCATAAGGATCCCAGGGAAGCGAACAAAATAGCGAAAGATGCATTGAAAAGAGGAGCTGATAAAATCGATTTCAATGTAGAAAATGTCAAAACAGAAAAGGATCTGGAGGATTTACTACAGGGCATTGACCTGGAGAAGGTAGAGATACAGTTCAACAGTGCTGAGGACTACCACCCCCTGATTTCTTTTTTTCAAAAATATATAGAAAAAACAGGAGCATCTAAGGATAAAATTAGAGGAGCGATTCATTTTGACATCTTGGCTTGTGCTATGCGCCACGGCAAATTGTTGAAGCCACAAGCTGAAGTGTTCGCAAAAATAGAGAAGATATTTGAATTGACACGCGATCTGAAAAACTTCAAAATATTGAATGTTAACGGATTAGAGTTAAACGACAGAGGTGCGACCATCACGCAGGAGTTAGGCTACGTTTTGGGCATGGCGAATGAGTATTTGGCTTGGTTTACCGAAAAAGGAGTGCCTGTTCATGAGATTGCAAGAAAAATTCAATTCACACTCTCCGTAGGACCGAATTATTTTATAGAGATTGCTAAGTTGCGTTCTATCAGAATGTTATGGTCAACCATGATAGCGCAATATAAACCTGAATGTGACTGTGCTTATCGTTTGCAAATCAATTCGGTAGCTTCTTCATGGAACAAGACGCTGTTTGACCCCTATGTGAACATTTTGAGATCTACTACTGAGGGTATGGCGGCTGCTTTGGGTGGTGCGGATACGATTGCATTGAACCCATTTGACGCGATTTATAAGGAAGATAACGAGTTTTCGTCCAGAATTAACAGAAATATTCAAGTAATCCTGAAAGAGGAGTCCTATTTTGACAAAGTAGTGGATCCTGCGGCAGGTTCATACTATATTGAGAATTTAACCTTGTCGATTGCAGAGCATGCCTGGAAACTGTTCCAGGAAGTTGAGCGTCAAGGTGGATTGTTGAAACTGATTGAAAGTCAAGAACTTCATGCTGCTATTGAAGAAAGTGCAGCCAAGAAGTTAAAAGATATCGCTACCAGAAAAACCGTTTTGTTGGGAACCAATCAATATCCGAACACCAATGAGGCAATGTTGGATAAAATTGAGGTTACTCCCGAGCAACCTGAAAATCCAACTCTACGTGCAGCGCAAGAGTTTGAAAAATTACGTCTTCAAACAGAACAATTTGCTCAAAAAAGTGCTCGTCCCAGCGTTTATTTGCTCAAATTAGGAAATTTGGCTATGAGACAAGCACGTGCCGGTTTCATCACCAACTTCTTTGGTTGTGCAGGCTATGAGATTGTTGAGAGTCCCGGTTTTGCAACGGTGGAGGAAGGTGTAAAAGCGGCTTTGGAGAGCAAACCATCGATGATTGTGGTTTGCAGCTCTGACGAGGAGTACGCTACATTGGGCGTGGAAGCGGTTCAACAAGTGAAAAAAGCGGCACCTGTGATATCCTTTATTGTTGCCGGAAATCCTACGGAATCCATAGAACAACTCAAAGCAGCCGGTGTGGATGATTTTATCCATATTCGTCTGAATGTTCTTGAAACCTTGCAAAAATATAATAATTTACTGCTTAAGTAGTTGATCTATGCTATCGAGATTTCTTTCAAAAGCCTTATTCGTTGGGTTGTTCCTGCTATTGTGTTTGGGCTGTTCAGCTCCCAAACAGAAGGTGGACACTGTTTTTATCACCATAACAGACTCTTATGATAGAGAAGTCGTTTTGGAAAAAGAACCCCGCTCTATTATTTCGCTTTCTCCCGCTATTACGGAAGTGATTTTTGAATTGGGGGAAGAAGAGCGTTTGGTTGGAATTAGTGATTTTTGCACTTTTCCTAAAGGAACTGAAAAGATTCCTAAAGTAGGAGGCTTAACCCAGGTGAATATTGAGCGGATTATTTCATTGAATCCGGATTTAGTTTTAATCGGATCGATTATCTCCAAGAAAGATCTCGAAAAGATGGAGCAATCGGGATTGAAAGTGATTGCTTTGCGGGAAGAGAGTGGGGTAGAGGGCGTGCTGAACCTTTTCATACAAATCGGGAAACTCGTCAATGCCGAATCATTGGCACAAAAGAAAAGCGATAACTATCGTAAGATGTTGGAGCAAATCAAGAACCTGCACTTTTCTTCTCTTAAAAAGGTCTATTATGTTGTCGGTTTTGGAGCAGCGGGTGACTTTACAGCACCTCAAAACTCTCATATTCACGAGATTATCACTTTGGCAGGCGGACGTAATATTGGAGATCAGCTTAAGACCTGGAGCGTGAGTAAGGAGTACCTTTTCCAGGAGGATCCCGACCTGATTTTTATCCGTAAGGAGGATTTTGATGCTTTCATATCAACTCATCCTTATACGGAGTTGAGAGCAGTGAAGAATAAAAAAGTGTATCCGATTGAATCGGGATGGATCGATATTGTTTCACCAAGAAATATCCTGGCGATTCAAGAGATAAATTCAAAAATGAGTGATTAAAATTTGATATAAAGATGATAAAAGGAAAGATTGATAAGAATTTGTTAAAACAGCACGTTAGAGAGAACTGGAAATCCGGATTAACGGTTGCTTTTATTAATATCCCTCTTTCATTGGCACTGGCCATTGCTTCCGGAGCAACGCCGGTACAAGGGATTATCACCGCATTTTGGGCCGGTTTGATTGGAGCGATTCTAGGAGGAGGCCATTTTAATATCATTGGTCCAACGGGTGCATTATCCGGGATTTTAATCTCTTTTGCGATTATTAATGGACCTGCGTCATTACCGATTATTGCGATTGCATCGGGATTGATTATACTGGCATTCTACATTTTTAAGCTGGACAAGTACATTATCTTTATTCCGCGAAGTGTTGTTCAAGGGTTTACCTTGGGGGTCGCCTTTATGATTGCTTTTGGTCAGATAGATGCCATGTTGGGTATAAACGATTTACAAAAGGGAGAAAATGTAGCTCAAAATATCATATTGGCATTTTCCGATTTTTCTAAAATTCGATGGGGTATTTTCTTAATTTTTCTTGGTGCTGTTGCTTTTATTTTGCTGTGGGACAAGAAGTTTAAGAATATACCCGGTTCCATTATCATCGCTTTTATCGGTATCATAGCGGTTTATATTATTGAGTGGACTTCTATTCCTTTCGATATGACAATTTTGTCGGATCGTTATCCCAAAATTTCTCCCAGATTGTTTGACAACTTCTATAAAGACCTGACCTGGGCGCCATTTTTGTCTAAAAAGATCTGGTCTGTTGCTTTTGCTGTGGCTGTGATCGGGGTTTTGGAAACTTTACTCTCCGGACAGATTGCCAAACAGATGACCAAGGTTCCGTTTGATCGTTCCAAGGAAGTATTTAGTTTATCGATTGCCAATATCGCTTCGGGAATTATGGGGGGAATCCCTGCTACAGCTGCTTTGGCTCGTACAGCTCTCAATGTTAAAAGTGGAGGTAAACACAGAACATCCGGAGTTTTGAGTGCCATTTTCCTGGCTATTATTGTGATGTTCCTTCTTACCTTTTTCAAAAAGCTGCCGATGGTGATTGTTGCAGCCATTCTTTTTGTGGTGGCATTGAGGATGTCTTCGGTTAAGCACTTTATCAAGCTGATTTACAATGAGAAAACTGCTTTTGCCATTACTGCGACTGTAGCGGTGATCACTGTTGTTCAGGATCCGATTGCTGCGCTTTTAGTAGGAAGCTTTATCTCTTTGTTGATCTTTGTGAATCAAGTTTCGTACGGAAATACAGAGGTTACTCTCTGGGCAAATGCCAAGTTACAGGAAACCCTGTTGAGTCCCGAAATTGCTGAAAGAGAAACACTTGAGTCCGATTTGATTGTCTATAAAATTACGGGAACACTGACTTATATCAACATGCCGGCACACTTAGAAACAGTCGGCAAGATTAAGAATTGCAAGCATGTCGTCGTCTCCTTGCGGAATGCATTCTACGCCGACAGTGACGGTGTCGAGTATTTGGGTGAGCTGTTAGAGATATTGAAAGCCAATAATGGAACGGTTTATCTCGCAGGAGTTAATGATATGCTCCTCAAAGCGATTGAAAACGAGCCGTTTTACATACACAAATCCGCTGAAGACAGAATTTACGGGCGTACTTCCGAGGCGTTAAGAGAAATCTACAACGTTTAAATTTAGAATTTAGAATTTAGAATTGATTTCGTAATTCGTAATTCGTAAATCATAATTGGATTCCGCCTTCCGACTTCCACCTTTACTTCTTACTTCTTATTTCTTATTTGGAATTTTAAATAAATGGGGGGCAGGAAAGGTGGTGTCTATTTAGATATTTCATTTCCCCACTCTGGAATGTTGTTCCTTAATTCTTTCTTGAAGCGTAAAAATCAT
>Ga0116182_1006281_pt1 | contig 9961 bp, 7 predicted proteins | sample AD_UKC077_MetaG_FD_89805 | JGI IMG/M metagenome (GOLD analysis project Ga0116182, IMG submission 89805) | Active sludge microbial communities of municipal wastewater-treating anaerobic digesters from USA - AD_UKC077_MetaG | ecosystem: Engineered > Bioreactor > Anaerobic > Digestate | place: USA...
ACAAAGGAAGAGATCATTACCGTTGAGAGCAGCAGGCAGCTTGAAGAGGTTGGCTTTTCAGGCATTCAGGTCCTCTCTCCTGAAATCTTTGATCTGATGCAGGAGGGTATCTATTCGCTGACATCGCTCTACCTTATGCTGGCACGAAAGCATCCAATCATGACCTGCCTGCATGACTACGGTTACTGGTTCGACGGCGGCACACCGGAGAACCTCGAAAAGATCAGAGCACATTTTGGGAAGCAGGAAGTGGGCTGACAGGGAAAGCAATCAGCCTCCGGAAAGGTTCAGTTTTTCCAGAATGACCTTGTGAAGAGGGCCAGTATGGTAAAAATCTCAAGACGCCCGATGAGCATCAGTGCAGTCATAATAATCTTTGCTCCTGACGTGAAACTGTTGTAGTGGCCAAAGTTGCCCGACATGCCAAGCCCCGGCCCCACATTGCTTATTGCGCTGGTACTTGCTCCTACAGCCTCAAGCAGGGGCACCCCGGTGAAATGGATGGCAATCATCCCGGCCAGGGTCAGGGCAATGAACAGAAGGGTGAATGAAAGAATTGTAATATTCAGATTGTCAGGCACTATCCTGTTGTTTATCTTAATTGGTATCACCGCATGGTGATGCAGGAACCGCTGAAAGACAACCTTCAGGTTACGCAGGTTGATCAGGTGCCGGGCCATCTTGATTCCTCCCGTGGTTGATCCTGTACATCCTCCGGCAGGCATCAGAAGAAGCATGATTAACCATCCGCCCTGTGGCCAGACCATGTAATCCGTCGTGGCAAAGCCGGTTCCTGTCATCATTGAGATAACCTGGAAAAAGCCATGCCTGAAGGAGAGGGTAAGATCGCGGTCAGTGCCGGTATAGAGGATCAGAGTCACAAGGATGGTGGCCCCGGTGACAAGGAATATGTAAAGCCATAGCTCCTCAAAAGCAGCTATCTTCCTGAACTCCCGGCGCACAAGAAAATAGTACACAATATAACTGACCCCTCCGAGGAACATAAAGATTCCTATCACATACTGGATATATGGTGAGTATTCCGAGATGCTGGTGTTCCTGGTGGAGAAACCTGCGGTGGATACTGTGGCAAAGGAGTGACATATGCTGTCAAAAAGGCTCATCTCCCCAAAACTAAGAAGCACAGTCTCCAGTACAGTCATCGCCAGGTAGATGATCAGTATTATGTATGCTATAGACCTTGTCTTGGGCAGTATCTTCTGTTTCATCGATGACTCGAGGGTGAAGAGATGGTACCCTCCGGCCTTCATGTTGGGAAGAATCACTATTACAAGTACGATCACGCCCACACCACCTATCCAGTGAGTCAGGCTCCGCCAGAAGAGGATTGACTGCGGCAGAATCTCAACATTGCCTATTACGGTCGCCCCGGTTGTGGTAAAACCTGACATGGTTTCAAACAGCGCATTGGTGAACCCTGACACTGACCCGCTGAAGAGGTAGGGCATGGTGCCAAGCAGGGCCAGCAAAACCCATGAAAGAGTCACATTCAGATACCTGTCCCTGATATTGGTATTATCCCTTGATGTGCGGGGCATGGTCATGTAGAGCACAAGCCCCGGCACAAATGAAATAAGTGCCGGCAAGAGAAACGGGCCGAGGCTCTCGGAATAGATAAGTGCAACAGGAATACAGGCAATGAAAGCACCACCTGCTATGATCATTATCAGGCCGGTAAGCTTAAGAAGTGATCTGATGTTGATGCTGGTCATTACAGAGCGGCGCGACCGTACTCAGCTACATCCATTTCTTTCTTCTCAGGAGAATTACGGCGGCAGCGGCAAGCACCACCGAACCGCCCAGCAGGAACCAGAATGCACTCATGTTGGTCTCCAGCCTGTTGGGTACGTTCATCCCGTAAAAGCTGGCAATGAGGGTTGGTATCATCAATACGATGGTGACTATCGTAAGAGATTTCATCACGATATTCAGGTTGTTTGAGATGACTGAGGCAAATGCATCCATCATCCCGCTCTGAATATCGCTGTAAATCTTGGCCATCTCAATTGCCTGCCGGTTCTCTATGGTAGCTTCTTCCAGGAGGTCTGACGAAAACTCGTAGTCACGTATCCATTTCGAATTCTTCAGCTTGAGCATCATCGCCTCATTTGATCGCAGCGAGGTGGTGAAATAGACAAGACACTTCTCCATCTTCAGCAGTCGGTGCAGCTCCTCGTTCCGGGTCGACTTCTCCAGATCCTGCTCAATTATTGTCGTCTGGTTGTTGATCTGCTTCAGATACCTGTGGTAGAACATCGTGGTTCTGATAAAGAGATGCAGTATGAGATCGATCTTTGTCTCTATTGTAATACCCTTGCCGCTGCGGCTGAAGAAATCATCAAGAACCTCGTTGTTCCGGTGACAGATGATTACCAGGTTGTCCTTGTCAAGCACGAGGCCCAGGGGTATGGTTGTGAATGGTAATCCGTTCGACACGTTCTGATATGGGATACGGTAGATCATCAGCAGCACATCATCCTCCACCTCCATGCGTGATCGCTCGTCAACGTCAAGTATATCAGCAAGAAAATCATCCGGAACCTTCAGTGTGGTGTTCAGTATGCCAATCTCTGAAGGGGTGGGATCAGTGACGTTTACAATGCAACCTTTTTCAAATGTATTTAACGGAAGGAGACCGTTGGGAATCATTTGCCAGTAAGTAATCATTTTAGTACCTCCTACTTTTCTGCTCCGCGGAGGCACCGTTACCGGCTTACCCCTGCAGAACCAAATTAATAAAACGGCTCGCGTGATAATCGTCCATAAAAGACAACTGTATTGATACAGTGTGCAAAAATATAACTTTTCTGATACCCGCATCCCGGGTCCGTGAAAAATGTACAAAAAAATTACCTTTGCACAGAACCTAAATATAACGTAATGGGAAAAGTACTTGTTGTGGGCGCTGGTGGTGTTGGCACCGTTGCAGTGATTAAAATGGCGCAGATGACTGACGTTTTTAGTGAGATAATGCTGGCCAGCCGCACAAAATCAAAGTGTGATACAATTGCAGACAGGGTTGGAGGCAACAGGGTGCAGACAGCACGGGTAGATGCTGACAACGTGGCTGAGATGAAGGAGCTTATCCGCTCTTTCGGGCCTGACATGGTAGTCAATCTCGCACTTCCCTACCAGGATCTTAACATAATGGAAGCATGCCTTGCCACTGGCGTTGCCTACCTTGATACTGCCAATTATGAGCCGCCTGAGGAGGCAAAATATGAGTACTCATGGCAGTGGGCATATCATGAGCGCTTCCGCGAAGCCGGCATCACGGCGATACTTGGCTGCGGCTTTGACCCGGGTGTCACCAGTGTCTTTACAGCACATGCTGCGAAACATCACTTCAGCGAGATACACTACCTCGATATAGTTGACTGCAACGCCGGCGATCATGGCAAACCCTTCGCCACAAACTTCAATCCCGAAATAAACATCAGGGAGGTAACCCAGAAAGGCAAATACTGGGAGAACGGAGAGTGGGTTTACACTGAACCCCATGAGATTCACAAGACACTGACATACCCCGGCATAGGGCCGAAAGAATCATACCTGATCTACCATGAGGAACTGGAATCGCTCGTCAAGAACTTCCCGACGATAAAGAGGGCCCGTTTCTGGATGACTTTCAGCCAGGAGTATCTTACTCACCTAAGGGTGATACAGAACATCGGGATGGCGCGCATTGACCCTGTGATATACAACGGGGTGGAGATAATTCCGATACAGTTCCTCAAGGCTGTGCTGCCCAATCCTGGTGATCTTGGAGAGAACTACAAGGGATGGACCTCAATAGGCTGCCGGATAAAAGGCCCTGACAAACAGGGCAGGGAACGTACATACTATATCTGGAACAACTGCAGTCATGAAGAGGCATACCGTGAGACGGGGACACAGGCTGTGAGCTATACTACCGGCGTGCCTGCAGCTACAGGCGCCATGATGTACATGAAGGGCCTCTGGAAGAAACCCGGTGTGTGGAATGTGGAGCAATTTGATCCTGACCCGTTCCTGAAGGAGTTGGCCCGCCTTGGCCTGCCCTGGCATGAGAAGTTTGACATAGACCTCGAGCTCTGATATGATCGACTACAGCAGGATCCCCTCGCCGTGCTACGTGATTGACGAGGAGAGGCTCCGGAAGAACCTGGGCATCATTAAACATGTTGCAGACGCCTCCGGCGCTGAAATTATCCTGGCATTCAAGGGTTTCGCCATGTGGTCTGTATTCCCGGTGGTGCGTGAATATGTCTCAGGCGCTGCAGCAAGTTCCATTCATGAAGCCAGGCTCTGTTATGAGGAGATGGGTGTGCCGGCACACACTTATGCACCTGCATTCCGCAGCGAGGAGTTTGGCACCATAATGCGCTACAGCTCACATGTCACATTCAACTCGCTGGCACAGTACCGGAAATTTGCTCCTGTGCTGCAGCGAGGGGGAAAGCATATCTCCCCCGGACTGCGAATCAATCCGGAATATTCGGAGATAGCACATGGAATTTATAATCCCTGTTCACCCGGTTCGCGCCTTGGCGTTACTGCCGGCGAACTCTCCGGCGGACTACCCGAAGGGGTGGAGGGTCTTCATTTTCATGTACTGTTCGAGTCTGACTCATACACCCTTGAAAAGGTGCTGGCCGTTGTGGAGAAAAAGTTCGGGCATCTGTTGCCGAAGCTTAAATGGCTGAACATGGGCGGCGGTCACCTCATGACAGGTAAGAATTACGATACTGACCATCTGATCAGCCTCCTGAAAAGGTTCAGGGAGAAGCACGGCATTCACATTATTCTTGAGCCGGGCAGCGCTTTCGCATGGGAGACCGGCGAACTGGTTACCACCGTGGAGGATATAATTGATCGCGACGGAATCAAAACGGCAATCCTTGACGTCTCATTCACGGCACATATGCCTGATTGTCTCGAGATGCCATATAAACCCGTGATAATCGGAGCATTCGAACCAGTGGCCGGAAAACCCGCCTACAGGATGGGTGGCAACTCATGCCTCTCGGGCGATTTCATGGGAGACTGGTCGTTCCACCGCGAACTGGAGGTTGGTGACAGGTTGGTCTTCTGGGACATGATTCACTATACGATGGTCAAGACCACAACCTTCAACGGTGTGCCTCACCCGCATATCGGCATATGGACGGCAGATCAGAAGTTCAGACTGGTCAGGGAGTTCGGGTATGAGGATTACCGTGACAGGCTATCATAGCCAGCGGATCTCTCCGCCTGCCAAAAAAAAGGTGCCCCTGTTGAGACACCTTTACTTATCTTCTATATGGCTTACAACTTTAGAAAGCGTAGCCAATAGCCAGGGTGGCGCTTGGCCAGAATCCGGAGGCCGTTGAGCTCTCATCTCCTGAACCACTCAGGAAACGGTACATTGGCCCGATTCCAAGATCAAGAGCAAAACCACTTTCCCAGACCCACTGATATCCAAGTTCAACCCCAAAGCCGTATGTTTTCGCTCCGGAGGTTGTTCCGTCTTCATTCTTTACGCTTCCGAATGTAAAGACTCCGTTGGGAGTAACATGAAATCCTGCCGGTACGGGCTTCTTGGCGTGTGTAATGTAAAAACGGTAACCAAGGCCGACTCCGCCAAGATTTACCTCTTCACTGAGAAACTTGAACATGTAATGTCCGCTTATCTGAAGTGATGAACTATTGTTCAGTACTCTCTCCATAGGTCGCATTGAAGTCGCCAAATGCGAGGGCAAGAGGATTGGTTTTGATTACATTGCTCTGTGCATTCAAACCAAATGCAAGAACGACGAAGGCCAATGAAAGGATAACTTTTTTCATGTTGTTAGTTTTTTTGTCCTGCTTTAAAATAAAACGACAAGTTAATACAAAAATTGTTGATAAATCAAGAACCTTAACATCAAATCAGGCCGCTTTGTTCATCGATAGGGCCTGAACCGAGTAATTCATCCCCGTCATACCATGCCGCGAACTGTCCGGGAGTAATTCCACGCTGTGATTTCTCAAAGATGATGTAATAACCCTCTTGCCGGGCATAGAGACGTGCCTGCTGCAGCGGCTGCCTGTAGCGGATGCGAACCTGGTAATCACGGCTCTCACCTCTCTTCATCGTCAGATCATTCCTTATCCAGTGTACCTCCGCTGACCTGATGAAGAGTCCCTTCCGGTAAAGGCCGCCGTGCATCTGCCCTTCACCTGCATAGATAATATTGTTTGCTGTGTCAATGCCTATCACAAAAAGCGGTTCCCGGTATCCTCCGAGGTTAAGACCCTTGCGCTGTCCCACGGTAAAGAAATGGGCGCCGTTGTGCACACCTGCCGTAACACCATCACCGGGATTCAGCGTGTGGGGCCTTGCCATCTCCGCCAGTTCCTCCTCGGTGGCATCATGACCGGGCAGCCCCTCAGGCCAGCTCCTGAACCCTTCGCCGTCAGGCATATAGATAATCCTGCCTTTCTTCGTCCCAAGCTGCTGCCGGAGGAACACCGGCAGGTCAACCTTACCGACAAAGCATATCCCCTGTGAATCCTTCCTTACAGCCGTTGCCAGACCCAGATCGGCTGCTATCTTACGCACTTCAGGCTTTGTCAGTGACCCGACCGGGAAAAGTACATTGTCAAGCTGATGCTGACTCACCTGGCAGAGAAAATAACTTTGGTCCTTGTTGCGGTCAATTCCTGCCAGAAGGCGGTTTACCCGTCCTGCAGGGGTTTCAGCCAGCTCATTGCGGCAAAAGTGGCCGGTGGCAATGAAATCAGCCCCGTGCTTCAGCGCCTCACGGGCAAATGAGTCAAACTTGATCTCCCGGTTGCAGAGCACATCCGGATTGGGTGTGCGGCCGGCAGCATACTCGCTGAACATATAGTCGGCAACCCTCTCCCTGTACTCTTCACTGAGGTCGGTCGTTCTCAGTTTAATCTTCAGCTTCCTGGCAACCATTTCGGCAAAGGTGATATCCTCGTCAAAGGGACAGTCGCCTTTAAGCAACCCCCGGCTATCATGCCAGTTGATCATGAAGATCCCTTCCACCTCATAGCCCTGTTCCTTGAGCAGCCATGCGGCGACGCTGGAGTCAACACCCCCCGAAAGCCCGACGATAACCTTTTTTTTCACGACGCAAAGGTAGTTCTTTCACTCAATATGTTGATAACTACATTGAAGCTGCTCCGTTTGAACAGTTTTTTTTACTACTTTTCAGAAGATGGAACAGACAGGCAAGTTATTGAAATACAGTGCATCGGCAGGGTCAGGAAAGACTCATGCACTCACTGCATTCTACCTTTCATGCGTCCTGCATGATCCGGGAGCATACCGGCGCATACTTGCTGTCACCTTTACAAACTCTGCAGCGGCAGAGATGAAGGAACGAATACTCCGGAGGCTCCATCACCTGGGCCTGGAGAATGAAAAGGGTGAAAAGGAACGAAGGGTATTTACAGAATACCTCTGCAACTTCTTCCCTGACCTGTGGCCTGACAGGGAGACCGCTGCAGTAACCATCCGGAAAAATGCACCCCTGGCTCTGAATAATATTCTTCAGGATTACTCACGTTTCACGGTCGGAACGATTGACTCATTCTTCCAGAGGGTGATCAGGGCTTTCGCGAGGGAAATGGACATTCCCGCCGGCTACGAGATTGAACTGGAACATGAGGCTGTCCTCTCTGATGCTGTCGACAGCCTCCTTGCCGGAGTGGCTACTGACAAAAAACTGCTTGAATGGATATCATCTTATGTAGCCTCACGGCTTGATGACAGCAAGGGATGGGATATCCGCAAGGAAATCATGGAAGTGGCAGGGCAGGTCTTCAGGGAGGACTTCAGGCAGCTTGGTGCCGATGACCGGAAAAGAATCGGTGACTACGGGGTGATGGCAGAGTATGCATCAAAGGTCTTTTCAATCAGGAGAAAATTTGAGTCTGACCTGAAAAATCTGGCTTCCAGGGGGGTCAGAATATACAGTGACTGTGGCCTTACTCCAGACGATTTTCTGTATAAAAGCAGGGGCGGTGTTGGCGAGAGCCTGAGACGCTACGCGCAGGGCGACACCCGCCGGCCAAACAGTAACTGGACAAAAGCTGCTGTGGATGGGAAATATTATGCGGGAGGAGCAAAGCCTGATGTTGTAAACGCCTTCGCCAACGCAACAGAAATGGGACTTGATGAGGTGGTCAGAAAAATATCAGAGTTGTTTGAAAGGCGTTACAGTTTATATCTCTCTGCCCTGGCACAGGTACGGACAATACATGTTATAGGTATACTGGGGGCAATCAGTGAGAGGGTGAGGGAACAGACTCATGACCAGAACCTGTTCCTGCTCTCCGATTCGGGTGAGCTGATAAACAAGCTGATAGCTGATGATGACACACCCTTCATCTATGAAAAGATCGGTGCAGCTTATGACCACTATATAATAGATGAGTTCCAGGATACATCACGCATACAGTGGAACAACTTCCGGCCGCTGATAGCCGAGACGCTCGCACGCGGGAAAGACAACCTGGTTGTGGGCGACATCAAACAGTCGATCTACCGCTGGCGGAACAGTGACTGGCGGATAATCCACTCCGAGGCTGCACAGGCCTTCGGAGACGAGACGGTGCGGACTGTGCACCTCAGCACCAACTACCGCAGCCGTGAGAATATAATACTATTCAACAATGCACTTTTCAGCCCCTCTTCAATCCCCGCTTTATGTGATGAGAGACTGGCTTTTGACGGGCTGAAGATCAGCGAGATATATGAAGGCTCCAAACAGGAGGGTACGGAAAGAAGGCCGGGAGGCTTAGTGAGTGTGACACTTTACCGGAAGAGCGACGATGAGGGCTGGAAGGAGAGGGTGCTGCGCGACCTGCCATCGGTTGTTGAGCGGTTGCAGGACTACGGGTACCGCGCTGATGACATCCTCCTGCTCTGCCGGACAAATGAGGAGGGCAAGAGTATTATCAGCCGTATCCTTGAGTACAGCTCCTCCTGCACACCTGAACAGAGGGAACACTACAACTATGAGATAACATCAGGTGAGTCGCTTCTCCTTGAGCGTAACCCGGCCGTGACGCTGATGATGGCATGCCTGAGATACCTGACCGATCCCGGCAGCCGCATCAACAGGAGCCGGATAGTCCGGTCATATATTCTGGCCACCGGAAGGAATGAAGATCTTATCTACAGCGGTGATGGCCCGGTAGAGTCAGACAGGATACCCCTTGCCGGCCGGCAACCCCTCCCCGGCCGGCAACCCCTCCCCGGCAGACCGTTGGGGTGCGACCAGACACACCTTGAGGACCAGACAAGTGAGCCCGGCCAGCCCCCCCTTCCCGACGGGCCACCCCTTGATAACCATACTGGTGAGCGAGACCAGCTACCTCTTGATAATCAGCCGATGGAGCGGGACGAGAGACCCTTTGACGACATGACTGGCGGGGGAAACCAGTCCCCCCTTCCCGAAGGGTGGGAGGAGAAGCTGGAATCATTCAGGAACTCTTCACTCTATAGCGCCACAGAAGGGATGATCCGCTTCTTCGGTCTGGGCGAAAACAGTGCAAATATTGCATATATCAGCTCCTTCCAGGACGTTGTGCTCACATGGTCAGGCCGGCATAGCTCGGATATCTCGGCATTTGTTGAATGGTGGGACGGTGAGGGATGCAAAAGCACCCTCAGCCAGTCGAACCGCCAGGAGGCGATGAGGGTGATGACGGTTCACAGGGCCAAGGGATTGCAAAGCAGGGTGGTGATTGTGCCATTTGCTTCATGGGAGTTTACGAAACCCGGTTTCAGCAGACCTCTTCTCTGGGTTACTGAGGTACCCGCCCCCTTTGATATGATGCCTGTAGTACTTCCGGAGATAAACAGCCGCCTGGAGGAATCGCTGTTCGCTGAAGAAGCCATGATGGAGAAGGCATCAGACTGGCTTGACGGGGTCAACCTGCTTTATGTGGCGTTCACCAGGGC
>Ga0116182_1006282_pt1 | contig 9960 bp, 8 predicted proteins | sample AD_UKC077_MetaG_FD_89805 | JGI IMG/M metagenome (GOLD analysis project Ga0116182, IMG submission 89805) | Active sludge microbial communities of municipal wastewater-treating anaerobic digesters from USA - AD_UKC077_MetaG | ecosystem: Engineered > Bioreactor > Anaerobic > Digestate | place: USA...
CGCGCGAAAGCCGGACGTCAGACCTGCAGGGGGCGGTCCGGGGACGTCCCGCCCTACTTTGCCGGCCGCGCGACAACCGTGCACCGTCATTCACGTCGCGGACGCTTGTCCCTCCCGGCCCTTCGGAATTCCGCGATGAGACACCCGCACGCTTGGCCGCCGGGTGCTGCCACAGGCTGTCCTGAGATTGCGGGGCGGGACGCGGTTTGCTAGAGTGCTTCCCAAATAACGCATGGCCCCGCCAAACGATGGCGCGTGCCTCGCGTCGGGAGCATCGACGACCATGGCTGGCTGGACAAACATTCTGGATACCATTGGAAACACACCGCTTCTCAAACTCGATCAGATCGCTGACGGGCCGATCTTCGCCAAAGCGGAATATCTCAACCCGGGCGGCAGCATCAAAGATCGCGTGGCGCGTCACATGATTGAGCAGGCCGAACGGCGCGGCGACCTCAGGCCCGGCATGACCATCGCCGAAGCCACCTCCGGCAACACCGGCATCGGTGTCACCTTTGTGGGTGTTCGTAAAGGATACCGCGTCATCATCGTTATGCCGGACAACATGAGCGAGGAGCGGCGCAAGATTATCAAGGCCTTTGGTGGTGAACTGATCTGCACCCCGGCGGCCGAAAGCCTGAACGGCTGCCTCAGCAAACTCGACGAGCTGAAGCGCGAGATGCCCGACCTCTACATTCCGGGGCAATTCGTCAATCCCGACAACCCTGAGATCCATTACCTCACCACCGCACGCGAGATCTGGGAACAGATGGACGGACAGATCGACGCCTTTGTTGCGGGAATCGGCAGCGGCGGCACGCTCGCCGGCGTGGGCCGTTTCCTCAAAGAGAAAACCTCGGGCATCCGCATCGTGGCGGTGGAGCCTGCCAACGTCTCGGCCCTGCTCGGCCATGAGCCGGGCCTGCATCGCATCGAGGGCATCGGCGACGGCTTCATTCCCGACGTGCTGGACGTGTCGCTGATCGACGACGTGATCACGGTAACGGACGACGACGCGATCCGCACGGCGCAGTGTTTGACCCTGAAAGAGGGTGCGCTGGTCGGCACCTCAGCCGGTGCCAACGTCTGGGCCGCGCTTGAGACCGCGCGGCGCATCGGCGCGCACCGGAGGATCGTCACAATCTTGCCCGACCGCGCCGAGCGTTACTTCAGCACGGCGTTGATCTAGCGGCACGAGTCCTTGTTGCACGACGAGTTCGATTGGGCGTGTAGGATATCTGAGAGCGGAAGGTTACGATGAAACATGTACGAGAACACAGTGTCCTCAGGGTTGCAGTCAAGACAGCATGCGCCGTGACGGGTGCGGTGCTCGCCGCGTCAGGCGCTCCGTTGTGTGAACGCGAAGCGCTCGACAGGTTGTCCATGTGGATGAACGGGCACCCTGTGATGGGCTGGCTGTGCGGCGGGACGCGCCGTCGCGTCTTCGGTCACATTTCCCGCAGATGCCAACCCGTATAGCATGAGTGCCACCCGTACAACCTGGATTGCCCCGAAGACCCCGAAGGCAGCGAATATTATGGCTACCGCGTGCCGACCGGCTGCACGCCCACCGCCTACGCCCAAGTGATGTATTATCACCGCTGGCCGCTCCGCGGGCACGGCGCGCACAGCTACATCGACACAAGCGGCTCGATCACCGGCATGCACAGCGTCACCTTCAGCGCCCCGTTCGGTTGGGCAGCCATGCAGACCGCCTATGACCCGTGGTCGGCCTCCCAGACGGGCGACGTTGAAGTCGCCGACCTCATGTACCGGCTGGGCGTCGCGGCCGACGCTGATTACGAGAGCGGCGGCACCAGCTCAAGCCTCCAGACGCTGGGCAGCCGCATCAACACGCATCTCTATTTTGAACCGCCTGTTTACGCGGGCACGCAGGCCGCATTGCTACCTGCCCTTGACGACGACCTGCGCGCGGGGTACCCGGCCGTTGTCGCGATTCCCGGCCACGCCATCGTGGCGGACGGCTTGCTGAACGACAACGGAACCGTGTCATACCACATCAACTACGGCTGGGGCGGCGACAATAACGGCTGGTGGTCGGCCAACGGCGTGCCCGGCGGCGCGATCGCCTACGGCTGCACCGCCATCCGCCCCATGCTGATGGCGTTTCCCGCCGCGCAGACGGCGCAGGCTGCCGCCGGCGAGCCAGCAACCCTTGAATGGCTGTTGCCGGTGCGCCGCGAACAAGAAGCCTCGCGCCTGCTGCTCCAGCGGCTGACACCGCAGATCGGAGGCTGGAGTTCCGGCGCGGAAACCCTGGACCATACCGAAGCGAACGGCTGGCAACTCAGCGCCTCCGGCCGCTCCGGCTCGTGCTGGTTCGCCGGTCCGAACGGCTACAAAGCGCTGACGCTCACCGACGTTTTTGTCCCCGATGCCTCGGCCGCGCTCACCTTCTGGCTGCAATACCGGCTGGGCACGGCAACGTTCCGAGTTGCGGTCTCCAGCGACGGTGGCGAGAGCTACACGTCCCTGTTCGAACGGAACAACAATTATCCGCTGAATTGGCAGTCTCACTCGGTCGGGCTCGGCGCGTATGCCGGACAGCAGATCCGCATCCGGTTCGAATTGACCAGCGGATCGTACTACACGGACAGTGGCGGCGTCTGGCTCGACGACCTCAGCGTCGCCTCCAGCACCTGGTCGCGCTGGCTGCCGCTCGCGGAGGACGCGACGCTCGCCTCGCGCCGGTTTTCCGAACAGCGGACGGTGTTCGACGCCTGCGCCGATTTCTCCGTCTTCGAGGTGACCTCCACATCGACCTACAAGGAGTATCCGGAGCTGGAGGGGCAGCCCGTCCATTACACGGTTCTCACGAACCTGCTGGAGGTCGGCAGTTACACCTTGGCGACGGTCGTCGAAGACACCGGCTCGGCGACACACGCGCGTTCTCCGTCGTTCACCCTGAATGTCGTGGCGCGTTTCAATCACCGGACCGATCCCGGCGGGACCGTCACGCTGACCGGTTACAACGGCAGCGCCGAACGGCTGGAGATCCCGTCGGAATGGGCGGGCCTGCCGGTCGCAGGCCTCGCGTCCAACGCGTTTGTCGACACCCCGGTCGTTTCTGTGATCCTTCCCGCCTCGCTCACGGTGATTGAAACCGGTGCCTTCGACGGCGCGGACGCACTGCAAAGGCTGTTTTTCTCGGGTGACGCGCCGTCCGCCGCCGCCGATGCGCTCGCCGGCTCGACGGCAACCGTTTACTATCTGCCGGGAACGTCCGGCTGGTCCGCCAGCTTCGGCGGGCGTCAGGCTCTGCTGTGGAACCCCGCGGCGGCAGACGATGCCGCGTTCGGATTTCTGGACGGCCTCTTCGGTTTCACACTGACCGGCACGGCGCTGATCCCGGTACGCGTTCAGGCGACCACCAACCTTCGTTCCGCCGTTTGGTCCTCGGTCACCAACACGGCGATCGGCGCCGCCGGAACGGTCGATGTCCGCGATCCGGAGTCGACTGCCCATGCGGCGCGCTTCTATCGTTTCGTGTGGCCCTAAGCGCGGCGAAAACTGAATGAGGTAAAACACATGGATAAACCGATCAAACGTCTCTTGTTATTATGCGCCGCGACTTCGTTCGCCTTCTGCGGCCCGGGGTGCTCGGCCTTTCTCGCTCGTCAACCCAGATCGTCAACGTGTCGTGCGTCCCGCCGGATGCCATAGTGACGGTCAACGGACACCGTGTCACCTCGCCCGCGCAGGTTCAGGGCTGACCTCGCCGTCGCCTGCCCGGCTGGGGCCGGCACCCCAACCCGGCCGCTCTGCTACGATATCCTGGCTGCGCCTTGACTGTGCCGAATAGAGTACGCTATTATGTACAAAAAGGAATCACGTATGAAGCGCATTGACTTGAATACGGGGATTATTCCCTTGTCCGAGTTCCGGGCAAACGCGACCCAATGTGTGGCGCAAGTCCGCGAGACACGCCGCCCGATGGTCATTACGCAGCACGGAAAGTCGGCATCGGTTCTCATGGATGTCGGGGAGTACGAAAAGCTGATGGACAGCCTTGAGCTTCTGCAAGACATTCAGACGGCTGAAGGCCAGATTGATCAGGGACTAACGATCTCCCACACACAAGCCAAGAGACAGCTCCTGGCGAGGGTGCGGGCATGAAACTCGTTTGGGCACCCGTCGCCCTCAACCAAGCCGAGGAGATCGCCGATTTCATCGCTGCCGACAACCCCAACGCGGCAGAGAAATGGCTTTCTGGCCTTTTCGTAGCGACTGAGCGACTGGCAGACTATCCCGAATCCGGGCGGCCTGTTCCAGAAATTCGGCGCCCCGAAATCCGGGAGATCGTGTATGGCGAATACCGAATCATCTATCGAGTCCGAACTGCGACTGTCGCGCTATTGACTGTCAGACACGGACGACGGTTACTGTCTGAAAACGATCTCGGTTAATCAACGGATGCGCATCGGACGTATAAGTTGCATTTACGATGGAACGGCGCTGCTCCCTGTGAGTGTGCAAGCCTCCACCAACCTTCGTTCCGCCGTTTGGTCCTCGGTCACCAACACGGCGATCGGCGCCGCCGGAACGGTTGATGTCCGCGATCCGGAGTCGGCCGACCATGCGGCGCGCTTCTATCGGTTCGTGTGGCCCTAAGCGCGCGCGGCGGCGTGACCGGTTTGCTTACCGGCCCGCTTCTTCGGGGAATTGGGGGGCATCCGCCGTGTCCGGCACGACACGGCAGCGCGCTTTGACTGGGCGGCCCTGATCACTGACCGTTCTACACGCAGGCCCTAAACGCGATCACGTTCGCCGCCGGCGTCTCCGCCAGAAGGTGCCCGTGGTCGGGCATCCAACCGCCCGACCCTATTGCGCCTGGACTTGATCTCCCAAAAGAACCACCAACAGAACTGCCATGCGCCCATACTCGCCGTTTTATCTATTCCTGCCTTGTCCAATTCTTGGCCGGGGAGTATCATGACACAATTAACTTGATCGTCTTGGGGTAGGCGTTGGCGCGGCATGTGCAATCGGTTTTTCTGCAACCGTCGCCTGAGTGACTTTTTGTGAGTTGTTATGTCCACTGTATTGTCGAATATCCGTGATAATCACACGCGCGGAGCCGTGGCCGATTTTCTCCGCGAAAAGATTAAAGACGGTTCGCATCTCTCCGTCGTTTCCGCCTATTTCACGATCTACGCCTATGACGCGCTCAAAGAAACCTTGGACCGTATCGGTCACCTTGATTTCCTGTTCGGCGAGCCCACCTTTGTGAACCGCCTTGATCCGAGCAAGACCGAGAAAAAGGCGTTCATTATCGACGCGGCCGGTTTAGAACTCGCCAACAGGATCCAGCAGAAGCGCGTCGCCAAGGAGTGCGCCGAGTGGATTGAGCTCAAAGTGGACATCAAGACCATCAAGCAGTCAAACCTTCTGCACGGCAAGATGTATCACATTGCCAACCAAGGCGTCGAAGATGCCATTCTCGGCAGCTCCAACTTCACCGTGTATGGCCTCGGTCTCGGCAACGGCGGCAACAACATCGAGCTAAACCTCATAGTAGACGGCAATCGTGATCGTCAGGAGCTCAAGCAGTGGTTCAATGACCTTTGGACAAGCGGGACGCTGGTGAAGGATGTCAAGCAAGACGTTCTTCAGTATTTGCGCAAACTATACTGCAACCACTCGCCGCAGTTTATCTACTACCTCACCTTGTTCCACCTCTTCCGTGATTTCCTCGACGGCACCCGTGACCTTGACGATGACCTGCGGCGTGTGGCGCTCCCGGACACCCGTATCTGGCGGACTCTTTTCTCGTTCCAGAAGGACGGGGCAAAAGCTGCCATCAACAAGATACTCTCCCTCAACGGATGCGTTCTAGCCGACAGTGTGGGCTTAGGCAAGACGTTCACGGCTTTGGCTGTTATCAAATACTTCGAGCTACGTAATGAGCGCGTATTGGTCCTCTGCCCCAAGAAACTCAATAGAAACTGGACCGTCTATCGCTCCAACAGCACCCTCAACCCGTTCGCGGATGACCGGTTTCGTTTTGACGTTCTGCATCACACGGACCTTTCGCGCGATAAGGGCGTGTCAAACGGCATTTCTCTGACAGATCTCAACTGGGGTGCCTACGACCTGGTGGTCATCGATGAATCCCACAATTTCCGCAACAACAAGCTCGCCACCCAGCGGCCGGGCGACACCAAGCAGCGCCGCAGCCGTTACCAGCGCCTGATGGAAGACATCATCTCAAAGGGCGTCCGCACAAAAGTCCTGCTGCTCTCCGCCACCCCGGTCAACAACCAGTTGGCTGACCTGCGCAACCAAATCTCATTTATCGCCGGGGCCGATGTCGCCCGCAACGCAGAGGCCGATGCCGCCTTCGCATCGAACCTCGAGATCGTCTCGGTGAAAGATACGATGCAGAAGGCTCAGACGCACTTCACGAACTGGGCCAAGCGCCCGCCCGAACAGCGCAAGACCCGCGAGCTGATCGCCGCGATCGGCGGGGATTTCTTCAAGCTGTTGGACGGCCTCAGTATCGCACGCTCCCGCCGCCAGATCGCCTCTTACTATTCGGGCGAGATGAAGCAACTCGGCGGTTTTCCGAAGCGCCCCGCGCCCAAGGCGATACACGCCCCCATTGATCTCGAATCGCGCTTTCTCTCTTTTGAGCAGCTTGACGTGGAGATCAGCGCCTTGCGACTGGCGCTTTATCACCCGACCAGTTTTCTCCGTGACGACCTTCCCGAGAATCTCCGCACCGCCTATCAGGACAAGATCTTGGGAGGTTTCACTCAGGAAGGCCGCGAAAAGATTCTCGTCGCCATGATGAAGGTCAATCTCCTCAAACGCCTGGAAAGCTCCGTGGATTCCTTCCGCCTGACGATGAAGCGCACCGTCGACAAGATCAACCGGCTTGAAGAGCGCATCACGGCCTTTGAAAAGCATCTGGACGAAAATAGCGAGATCGATTACGACACGCTCACACCCGACCAGTTTGAAGATCCCGATTTTGACGAGGATGACTTCACCATCGGCGGACGCCGCCGCATCCATCTTGCCCATCTGGATCTGCCCCGGTGGCTGAAGCAGGTCCGCGATGACCGCACGCAGCTCCAGTTCCTTCTGGAGAAAACCCAATCCGTAACCGCCAAGCGCGACGGCAAGCTCGCCGAGTTGAAAAACCTTATCGAGGCCAAGGTCACCCATCCCACCACCAACCGCGACGGCAAGGCCAACCGCAAAGTTCTGGTCTTCACCGCCTTCGCCGATACAGCCCGTTACCTGTACGAGCATCTCGGCCCATGGGCGCGCCAAAACCTCGCGATCCACACCGCCCTCGTGTGTGGCGACGGCACGAACGCCTCTTCCCTCGGCAGCTCCGATTATGACGATATTCTGACCAACTTCGCGCCTATCGCCAAACGCAGGCCCGAGCAACGCGCCCACTTTATCAACCAGACCGAGGAGATCGACCTGCTCATTGCCACCGACTGCATCAGCGAGGGCCAGAACCTGCAGGACTGCGACCTCCTCATCAATTACGACATCCACTGGAACCCCGTCCGCATCATCCAGCGCTTCGGCCGCATCGACCGTATCGGCTCGCGCAACGACGCCGTTCAGCTCGTCAACTTCTGGCCCGTGGCCGACCTCGACCGCTACCTCAACGTCAAATACCGCGTCGAAGCCCGCATGGCCCTCGTGGATCTGGCCGCCTCACAGACCGACAACCTGCTGGACACGACTCAGCTCGAAGACCTGATCAAGGATGACCTCCTTTTCCGCGACCGCCAACTCAAACGCTTGAAGGATGAGGTTCTCGATCTCGAAGACCTGGACGGCTCCGTCTCGCTCACCGACTTCTCCCTCGACGAGTTCCGTCTCGACCTCCTGCGCTACCTCGAAGCCAACCGGGCCGAACTGGAGGAAGCCGGCGAAGGCCTCTATGCTGTTGTTCCCCCCAAGGCGGATGTGCCTGCGGCCCGTCCGGGTGCGCTCTTCTGCCTGCGTCACAAGGTGGGGCAGACATTCCTGTCTGCCAAGAGCACTTCCACGCAGCAGGCAAGAATGGCTGCTCCACCCTCACACACGCTCAACCCCTTGTCTCCGTATTACCTCGTCTTTGTTCATGACGACGGCACGGTCCGCTACAGCTTCGCGCAGCCCAAAGAAACCATGCTCCTGCTACGCGACCTCGCCGCGGGCGAACCCGTCGCCTTCGAGAAGCTCTGTGACCTCTTCGACGCCCGCACTCAAGACGGTGCGGACATGTCCCATTACGACGGTCTGCTGCGGAAGGCGCTCGCCTCCATCGAACACACCTTCCAGAAACGCGCCGCCGCAAACCTGCTTTCCAGCCGCAGCGCCGTGCTCCCATCCTCTGCCGAGGTGCCGACAAAGGACGGAGCCGACTTCGATCTTGTCACCTGGATGGTGATCCTGAGCCCGGAAGGAAACGGCTGACCATGAACACGCTCCAACTCATCCAGCGGCAGGCGTTGAACATACCCATGACCGCCTCATGGTACCTGACCGACATCGGGCGCGCCCAAGGTCTTCAGGATCTTTTCACACGCCAAGCGCCGCAACGCCTCAAAGTTCTCAGAGAATACGCCATCGCGCAGAGTGCCGTCTCCTCCAACCGCATCGAGGGCGTGGAGATCGACAAATCCCGCATCGGCACGGTTGTCTTCGGACACCCCGCCCTCAAGGATCGCGATGAAGAAGAGGTCGCGGGCTATCGTGATGCCTTGAATCTCATCCACAAGCGCGGTGTGAATCTGACCGTCTCGGAGGAGACCATTCTCACCCTCCACAAGCTTAGCCGCGGCGAAATCTGGGACGCCGGCCAGTACAAGGACAAGCCGGTCGACATCATCGAGCGTCTGCCCAACGGCGACCAGCGCGTCCGCTTCCGCAGCGTGTCGCCCTCCGAAACGCCGGTCTTCACCCGCAAGCTCGTGGAGCTGTGGGCCGATCAGATCCGCGAGCGCAACATCTCACCGCTTATCCTGTTGGCCGCCTTCAATCTCGACTTCCTCTGCATCCACCCCTTCCGCGACGGCAACGGCCGGGTATCCCGCCTGCTCCTTCTGCTCACCTGCTATCACGCCGGTATCGACGTCGGGCACTATGTCAGCCTCGAACGCCTGATCGAGGAAAACAAGGAACGCTACTACGAGACCCTCCAGCTCAGCTCCAAGGGTTGGCACGAGGGCAAGCACGATCCGTGGCCTTACATCGGCTTCCTGCTTTTCATCATCAAGAAGGCTTACGACGAGTTTGAGGTGCGCGCCGGCCAGATCGCCGCACCGCGCGGCGAAAAGACGTCTCTTATCGAAGCCGCTATCCGTCAGCAGTCGGGCGACTTCGGCGTTTCAGACCTTCAGAACGTATGCCCCAGCGTCGGCGTCGATCTGATCCGCAAAGTCTTGAAGCGGCTGAAGGGGGCAAGCGTTGAATGCCTCGGTCGCGGCCAGTCCGCCCGCTGGCGCAAGCTGAATTAGGTACTACCCATTGAATTGGGTACTGAATTAGGTAATTAACTTCAGAACTTCCTCCTATGCCTGAACGCACCGACCAACGCGACGCCATCGCCGCCGCCCTCGCGGCCTTCGCCGCCCGCCCGCTTGCGGACGCCGCCCGCGGCCTCTTCGCCGCCCTCGGCTACGCCTCCGACCGCCGCGTGCCGCTCGCCACGCCCAAAGCCTTCCTCGGCCAGTTCGACGCCGCCGGCCGCCTCACCGACCGCGAGCGCGAAACCCTCCAGCGCCTCGCCTCGCTCCACCTGCTCTTTCAGTTCACCGACGCCGAACTCACCTCCACCGGCGACCTTTTCGACGATCCCGCCGCCGTTCAAACCACCCAGATCCACTCCTATCTCTTCTTCGCCGCCGAGCTGCCCGACGGTCACTACACCCGCACCGACCTCTCGGCCGTGGCCCGCGCCCTCAACAAACCGCTGCCCATGCCCGC
>Ga0116182_1006285_pt1 | contig 9956 bp, 9 predicted proteins | sample AD_UKC077_MetaG_FD_89805 | JGI IMG/M metagenome (GOLD analysis project Ga0116182, IMG submission 89805) | Active sludge microbial communities of municipal wastewater-treating anaerobic digesters from USA - AD_UKC077_MetaG | ecosystem: Engineered > Bioreactor > Anaerobic > Digestate | place: USA...
GAGCTGACGATGGTCTCGGTGGTGTACCTGGCGCCCAGCTGCCGAAGGCAGTGCAAGCATCAGCAAAAACAGTATTCTTGTTAACCGGCCCTGCCACAACAACCACAGTGGAGCCGGGCACGTAAAAGGTCTGCAGATGGCTGCGCAGATCGTCCTGGCTGATAGCTTCAATACTTTCCAGCATGCCTATGGTTGGCATGCCCAGTGGGTGCCGCGGCCATAGCATGCGGCTGGTTATAGTGTCCGGGTTTACCTCGATCCCCAGTTCATTCAAGTCTTCCCTGGCTTCTTCCGAGATGATCCGTTTTTCTATATCAATCCCTTCAAGCATAGGCCTGAGAAGCATGGAGGCGAATATATCCATCCCTTTGCTGACCTGAAGCGGGTGGACCCGTGAGTAGAAACTGGTTGATTCGGCGTCGGTAGCGGCATTAGGAGCACCTCCAATGGCTTCGAAGGCGGTCTCTATCTCCAAAGAGGAGCGAAATTCTTCTGAGCCGCGAAACAGCATGTGCTCCAGAAAATGTGAAAGGCCTTCTCTGCCGGTGGGGTCGTTGCGGCCTCCTACCTTTATGTAAATAGCCAGTTCTGCGGCATGCAGGTGTGGCATTTCTACGCAGACGACGCGTAGTCCGTTGGGCAGCGTATGTTTGTAGGGGGTGATCATCAATAGGGTACCTTTTGTCGGGACTGTTTTATGTGAGGTGACTGCGTATGAGTTTTATCCTCTCGCGATACTGTTCTGCCGGGAGCAGCACTTCCTGGTGAGGCTCCGACCAGATCGGTCGCGGCCAGAGCGGATCGGAGGTAAAGCGTGGCACCAGGTGCCAGTGCATGTGAGGCACCATGTTGCCGAGTAGTTCATAGTTGATCTTGTCCGGTTGAAAAGCCTTGAAAAGCGCTTCAGCAACCTGGTTGATCTCCTCCACCAGTTCGAACCTGACCTTCTGTTCCAGATGGAACAGCTCGGTGATATGTTGTTTCAGAAACAGCAGGGTATAGCCGGTAAAATACTGGTCGCGGTTCAGGATTACATATGAGTGCTGCAATTCAATGATGCGCAGGTCGCTGTCGTCTTCCCATCTGCTGCACATGGGACAAGTGCTGATTGCGTCTGTCACGATGCTGCCTCCTTGGTTTGCTTCTCCCAGATGGTTTTCATTCGAGCCAGTTCTCTGCCGTCATCTGCATTGATGATCCTGTGCAGGCATTGGTAACGATGATCTGTATCGCTGGTTGTACATAGAGACAGTACTGTGTTGCCGTACAATGCTTCGGATTTGAAGGCCATATCCAGTTCTTTCAGGTTGCCTGTAGCAACTTTATCGGCGACTGTTTCCAAAGCCCATATGGCGTACACCACGTTGTTGACATGGCCGTTAATGTCCAGGTCGCTTCTCAGTACCCTGAAACGCAGCTGATTGTCAGCAGCTTGATCCGGAAAAGATGGCAGCGGTTCAAGCGGCTCAACAATGGCTTTCTTTTCAAACAGTCGGTATGCCGGCAGGCAGTCATCCAGCTTGACTGGTTTGCGGGTAGAAAGCCTGACTACCGCCCACACGCTGGTTGCTTGTGCTGAAATGTCTCCTTCAGAACCGCAGATTTCAAATTCACGGCAGGAGAAAGCGCCCTTACGGGTGGATGGCCAGGTGTGTATATGGATATGTTGGCCTGCCCGGTAGGGGTAACTCATGGTGAGACGCAGCCGGGAAAGCACCCAGGTAAGTCCTTGTTCGCGCAGCTTGGCAACAGATACCCCCAACTTTAAAGCGTGCAGGCCGGCAGCATCCTGCAGGCAGTGCAGCAGGGCGGAAGTTTTATAGTCACCCCGGCAGTCGAGTTCATGGTACCTGATGGGAAAAGTTGTGTTGAAAGTCCTATCCATTTGCATTATGTTTTAGGTACCCTGTTCTTTTTAAAGTGAGTGATAAACAGGTTGCGGCAGCTATATCGTCGCCAACCAAAGTCACCAAATAAATACACAAAACACATATAAAGTGAACAAAAAAAAGCCCCGGTTTGTGTGCCGGGGCTTTAAGGAGTGCCTGCAGCGCTGGCTGCAGGCTAACTAGGGCAACCCTCTTTGCAGTGGGATACCGGACGGATTCTGAATCGTTCTGTCCACATACGAGTCGCTCCTTTCTTTTGGATTTAAATCCAATAGGATGTTTTTTATCTTAATTGTTTTCCGCTGATTGTCAATAGCAGAAAAAACAATGATCGTGGCGAGGATGACGAGAATTTATCTGGGGAAAAACTTTTCTTGACCCGTTGTTGTAGAGTTGATATAGTGTTGCGACAATAGCTCCTGCAGTTAGGGGTAGTATGTGTAAGCAATTGATTAATAGCGATGTTTTAGTTGTCCTGGTCAAGGTTTCCGTGGTTGAAGTGCTTAGCTTGAATGGTTAGAATCTGCATTGCCGATACTCATAAATGAATGCTGACAACATCTGGTTTTTTTGTTAGTTGTGCCATTTGGCAGTAATTAAATTTATTTTTGCAAAAGGAGAATTCAATGGCTTCAAGAACTTTGCGCGTACTCGTTGGTAAACCTGGGCTGGACGGTCATGATCGTGGTGCTAAGATTGTTGCTCGCGCATTTCGCGATGCAGGTTTTGAGGTTATCTACACCGGTCTGCATCAGACCCCTGAGCAGATTGTTGCTGCTGCTATTCAGGAAGATGTTGACTGTGTTGGTCTGTCCATTCTTTCCGGCGCACATAACACCCTGCTTCCTCGCGTAACACAGTTGCTTCAGGAAAAAGGCGTCAAGGACATCAAGGTGTTCGGTGGCGGCGTTATTCCTGAAGATGACATCCCAGGCCTGAAAGCTGCAGGCATCAGCGCAGTTTTTACTCCAGGTACTTCTACTGAAGACATCGTCAAGTGGGTTAATGAGTCCATCAAACCCAGAGCTTAATACTTTCTTTAGCTTTGTGTGGCGGTAATCAACTAAAGCCGGGTAGGGACTTGTGCCCGCCCGGCTTCTTTGCATCTGCAAGAAGTGATTAAGGCATCAGCCGAATGGCTGATGTAATAGTGCCATGCAATCCGGAGAAACCGACCACCAGCTTGTCCCTTGGTCTCTCCCTCCCTGTGCAGTTTCCTCTTCTCGGTGCCATCAGTAAAATTCTGGTGGTGATACCGAGGCCAGTGACAGCTTTCCAGGCAGTGTTCTTCCTGTTGAGCAACTGTGATCTAAACCCTTTTGTTGCGCGGGCAGTAACATGCGCTCTGCCTGTGGTACCACAGAAATGTCAATAATATTATAATACTAAGGACAGGAGCAACTATATGGCACTAGCAGAGATGGTTCTCAAGGGGGATGTTCGCTCGGCTGCCAGGCTGATGCGCGACATTGATGACAATATTCCCAGCGCTGTAGAAGAGTTGAAGCATTTGTATACTAGCACTGGCAATGCCTATGTGATCGGGATCACGGGGCCTCCGGGGGCAGGTAAGTCTACTCTGGTCGATCAGCTGACGGCAACATTCAGGGCAAGGGGCAAGACGGTCGGGATTGTGGCCATTGACCCGACAAGTCCTTTTACTGGTGGTGCAATCCTGGGTGACCGCATCCGCATGAACCGCCATGCCACCGATGAAGGTGTGTTTATACGCAGTCTTGGCACACGCGGTGCCCTTGGCGGCTTGTCGCGTTCAACATCTGACGTGGCGCTGGTCATGGATGGCTTTGGTATGGATATCGTTATCATCGAAACAGTCGGGGTTGGCCAGGATGAGGTGGACATTGTCAAAACTGCACATACCACATGTGTTGTGATGGTGCCGGGCCTGGGCGATGATATTCAGGCGATCAAGGCCGGTATTCTGGAAATCGGCGATGTGTTTGTAGTCAATAAGGCGGATCGGGAAGGTTCTGACCGGACAGCACGCGAACTGGAAACCATGCTCGACATGAGAAAGCCGGCGGAAGGCAGCTGGCATCCGCACGTGATGAAGGCGGAAGCTGCGCGTGGTGTCGGGATTGAGGCCCTTGTGGATGAAATCATGGCTCACCGTGAACACCTTTTCTCAACCGGACAGATAGAAGAGTTCCTGCGTATGCGCAATTCTATGCATTTCATGGATATTCTCAGGGACAGCCTGATTAAAAGGGTGACGAGCTTTATGGAAAAGGATGGTACCATGGAGAAAGTTGTTGCTGGCATGATTAATCACAGCACTGATCCGTATTCTGCATCTGAAGATGTAATCAGCAAAATGATAGGCGATAAATAGCAGTTACCGGCAGGCCTCCCAGCTAACCATTTCTGCATAAAAGTAGTTGCCTTGTTTTTAATTGCCGGCGGCACTGATTGCCGCCGGCAAAACTACCCCAAGTCCTCAGTTTGTGTTCATTGATGTTCAGACCGATTTTAGGCGCTTGTGCCGTGTGGTTTTAATTCGATTGAATAATTCCGTTTTTGTTCTATACTTTGATCTCGTACAAATTGCCTGCCGGGCCTGAGTGGAGGATTGCATGACCTTGACAGAAATTTCCATGATGCTGATTGCATGTGCCGGACTTATACTGGTTTTTGCTCTAGTCCCAACGTTGCTGGCTGTAAAGCGTACGGCGGAGTCTGTTGGCCAACTGACTGAGATGGTTAGGACGGAGTTGAAGCCAACCATTCAGGAGCTGACGGGCCTTGTGTCAGAGCTTAAGACGATAAGTCGTGATTTGGGAGAAAATACGGGTGATGTCAAGTGCTTTCTGTCGGCCATTGGCGAAACGGGGAACAGCTTGCATGCAATAAATAGCAGTGTTAATGCGGTAACCGGCATGATCGGGACTGCTTCAGCCTGGATGGCCGGGGCCAAGGTTGCAGGTAAATTTGTGTTGCAACGGTATCTCAACAAACTGGGAGGTAAATAGCCATGTCTGATGAAAAAGGGATTTCTGCAGGTGCAGTGCTGGTTTCATTTGTTGCGGGTGCTGCAATTGGTGCCGGGTTGGCACTTTTGTATGCCCCCAAAAGCGGGATTGAGATGCGTGAAACCTTGTCGGATTTTACTGAGGATGCTGTAGACAAGATCAAGGAATACACCAAAGAAGCTCAGGAAAAAATCAAAACAGCAATTGAAGACAGTAAGGAAACCATCGCAGAAAAGAAATCAATCCTAGCTTCTGCCATAGAGGCTGGCCGTGAGGCCATGCAGAAGGAAAAGGAACGTAACGCCAGCGCATAGCATGTCTAGAGAAAATTAATGTCAAAAGCCCACTACGGTGGGCTTTTTGTTATGAGGCATGATGATCCGTCATTCCAGGTTAAAAAGGATTCTGGTATCTGTAAGGATGCTGTCGACTGCATTCAGGGAAGATCGCTGCATGACATATGCATCGGCGCTAGCCTTCTCAAGCATGTTTTCAATGGTACCATTCCTGATCATCATATTTTCCGTACTCAAGGCACTCGATCTGCAATCCACTCTTTCTCCTGCAGTGCTATCAAATCTTTCGGTTGGTTCAAGCGAGATCGTTGCCACCCTTCTCAGGTATATTGCTAATGCCAAGTTCAGCTCCTTGGGGATTATCGGTCTTATGACGATATTTCTGTCGGTCATGCTGACCTTGGCAAGTGTAGAAGATGCTTTCAATATGATCTGGGGGCTTGATTCCGGTAAGGCATATCATCACAAATTTCGAGATTATCTGATTGTTATTCTGGGCATACCTTTGATGATTGCCCTGGCAGCCAGTATAACAACCTTGCTTCAGGATCAGGCTGTGGTGCAGTGGTTTCTGGATCTGCCGATGCTGGGTAGAACCATGTTCACGCTGTTTGCGCTGATGCCATACCTGAGTGTGTGGATCGCAATGTTTGGTTTGTACAAATTCATACCGAATGTGCGGGTGAAAACCGAGAATGCCCTGATTGGTGCGGTGCTGGCTGGCACCTTTCTTCAGCTGGTTCAGTGGGCATTCATTCATTGTCAGATATTAATCGGTCGAACCCATGTGATCTATGGCGCCCTCTCGCTGCTGCCATTTTTCATGCTTTGGGTTTTTACCGGCTGGATGATCGTCCTGGCAGGGATGGAACTGGTGTGTCATCTTCAGGGCGGCAAGGTAACACTTGAGACTTCCGAATAGCCGGTTATGGCAGTTCTATCTGTTTTAACTGATTGATAATACGGTTGTTTGCATTAATTGACTTTGCCCGGCATCTCAACTATAATTTCCCACCCATGTTAATATCCTTGAAAACATATGTGATCACAGCAGTTCTGGTTATCATGGCTGGCTTCCGCTCAGCATGCGCTGCTGACACGGGTCCTTCAATTCTTTCCGAGCTGACCCGCAGCGGTGTTGTTGCACAGTCCGGAGCTGTCAAGAGTGGCTCCCTGTTGCATGAGCTTACAACATCGGTCGCTGCAGAGACCGTTGAAGGCCAGGTGCTGGCGGAGGATGTCACCGAAAACGGTGAGCTTTTTGCCCTGGACGAATTGACAGGAAAGCAGGAGGATGTCGCCGGGCTCGAAATGCCAGAAGACGAGCTGCCGTTGTCCGACATACCCTTGACCCTAAACAGCAAGGTCGAATATTTTATTTATACCTTTCAGACCAGGGCCAGAACATCCTTTGCGCGCTGGCTATCCCGCTCCAGTCGTTATGTTCCGCTGATGAAGGAAATACTCAGACGTGAGGGGATGCCTGAAGATCTCGTGTATGTGGCCATGATCGAGAGTGGTTTCCAGTTAAATGCACGTTCCTGGGCCAGTGCCGTAGGCCCATGGCAGTTCATGTCCGCCACCGGCCGCCGTTACGCGCTGCGCATAGATCAGTGGATTGATGAGCGCAAGGATCCGGTCAAAGCTACAACTGCGGCAGCTCTGTACCTCAAGGAATTGCACGGCATGTTTAATGGTGACTGGTATCTGGCGGCAGCTGGTTATAATGCCGGAGAGAACAAGATAATCAAGGCCATGAACAAATACAGCAGCGCAGACTTTTGGCAGATCTCGGAAGGGTCCTACCTGAAACGGGAAACCAAGGAATACGTGCCAAAGCTGCTGGCTGCCGCCATTATTGCAAAGGATCCGGCTCGGTATGGTTTTTCTGACATTGCCTACCTGCCTCCGGTTGAATTCGAGACTGTCAGGATCGCCTCACAGACAGACCTGGAGCTGGTTGCAAAATTGGCTGGTACTACCTATGAAGCGATTCAGGGGTTGAATCCGGAACTGAGGCATTGGTGCACTCCGCCGGACTATCCGGGCTATGAGCTTAAGCTGCCCAAAGGCACCAAGCGTTTGTTTGAGCAAGGATATGCCAATATTCCTCCGGAAAAGCGCTTCACAGAAAAGACGCTCTACACACGTTATACAGCCCGCAAGCGTGATACATTGACCTCTGTCGCTCGGCGCTTCCAAATCAGCCCGCAGGTGCTGGCTGAAATCAACGGGATTGGCAGGAAGAGCCGTATTGTCGGGAAAACGCTGATTGTCCCTGCCTTGAAGAATAAGGCCATTGCAGCAAAAGCGCCTGTACCTGCGGCCACCAAAACCAGCCATCACCGGCAAACCCGCTATTACAAGGTGAAAAAGGGAGACACCATTTATTCGTTATCCAGACAGTTCAAGGTGCCTGCACGTTTATTGTTGGCCTGGAACAACCTGAAGGGGAAATTTGTGCTCAGACCAGGCCGCAGCCTGATCGTGGCGCGCGGCGAACAAAAATCCGGAAAAACGGCAGTACCCAGAAGCTGATAGTAAATCTCTATTAACAGTGCAAACAGTTGCATGAAAGGAACGCTTGATGTTTAACATTCTGATCTCTGTAGGCTGTGGAGTCGCCGTATTCCTGATCATGGTGCTTGGTTTTAACCTGGTCTGGTGGGGGGCTCTGCTGACAGCTTTGGCGGTAGTTGCGGTGGTGATGGTGGTGCTGGTCAAACTGATAATTAATAAAATTATGGCTGTTAATGATGCGGCTGCCAAGGATTTGCAGGCCCAGCGCATTGACAAGGCCATACGTGATCTTAAGGATGCTATCAAGAAGTACAGCCGCTGGCAGATATATGTGGAAGGTCAGCTGAATGCCCAGATTGGCAGCATCTACTATATGCGCCGTGATTTTTCCAGTGCATTTCCCCACTTGGAAAAATCCTTCGTCAGAAACTGGGTTTCCATGGCCATGCTGGCGATCTGCTACATGAAGCGCCAGAAAAAGGGGAAGATGATTGAAACCTTTGAAAAGGCTGTGCGTTGGACCACCAAGGAGCCACTGCTCTGGAATGTTTATGCTTACTGCCTGAACGAATCTGGAGAACCGACCAAGGCCCGTGAAGCGCTGGAAAGAGGTATCAGAAAATTGCCTAGTAATGTGGCCTTGAAGGAAAATATGGAACAATTGAAACAGGGCAAGAAGATGAAGATGCGTGACTATGGAGATATGTGGTACCAGTTTCATCTGGAGAGCCTGGGGGCGCTGCAGAAGCACCAGATGGCGGCGATGGGCGGTCGCATGCAGCGTCGCAAAGTTGTCAGGCGATAAGGGTCAGCCACAATACACAAAAGCCGTCGCAAGACGGCTTTTGTCGTTCTCACTCTGCAGTCATGAATCAGTTTTCTTTTGCCAGAGACGTTGTTTTGCAGGTATGATTGCGCATTAAAAAACGTTGCTGAACGTTTTGACAGAAACTGAATTACAGGACATACAACCGATGGCTACAGAAGAGCATAATAAGGAAAAAATCACTAAGGAACTGCAGGGAATGGCCTTGGCATCCCTGGGTGTTTTCATTCTGCTGTCGTTCGTGACGTTCAGGGCGGCGGATGTGTCCTGGAACAGCTATTCCAACCTTGGCGGGGTCCAAAACCTGGGAGGACGCTTCGGCGCCCAGGTGGCCGATCTGTTTTTCAGCTGTTTTGGTCTGGCCTCCTATCTGATCCCAATGGCGCTGCTTTACATGGCCTATACGCTTTTCCGCTTCAAGGAGATCCGCCTGCGCTCCTACAAACTCGTGGCTGGTCTGGGTCTGCTCTACTCCGTGGCATCCATTTTTTCCTTGTTCCGCACTACCACATTTCTGTTTGGCCAGGAGGTTGCCACCGGTGGTCTGGTAGGAAAGGTGACGGTTGGATTTCTAAAAGGGGCGCTGGGGATTAGCGGCACTCTGCTGGTGCTGTTGCCCATGTTCGCCGCCTCGGTGATGGTGCTGTCCAGATTTTCTTTTCTGCTGTTTGCCGGTTGGTGGTTTGATAATATCAAGTCCAGGCTGGTCGCCTGGAAGGAGCGTCGAGAGGTTCTGCGCAAGGAGGAACAGCGTATCAAGGCCAAAAGTGAGGGGTTGCCGGAGCCGGTCAGCGGCCCCGTAATCAATGCACCTGCGCCACCGGCTGTACGTTCCAATCTATTTAAAAAGGAAAAAGAGAAGAAAAAAGAGGCTGAAAAAACGGCTGCAATTCAGGAGGCCTTCGAGTTTATCAGGGCAGATGGTGATTTTCGCACTCCACCGTTCTCCCTGTTGGATAACCCGCCTGCACAGGAAAAAAAGCTGGATCGTGACGCGCTGGCCATGAACGCCCGGCTGCTTGAAAAGAAGCTCAAGGATTACGGTATCGATGGCGAGGTCGTAGAAATATGCCCCGGTCCGGTCATTACCATGTATGAGTATTCTCCGGCTCCAGGCATCAAGATCAGCAAGATTGCCGGTCTGGCCGATGACCTGACCATGGCGCTGCAGGCCATGTCGATCCGCATCGTCGCCCCGATTCCAGGCAAGGGCGTAGTCGGTATCGAGGTGCCAAACCGCGACCGTGACATGGTCTTCCTCTGTGAAATTTTCAACTGTGACACCTTTCATCACAACAAATACAAACTACCGCTGGCTTTGGGTAAGGATATTGCCGGCCAGCCTGTCATCGCCGATCTTTCCAAGGCGCCCCATCTGCTTGTAGCCGGCGCTACCGGCATGGGTAAGTCCGTGTCCATCAACACCATGATCCTC
>Ga0116182_1006290_pt1 | contig 9952 bp, 8 predicted proteins | sample AD_UKC077_MetaG_FD_89805 | JGI IMG/M metagenome (GOLD analysis project Ga0116182, IMG submission 89805) | Active sludge microbial communities of municipal wastewater-treating anaerobic digesters from USA - AD_UKC077_MetaG | ecosystem: Engineered > Bioreactor > Anaerobic > Digestate | place: USA...
CATCGAGTTTCGCGGGCGGCGGGACTTCGTTCACGAGTTCGGGTGCGAAGCCTGCGCGGAACGGCGCTCTTTTTGGCGCGGAGCTTGCTTATCTGAACAAGGGGAACATGACGCTTACGGCCAACTACGACTGCACGCTCCGGGATCAGTACCGGAATCACACCTATTACCTGACCGCAAGATTTGATTTTTAACCGGTTCCCGCGGACAAAACCGCGGAAGGCGCGCTGCGGCTTTCACGCCCGACCTGTTTACGGTTCAGTTCGGTTTAAATTCGCGATTGAAAATAAAAATCCTCATGTTATAATTCCGCCGTTGCGCACAAGGTGGGTGCGCGGCTCGGGTTTTCGGTCCGGGATAATGGCGTCCTTTCTGGCAGCAACATTTGCCGGGAAGGATTTTTTTTTGGTAAAACGCTCGGCAACACTAAAAAAAGGGTAAAAATCATGGCGAAGTCAGCGGAGAATTCGGTCGAAAAAGAGATCAACGCGTTCATGAAAAAAGTGATCGCAAAAAATCCGGGAGAGAGGGAATTCCATCAGGCGGTCCGCGAAGTCGTCGAATCCGTCACGCCGTTCATCGAGAAGCATCCCAGGTACAAGAATGCCAAGATCCTCGAGAGAATGGTCGAGCCCGAGCGCGTGATTATATTCCGCGTTCCCTGGCTCGATGACAAGGGCGAAATGCAGGTCAACCGCGGTTTCCGCGTTGAAATGAACAGCGCGATCGGTCCGTACAAGGGAGGTCTTCGCTTCCACCCGAGTGTGAATCTCGGCATGCTGAAGTTCCTCGCGTTCGAACAGGTGTTCAAGAACAGCCTCACGACGCTTCCCATGGGCGGCGGCAAGGGCGGTTCGGATTTTGACCCCAAGGGCAAATCCGAAAATGAAGTCATGAAATTCTGCCAGAGCTTTATGACGGAACTTCAGCGCCATATCGGTCCGGACACGGACGTTCCCGCCGGTGATATCGGTGTGGGCCGCCGCGAGATCGGTTTTATGTTCGGCCAGTACAAGAGGCTTCGCAATGAGTTCACGGGTGTCCTGACCGGCAAAGGTCCGACCTGGGGCGGCAGCCTGATCCGCCCCGAAGCCACCGGTTACGGTTGCGTCTATTTTGTCGAGGAGATGATGAAGGCGAGAAAGATGACGCTGGCCGGCAAGACCTGCGTCGTCTCCGGCTCCGGCAACGTCGCGCAATACACCGTCGAGAAACTGAATGAGTTCGGCGCGAAGGTCGTGACGCTTTCCGATTCCGACGGCTGCATCTATGACAAGAAAGGCATTGATGCCGAGAAACTAAAATTCGTCATGGATCTCAAAAACGTCCGCCGCGGACGCATCAAGGAATACGCGGAGAAGTTCGGCTGTGAGTACGCGGCCGGTCAGAAGCCGTGGAGGGTGAAGTGTGACGTGGCGTTCCCGAGCGCCACGCAGAACGAGATCAACGAGGCCGACGCCAGGGCCCTCGTGAAGAACGGCTGCGTCGCGGTTGGGGAAGGCGCCAATATGCCGACAACGCCGGAAGGCATCGCGGTGTTCCAGAAGGCCAGGATCATGTATGCCCCCGGCAAGGCGGCGAACGCCGGAGGCGTGGCGACCTCGGGCCTTGAGATGAGCCAGAACAGCATGCGGCTCCGCTGGTCCCGCGAGGAAGTCGATGAAAAACTGCGCGGGATCATGGTGTCGATCCATGAGAACTGCGCGAAGCACGGCCGTGAAGACGCGAAGTACATCAACTACGTCAGCGGCGCCAACATCGCCGGGTTCGTGAAGGTCGCCGACGCGATGATCGATCAGGGCCTCGTCTGACGAGGTTTGCGGCAAGGTGTCAGGCGGAGCCGTTTCCTCACGGAGTGCGGCCCCGTTTCTCCCGCGGCTTGAAATCCCCGGCCGCTTGAGTATGATGAGCCCCCAACGGCAAAGGAATCCACATCATGTACGAAATCCTCTCGAAGAAAAAACTGAATAATAACGTCGAAGAGATGGTGATCCGCGCGCCTTACGTGGCGCGGCGCTGCGAACCGGGTCAGTTCGTCATCCTGAGGGTCGATGACGAGGGCGAGCGCATTCCCCTTACGATCGCCGAATACGACGCGGCGCAGGGGACCGTTTCCATCATCTATCAGGTGGTGGGGTTCTCGACCCGCAAGCTCAGCGAAAAGAAAGCGGGCGAATCGATCGCCGATTTTGTGGGCCCGCTCGGACGGCCGACACAGCTTCACGCGCATAAGCGGGTGATCGGCATCGGCGGCGGCGTTGGCGCGGCGCCTCTTTACCCGCAGCTCAGGAAGTTGAACGACATGGGCGTGGCCGTGGACCTCATCCTCGGCGCCCGTAACAAGGACCTGATTATCCTGGAGGATAAGTTCAGGGCGTTCTGCAAGAACATCTACATCACGACGGACGACGGCAGCTACGGGACCAAGGGGCTCGTGACGGACAAGCTCAAGGAGCTCGTGGAAGCGGGGAACCGGTACGATGAGGTCATCGCGATCGGCCCCGTGATTATGATGAAGTTTGTGAGCCTCCTCACCAGGAAATACAATCTCAAGACCAGCGTGTCCCTCAACCCCGTGATGATCGACGGCACCGGGATGTGCGGCGGATGTCGCGTGACGGTCGGCGGGGAGACAAAGTTCGCTTGTGTCGACGGCCCCGACTTTGACGGCCATCTCGTGGACTACGACGAATTGATGCGGCGGCAGGGTATGTACAAGACCGAAGAGGCCCACGCCTGCAAGATCGGTCTCAAGGGTTGATATGGCGCCGAACATGAGCCCCAGGAAGGTTCCGATTCCGGAACAGAAACCTGAAGAGCGGGTCAAGAATTTTAACGAGGTCGCGCTTGGCTACACGCCGGAACAGGCGAAGGAAGAAGCCACGCGTTGCCTCCAGTGCAAGCACCGTCCCTGCGTCGCCGGATGCCCCGTCAACGTCCTGATTCCCGAGTTCATCAAGAAGGTTTCGGAAGGCGATTTCGACGAAGCGTACCGGGTCCTGACAACGGAGAACAGCCTCCCGGCCATCTGCGGCCGCGTGTGTCCCCAGGAAACGCAGTGCGAGGCTCTTTGCGTGCGCGGTAAAAAGGGGGAGCCGGTCGGGATCGGACGTCTCGAACGTTTTGTCGCCGATTACGCGATGGAAAAAAGGTCCGGAGAAGTCCCCGCCATTGAGAAGAACGGCATCCGGGTCGCGATCGCGGGCGGCGGTCCGGCGGGACTGACCTGTGCGGGTGAACTCGCGCGCCTGGGCTATGACGTGACCATCTTTGAGGCTCTTCACGCGCTCGGCGGCGTGCTGATGTACGGTATCCCCGAGTTCCGGCTTCCGAAAAAACTGGTGGAAAAGGAGATCGCGGGCGTGCTGAAGCTCGGCGTCAAGATCGAGAAGAACGTGATTATCGGAAAATCGATCACGATCGACGAGCTTTTCGGGGACGGTTTCAAGGCGGTGTTCGTCGGTTGTGGCGCCGGCCTTCCCTCGTTCATGAAGATCGAAGGGGAGAACCTGAACGGCGTCTACTCCGCCAACGAATTCCTGACCCGCGTCAATCTGATGAAGGCGTATGACTTCCCGCGTTCCCCGACTCCCGTCAGGATGGGGAAACGGGTCGCGGTCATCGGCGGCGGCAACGTTGCGATGGACGCGGCCCGGACCGCGAAAAGGCTCGGCGCGGACGAGGTCTACATCGTTTACCGCCGCAGCGAAAAAGAACTCCCGGCGCGGCTTGAGGAGATTCACCACGCGAAGGAAGAGGGGATTGTTTTCAGACTGCTTACGAACCCCGTGAAAATCGTCGGCAAGGACGGTTGGGTGACGGGGATGGAATGCGTGGAAATGGAGCTCGGAGAGCCCGATGAATCGGGGCGCCGGCGTCCGGTCGTGAAAAAAGAAAGCAACTTTGTTTTTCCGGTCGAGACCGTGATCGTGGCGATCGGCGGAACGCCGAACCCTCTCATCCGTCAGACCACCCCGGGACTTGAGGTCCAGAAATGGGGCGGCATCGTGGTGGACGAAGCGACGATGAAGACCTCAAAGGAGAATGTCTACGCGGGCGGGGATATCGTGACCGGCGCCGCGACCGTGATCCTCGCCATGGGTGCGGGGAAAAAAGCCGCCAAGGCCATTCACGAGGCCCTTCAAAATAAAATCCCGGCCTGATCCCCGAAAGGGAGGGACGGGATTTTTATTGTTGACGAATGATACTAATGCGGTATCATTAAGTCCGCGAGCGTAGCGCGCGGGTTTGCTCGCCCCATCCCGACGTCAGTTCTTGAAGAAGGGGAGTCTTGACGGAGTGAAGCTGATCACACGGAACACGGATTATGCGTTGCGCGCGCTCTGCTATATCGCGGAGCAGGAGAAGGATTCGGTCTCCGTCCCCGAAATGGTGGCGGCTCTTCATATCCCGAGGCCGTTCCTCCGGAAGCTGCTCCAGACCCTCAGCGCGGAAGGCATCCTCCAGTCCTTTAAAGGCCAGGGAGGAGGTTTCACGTTGGCCAGGGATCCGGAACAGATCAGGCTGACCGAACTCATACGCATCTTCCAGGGGACGGTCGAGCTCAATGAATGTATCTTCAAAAGGAAGGTCTGCCCGAATCGCGCCACCTGCAGATTGAAACGCGAGATCGATGCGATCGAAAAAGACGTTCTGCGGCGCTTGTCTGCCATCAATATCGCTTCTTTGACTGCTCATCGGCGCATCAGGCCGAAGGAGGGGGTTCGTGCGCGTTGAAGGTGCGGCCGCAGAGGCCCGCCAGGAGGGGGACGACAGGAGCCCGGTCCCGAAACGGGAATCCGTTTGAATAAAAGGGGGTTCCGTGTTCCAATAACAAAAGTTCGACATCTCAGATTCCCGATGCGGATACCAGGCATCGGGGGTCTTGTTCCTCCGGGAGAATATAGAGAATATGGGATTTCCGGGTTATCAATACATCTACGGACCGGTCGCTTCCTGGCGGTACGGACGTTCCCTCGGGATCGATCCGGTTTCGGCCGCGAAGAAGACCTGTTCTTTCGACTGTGTCTATTGCCAGGTGGGGAAAACGGTGCTCCTGACGGATCAGCGGAGTGTTTTCGTTCCGACTGAGGCCCTGATCGGAGAACTCCAGAGAGTGCCGCCGGTCGAGATCGACCAGATCACGTTCGCGGGGAACGGGGAACCGACGCTTGCGGCCAATCTGGGGGAAATGATCCGCGGAATCCGGAATATCCGCTCCGAAAGAATCGCCGTGATTACGAACGCGTCCCTGATCTGGCGGCCCGATGTGCAGGAGGACCTCGCGCTTGCGGATGTCGTGATCGCGAAACTTGATGCCGCGACCGAAACCATGTTCAGCGACGTGAATCATCCTGCGGCGAAGCTGACGATCGAGGAGATCTGCGGCGGATTGCGCGTTTTTAAAAAGAAATTCAAGGGACGGATGGTGCTCCAGGCCATGTTCGTCAGCCCGAACCGGGACGCGGCCGCCGGGATCGCGAAAAGAGCGCTTTCGATCGGTCCCGACGAGATCGAGGTTAACACGCCTCTTCGCGTCAGCCCGGTGAAGCCGCTCGGGCCGGAAGAGATGGCGGGGATTACGAAGATCTTCCGGGAGATCTGCGCGGGAATCCCCGTCAAAACCGTTTATGAAGAGGAGCGGAGGAAAAGCGAGCCGTTCTGCAGGGAATCGACCGAGCGCCGGCGGGGCAAGGAGAGCGCCTGAGATCGCCGTGTCGTGAAAGCGCGGCCGCAAGAGAGTTCATTGCAAGACGAAGGGAAAAAACGTAAGATATCCCGACTTCGGAGCCATTGATGAGCCAATCCCAGAATACACAATCCCCGAAAGAGATTCTTCAGGAGATCGAGACCCTGAAGCGCGAGCGGAATGCCGTCATCATCGCGCATAATTATCAGCCGTCCGAGATTCAGGACCTGGCCGATTACACCGGGGACTCCCTCGATCTCAGCCGCATCGCCGCGCAGACCTCCGCGAGTGTCATCGTCTTCTGCGGCGTGAAGTTCATGGGGGAGACGGCCGCGATCCTTTCGCCCGGAAAGACCGTTCTCCTGCCTGTTCCGGAGGCCGGCTGCACGCTGGCCGATCACGCGTCGGCCGAAGAGATCCGGGAAATGAAAAAGAAACACCCGGGCGCTCTCGTCGTGACTTACGTGAATAGCTCCGCGGCCGTGAAGGCCGAGAGTGATATCTGTTGCACGTCCGCGAATGCCGTGGATATCGTCAAGGCGATCGATCCCTCGAGGCAGATCATTTTCGCACCCGACTATAACCTCGGTCACTACGCCGCGAAAAAAACGAAACGGGACATGATCCTTTGGAACGGCTGCTGTCCGACGCACGCGCTCCTTTCAACGCTGGCCGTCGAAGAGGCCAGGAAGAAATGGCCGAAGGCGATCTTCATGATGCACCCCGAATGCCGTCCGCAGGCGCTCGAGCTGGCGGATTATATCGGCAGCACGTCGGCGATGATCCGCTACGCGAAACAACAGCCCGCCGGGACGGAATTTATCGTCGGGACCGAAATCGGACTTTTGCATCGTCTCCGGAAGGACAATCCGGAAAAGACCTTCCACGTTGCGAGCGAATTTCTGGTCTGCCCCATGATGAAAATGATTTCCCTGAGAGATGTCCGGGATTCGCTCAAAAAAATGCAGCATGTCGTCAGTGTCCCGGAAGATATCCGCATGAAGGCGAAAGCCGCTGTGGAGGCCATGCTGCTTTATACGGGAAACCCGGCCAAAACGGCTGATTAATTCGAAAGGAATTGTTTATGCCCAAAGCGATCAATGAAGGGTTTGAAGCGATCCGGAAAAAAGGGAGCCGCGTCGTGGCGGAAGGTAATCCCATGCTGCCGGCCGCCGGTCTGATGGTTGCGACGGGAACGCTGTCGAGTGTTCACGATCGCAAGCGTCCGTTCGTCACGGTCATCAATTCCTACACGACACAGATCCCCGGGCATGTCCATCTGAATGTCCTTGGCGAAAAGGTCGTCAATGCCCTCAAGGCAAAGGGGTACAACGTTTGGTACGCCAATATCGGCGCGGCCATCTGTGACGGGATCGCGATGGGGCATTTCGGCATGAAGTATTCGCTTCCGTCGCGGGAACTGATCGCGGATCAGATCGAATCGATCATCGGGGCCCATCCCTGCGACGCGTGGATCGGGATCGGCAATTGTGACAAGATTATTCCTGCGATGCTGAACTCGATGGTCCGGCTCAATATCCCCTCGGTTTATGTGAGCGGCGGGCCGATGCTCGCGGGCCGCAACAAGTCCGATCTCATCACGGTTTTCGAAGGCGTGGGCAAGGAGGCGGCGGGCAAGATATCGTCCGACCAGCTGGCCGAAATGGCGAATTCGGCGTGCCGTACCTGCGGAAGCTGCGCGGGCATGTTCACGGCGAATTCCATGAACTGTCTCGCGGAGGCCATCGGCCTCGCACTCCCGGGCAACGGGACGATACCCGCGGCGGCATGGACGGATACGAAGGCGCTTTCGTGGGTCATCAATCCCGAACGCGTCGCGCTTGTCGAAAAGGCCGCGGATGTTCTGGAGGAGTTTCTCAAGAAGAAGATCCGTCCGCGCGATATCGTGACGAAACGATCGATCGATAACGCGTTCATCCTGGACCTCGCGATGGGCGGTTCGACGAATACGGTCCTGCACACGCTTGCGCTCGCCTGCGAGGCCGGAATCGATTATCCGCTTGAACGTATCAACCTGCTGGCCAGGAAAACGCCGAACCTTTGCAAGGTGTCGCCGTCGCGCCCCGATGTCCATATGGAGTATGTTCATCGCGTCGGGGGCATCGCGGCGATCCTCAAGGCGGTCGCGGAGGACGGACGCGCCCCGCTTTCCCTCGATCTAAAAACCTGCACGGGCACGCTGCGGGATATGGTTGAAAAGGCCCCGGACGCCGACGGGGATGTTATCCGGACCGGAGAGAAGGTGTTTTCCCGGGAAGGTGGGCTTGCGGTCCTTTACGGGAATATCGCTCCCCAGGGCGCCGTCGTGAAAACGGCCGGCGTTGAAAAGGATATGATGAAATTCACGGGACGCGCGAAATGTTACGATTCCCAGGATCTCGCGCTTGACGCGATCCTGAAAGGTAAAGTGGTCGACGGCGACGTGGTCGTGATCCGCTACGAAGGTCCGAAAGGCGGTCCCGGCATGATGGAAATGCTTTCTCCGACGTCCGCGATCAAGGGGCGCGGGATTCGCGCCGCGCTTATCACGGACGGCCGGTTTTCGGGCGGTACGCGCGGACTCTGCATCGGCCACGTTTCACCGGAAGCGGCGGCGGGCGGTCCGATCGCCGTGATCCGGAACGGGGATGTGATCGAGATCGACGCCGTGAAACGGACGCTGGAACTTCTTGTCCCCGCCGGGGAGATCAAGTCCCGCCTCCGGAAGCTGAAACCGTTCAGCCCCAGGGTCACTGGCGGATGGCTCGGGCGATATTCGCGTCACGTGTTGAGCGCCCATACCGGGGCTGTGATGGATAACAACGTCCTGTTCGAAAACTCTAAAAAGAAGAAAGGGAGCTAATCATGATCAGCGGGAAAATAACGAAGGCGATCAACGACCAGATTAACAAGGAAATCTACTCGGCTTATCTTTATATTGGAATGGCCGCTTATGCCGCTTCCATGGCCCTTGGCGGGATCTCCAACTGGTTTCGCGCCCAGGCGAAAGAAGAGCTCGGCCACGCCGAGAAGTTCATGAACTATCTGAGCGAGCAGGGCGGCGAACTTGTCCTCAAGGCGATCGCGGCTCCGGACCAGAAGTTCACTTCGGTCGCGGGCCTTTTTGACAAGACACTCGATCATGAAAAGGAAGTGACCGCTTCGATCCACAATCTTGTGACGCTCGCGAAAAAGGAAGCTGACTACGCGACGGAGATTTTTCTGCAGTGGTTCGTGACCGAGCAGATCGAAGAGGAGGCGAGCGTTTCCGATATTATACAGAAGCTCGCGATCGGCGGGAAAGGCGGCAACGCAATCCTTGTTCTCGACAAGGCGTTGGCTCTCCGCAAATAAACGGAAAAGAAATTTTGCATGAAGGCGATACCGGTAGCGGAAAACATCTGGTGGGTGGGCGCGATCGACTGGAACGCCCGGCATTTTCACGGGCACACCTACACAACGAAACGCGGCACGACCTACAATGCGTATCTGATCATCGACGAGAAGATCACGCTGATCGATGCCGTGTACGGCCCGTTCGCGGATGAGATGCTCCAGCGGATCCGGACCGTGATTCCGCCGGAAAAGATCGACACGATCATCGCCAATCACATCGAGCCGGACCACTCCGGCGCCTATCCCGGACTTTTGAAGTTCTGCCCCAAGGCAAAAATGTACGGAAGCGCGCGGGCGGGGCAAGGGCTCGAACGGTACTATCACCGGAATTTTGATTTCACCCCCGTCAAGACCGGCGACGAGTTAAGCCTCGGCAAGCGGACGCTGGTTTTCATCGAGATCCCGATGATCCATTGGCCGGACAGCATGATGACCTACCTGATCGGGGACCAGATTCTCTTCTCGAACGACGCTTTCGGACAGCATTACGCCACGAGCGAGCGTTTTGATGACGAGGTTCCCCGGGAAACCCTCATGGAAGAGACCGTCAAATATTACGCGAATATCCTTTGGCCGTTCAGCCATCTGATCGCGCAGCGGCTCGCGGAGATCGAGAAGCTGGGGATTCCGATCCGGATGATCGCCACGTCCCATGGCCTCATCTGGCGCAAGGAGCCGGGCAAGATCATCTCAGCTTATAAAAAATGGGCGGGTAACGCGACGGAACCCAAAGTCGTGATCGTCTATGAGACCATGTGGGGTTCGACCGCCAGGATGGCCCGCAAGATCGCGGAAGGCGTTGCGGACGCGGGTGTGAAACATGAGGTCTATGACATTGCCGCGACGGACCGCACGGAAGTGATCTAC